>Ga0302132_10002515_pt1 | contig 10532 bp, 9 predicted proteins | sample CB9_321_MG_FD_203113 | JGI IMG/M metagenome (GOLD analysis project Ga0302132, IMG submission 203113) | Marine microbial communities from Western Arctic Ocean, Canada - CB9_32.1 | ecosystem: Environmental > Aquatic > Marine > Oceanic | place: Canada: Western Arctic Ocean | collected 2017-09-19 | reverse complement strand
TACTGCGATGAAACCGGAGCAGGGGTTGTCACTCAATTTGATAAGAATGATGTAGAAGAGGCCGGCTTAGTCAAGTTTGATTTTCTTGGCCTGCGAACCTTGACCATTATTGATTGGGCTCTGCGAATGATTAACAGTTCGCGCGAGGAAGGCGCTGAAGAACCGTTGGTAATAGAAAAAATACCCTTAGATGATGCCGACACCTTTGCCTTAATGCAGCGCGCTGAGACAACGGCTGTGTTCCAGCTAGAATCTCGAGGAATGAGAGAGCTGATTCGTAAGCTTGGCCCTGATCGATTTGAAGATATTGTTGCTTTAGTGGCACTGTTTAGGCCAGGGCCACTGCAGTCTGGAATGGTAGATGACTTTATAAATCGTAAAAAGGGCCGTGCGGAAGTGAGCTATCCGCACCCTCAGTATCAGCACGAATGTTTGAAGCAGGCTCTAGAGCCGACTTATGGGATTATCTTGTATCAGGAACAAGTGATGCAGATTGCCCAGGTGATGGGAGGATATACTCTTGGTGGAGCTGATTTACTGCGTCGGGCCATGGGTAAAAAGAATGCAGATGAAATGGCAAAACAGCGTGATTTGTTTATGCAAGGTGCGATTGAAAAGGGCTTTGCAGAAAACTTAGCGTCAAATATTTTTGACCTTATGGAGAAGTTTGCGGGTTACGGTTTTAACAAATCGCACTCAGCAGCCTATGCTCTTATTGCGTATCAGACGGCCTGGCTGAAAACGCATTATCCGGCAGAGTTTATGGCGGCCACAATATCCTCGGACATGGATAAGACCGAAAAAGTAGTGACGTTTATAGACGAATGTCGTGCAATGGATTTAAATTTATTGCCTCCAGACGTTAATAGGGGGAAGTTTCATTTTAGTGTCGATGGCATGGGTGGCGTCATTTATGGCTTGGGCGCAATTAAGGGTTTAGGAGAAGGGCCGATCGAAGCCATTATAGAGGCTCGCGATACTGGAGGTCCGTTCAAGGATATATTCGATTTTTGTGCAAGGGTAGATGGTCGAAAGGTTAATAAAAGATCACTTGATGCGATGATAAAAAGTGGTGCTTTAGATGGAATTGGGCCTGAGGGTGAAATCGGTTATCGTCGCGCTGTAATGCTTGCTTGCATGGATGAAGCTGTGCAGCTTGCAGAGCAACATGTTCGAAATAAGAACAGTGGTATGGGCGATTTATTTGGGGAATCTATCGTGGATAGCGCCTCTGAGATTAATTACAACGCATACTCAGCTGTCCGTGTACTCTCGATTCGGGCGCGACTGACTAGTGAGAAAGAGACTCTTGGTCTTTACCTGACCGGACATCCCATTGACGAGTATGCGTCTGAATTGAAAGAAATGTTACCGAACAGGATCGTCGACTTACGCCCTGGAAAAGACAGCACTACCGTATCGGGAATGGTTGTTGGCATGCGTATCATGAAAAATAAGCGAGGGGAAAGTTTTGCTTTCCTTACGCTAGATGATAAAAGCGGGCGTATTGAATTATCAGTCTGGGCGGATAAATATAATGCCTATCGTGACATTATTGCTAAAGACGCACTGCTCGTCGTAAAGGGAGTTGTGTCTGAGGATGACTTTACGGGTGGGTTAAAGATGGTCGCAGACTCTATTCAATCTATTTATCAGGCGCGCTGTAGTAAATTACAGTGTCTAGAGTTACGCATTCCTGATGGCGGTGATGATTGGGTAGAAAAATTTCATTCGGCTGTTAGTGGCTATAAGGATGGTAACTGTGCAGTCGAAGTCGATTATTCGCTGTCTCACGCTAAAGGTCGTTTAAAGTTGGGTGATCAATGGAAGATTCAGCCAAGAGACGAACTGATATCTCATCTTCGCGAGGAATTTGGGAAAAATAGTGTCACTTTACGTTATCATTGATTCATGACTAGCCGTGGCCTGTAGAGATGTTAAACTGCACTTTACTGACTCCCGCGGCGATATGAGACATTAATAACGATGAATTTAGATTATCTATCTTTTGAGCAACCAATTGCCGAATTAGAAGCTAAAATTGAAGAACTGCATTTGGTGGGCAATGACAATGAGCTCAATATCGCAGAGGAAGTGGCAAAGTTACGTGGTAAGTCGCGAAAACTCACAGAAAGTATTTATTCAAAGTTAACCCCATGGCAGGTTGTCCAGGTTGCTAGGCACCCTCATCGTCCTTACACACTTGATTACATTCAGAGAATTTTTACTGATTGGGAAGAGATGCATGGTGATCGTCACTTTGGTGATGATAGCGCCATCGTTGGTGGTGTCGCTCGGCTAGATGGTAAGCCCGTCATGGTTATAGGCCAGGAAAAAGGCCGCGGCGTTACGGACAAGGTGATGCGTAATTTTGGCATGCCTAAGGCTGAGGGGTATCGTAAGGCTCTTCGGCTAATGGAAACGGCTGAACGTTTTAATATGCCTGTTCTGACCCTAATTGATACCCCCGGTGCTTATCCAGGCATTGATTCTGAAGAGAGAAATATTTCCGAAGCTATTGCCAAGAATCTAGCGGTAATGTCTCGTTTGAAAACACCTATCATATGCACGGTTATCGGTGAAGGAAGCTCGGGAGGAGCATTGGGCATAGGAGTGGGAGACAGGCTTAATATGCTTCAATACAGCACTTACTTCGTCATTTCTCCCGAGGGTTGCGCCAATATTATTTGGAAGACCAGTGAGAAAGCACCAGATGCTGCCGAAGCCATGGGCGTCACCTCATCTGATCTAGAAAAGCTAGGTATTGTAGATACCACTATCCCTGAACCGATGGGTGGGGCACACCGTGATATAGAAACGATGAGCACTACCCTCAAACAGCACCTGATCAAACAGTTAGATGAACTCCAATCTGAAGATATCGAGAGTCTATTGGAAAAGCGTTATCAGCGTTTAATGGGATATGGTAACCCGTAAAAATCGGGCTTTAGACAACCTTAACTTTCTTGAAGTAACAAAATAGCGGCCAAGGCTTCTGGGTCTTGGGATTTTATTTTATTAGCTATATTGTGCTGGAAAAAGTACCGAAAGTCGGGGTTTTGTTCTGCGGGATAAAGGCAATCGTCGCCGGGAAGGACAGGCGTGGCGACCATCTTTTCCTCATCGATCAGCATCGCTTCAATAGCGCCGCTGTTAAGCAGTCGCCAGCTTACAACCTCTTTTAAGCAAATGCTTTGGAATCCATCCTCCGAAAGGACACTATGTGTACCTATACTGTCGGGAATTTCTTGAATTATTTCGGTGTCAGAGTCGCACTGATAATCGTAATATTCGGCCGCAGACTCTAGTTCGATAACTTTATGTAGGGGGGCGGAGAAGAATAATTCATCAATTCCTTGGTCATAATAGCCTTGCCATTGACCATTCAAAGGGTCGCTGATTTCATCGCAGGGTGTTAGTTTAGTTAGCCAGGGTACGAGTGCGACAACTTCACCGCTAAGGCGCAATCCCCACGCTAGGATTTTAAGAGAAAATAGTTTGTCTGGATTTTCTGGGTTGCTATACAGCATTTCTAAGCCATCAAGCTCGGCTGAAATGCGGACTAAACGGTTGTTGGTGAGTTCGGAGAGTGGTTTACGAGTGAAGATATCAATCACATTATCATTAGAGGAATCAATCGCCGATTTCGGCATAAATAAATCTCCTTATGGCAGTGGACAGATGTAATACTAACACTACATAAGGTACCCTAGTAAAAAGAAAAGCACAACAGTTAGTGTTTCACGGCAAAGAACTTGGCAATGGAACATAGCCTTTTTGTGTTGGCCGGTTGATAATAGGGTGCTGCCAAAATACTTGTTTCGCAAGGCGGTCCTAAGCAGATAAACTATGAAATAGTAGTAATAAAAATAGGAATTGGTACTTTATTTTGGCCTGTCAAAAACTACAATTAATCACGTCATTATTCAGCTCAGAGTTTGAAGTAAGCTTTAATACTATTTTGATTGGAGGGGCGGACGAGCCCTTATACCTGCCAGCCACAACAGATGGTCAATGCTGTCGTATTTTTTATCGTCAGGATTTTATTTCAAGTGCTCTCCACGAAATTGCGCACTGGTGCCTAGCAGGCGGTCGCCGCCGCCTATTGGAAGACTTTGGGTACTGGTACCAGCCTGATGGTCGCAGTGTCGATCAGCAGGCGGTTTTTGAGGCTGCTGAGACTAAGCCTCAGGCTTTAGAGTGGATGTTTGCAGTGGCCTGCGGTCATACGTTTCGCGTAAGTGCTGACAATTTGGACGGTCTTCATGACGATGGGCCAAGCGATATATTCAGACAGGGCATAGTCGATCAAGCAAAATCTTGGTGTAACGCAGAGAAGTTGCCGCCAAGAGCGGCTGTTTTTTTAGCGAGATTGAGCGAGGCCTTTGGTAGCTCGAGTACCCGCAAAAATTGTCTAGGGGATTATTATGCAGGCGCTATTGATTGATTCGCCAATTTATATTTTTCGTAGCTACTTTAGTTTGCCAGAAAATTGGCACTCTCTAGAGCCGAGATTCCCCACTCATGCCGTTTATGGGTTCACTGGGTTTCTGCTCGATTTATTACGTCGACAGCAGCCAGAGTATATATTTTGCGCCTTTGATGAGAGCCTTGGTACAGGTTTTCGCCATCAGTTATGTGCGGATTATAAAGCTAATCGTGAACTGCCTGATGATGCGCTTGGCTTTCAGTTGAATGCCTGTCGACAGTTATGCAGAGTACTGGGTGTGGTTGAGATGGCATCAGCAGACTTTGAGGCCGATGATTTGATTGGCAGCATGGCTAGTGTTGTTAGGGGGAATAATGTTCAACCGGTTATTGTTAGCCGCGATAAGGATCTTATGCAGCTTATTGAGGGGCAAGATCTTTATTGGGACTTTGGAAAATCCAATGCTAAAGGCCAGTCTGAACTTGAGTCTGAGTTGGACCTAGGTTGTAGGCAGATGGCGGACTATCTTGCTTTAGTAGGGGATGCGAGCGATAACATTCAGGGAGTGCCGGGCATAGGATCAAAGACGGCTAAGCAGCTTCTTTCGCACTTTTCCGACGTAGAAGCAATTATGGGGCATCTTGATCAGTTGCAAGATTTACCGATTCGCGGGGCAAAGAAGTTGGCAGATAAATTAGCCGGGTGTGCGGACCAATTAAGGCTCGCTCGACAGCTGACCACGATTAGGTGCGACGTCAAATCGATGCCTAACCTACAGGGAATTGAATGGAAAGGTATTCATCTGGATGCCTTTGAATTGTTTTGTGAAGAAATGGGGTTTGGCTCGGCATTTTCCAGGCGCACTGTGGATCTAAAGCTGCGAGATACTCACCCATATAGACCCACTTCACCGCTGCCTAAGTGAGATTAGAGTGAAAATTGTTACTGATCAAAACATACCGCTGGCGAATGAATTATTTGGATCCTATGGTGACGTTCAACTATTGCCAGGCCGAGAAATATCAGCAGCAGACCTTGTCGACGCGGACATCCTTTTAGTGCGGTCTGTAACTCAAGTGGGTCCCCATCTTCTGAAAGATTCAACGGTTAAATTTGTCGGCTCTGCGACTATTGGAACGGACCATGTCGACGTAGATTATCTTCAATCTGAGGGGATTTACTTCGCCCATGCCCCAGGCTGTAATGCTCAATCGGTGGTGCAATATGATTTGTCTGTAATGACGAGATTAATACCTGATTGGCAGAACAAAACAGTCGGTATAGTGGGTTGCGGCAATGTGGGCGGCAGGCTATTAAAGACGCTTTTGTCGATCGGCGTTGACTGTCGGGTCTATGACCCTTATCTGGCAAGCGATAGTGGAATAATGACCACCGACTTTGAGTCAGTGCTAGGGTGTGACATCGTGTGCCTGCATACGCCTTTGACCGTCTCCGGACTATATCCTAGCTACCATTTGCTGGATGCCAAGGCGCTTTCTAAGCTCAAATCCGGAGCTCTTTTAATCAATGCCGGTCGCGGTGCTGTCGTCGACAATCAAGCGTTACTCACCTTGCTAAAGGGAGGCGCAGATTTAGCTGTTGCTCTCGACGTTTGGGAGCCTGAACCTCTAATTGACCTAGAGTTACTCCAATATGTGTCAATGGCTTCACCTCATATTGCCGGATATAGTCTCGAGGGGAAAGTAAACGGAACGTCAATGATCTTTAACGCTTTTATGGCCTGGCATGGGGCTCAGCAGCATCAGAGTAACATCCCTATGTTAGAAGACATGGAGCCATGCTCTGTTGCTATTGACAGCGTTGCCGATGCTATTTTGGCGAGCTTTGACATCGGTGCAGATGACAACAGAATGCGTTCGATGTTTGAAGGCGTTGAGCTTGGCTCTAATGTTATAGGTGAGCATTTTGATCGGCTGCGCAGAGACTATCCAGTCCGGCGTGAATGGGCTTCAATGGTGTTTGATGCTGAGCGGCTAAAGCTGTCTCACAGTGATAGGTTAACGCTAAGGTCTTTAGGTTTTAATCTAGGCTAACGCCCTATAGAGTCAATTAGAGTTAGCCTACTTTTCTGTGGCTGGCTGCGTAGGAGAGAAGAAAGTTAGAGAGTCTCCCTATCGCTTTGATAAGCGTGTCCTGATCAGGTAGAAATACAACTCTGAAGTGTTGTGTATCTTGACAGGTAAATGCTGAACCCTGAACGATCAACAAGTGTTCTTCTTTTAGCAGTTCTAGAACAAAACTTTCGTCGTTATCAATAGGGTAGACCGCAGGGTCTAATTTGAAAAACAAATACATTGCAGACTGCGGTTTTACACAGGTTACGCCTGGAATAGATGTTAAAAGTGTATGTGCTAGATCACGTTGCGCAAGCAGGCGACCGCCTGGGAGTATCAAGTCTTCAATGCTTTGACGCCCACCAAGCGCTGTTTGTACAGCCAGCATAGCGGGAACATTCGCACACAGACGCATCGAGGCTAGCATTTCTAAGCCTTCAATGTAACTTGCGGCCATCTGTTTCGCGCCGCTAATCAACATCCAGCCAGACCTGAATCCAGCAAGCCGATAGGTTTTTGATAGCCCATTGAAGGTCAAGCACAATGTGTTTTTTGTCAAGAGCGCAAGCGGGTGATGTATCGCGTCATCATATAAAATGCGGTCATAAATTTCGTCGGCAAATATGATTAACTCATGCCGTTCAGCAACCTCTACTAATGCGCGCAGCGTATCTTTTGAATAAACCGCACCAGTAGGATTGTTTGGGTTAATAATAACGATGCCGCGGGTATTTTTAGTAATTTGTCTTTCTATATCATCAAGATTAGGCTGCCAGCCTTCAGATTCTTCGCATTGATAATGTACGGGTTTCCCCCCAGCAATAGACACCGCAGCTGTCCAAAGCGGATAGTCGGGGGAGGGGATGAGGATTTCATCACCCTGGTTGAGCAAACCTTGCATCGACATTACAATCAATTCACTAACGCCATTACCCATAATAACGTCATCTACATGAATGTCCTCAAGGCCTTCAGCTTGGTATCGTTGCATAACGGCTTTTCTAGCGGCAAACAGACCTTTACTATGCGAGTAACCTTGCGCGTCACGAAGGTTATGTATGACATCGTGCATTATCTCGTCGGGTGCATCAAAACCAAAGGCGCCAGGGTTGCCAATATTGAGTTTAAGAATCTGTTGTCCTTCATCTTCTAGCCAATTGGCATAGTCGAGGACGGGCCCACGAATTTCATAATTAACATTGTTTAATTTGTCTGATTGTAAAAAATGCTTCATTACTTGAATACTTTTCGATGGTTTTATTTTTGCGCGCGCGCATTGTACCTAAAAACTTAACTGTTTTGGCTCTGGCCACTATATGAGTTTTGGTTTTCGAGGCTAAGAAGCTCTTTAATGGCTCTAGCGGCTTAATAAATAAGCTTCAGGGCCTATGCTCTTGGTAGCCTGCTGAAAATCCTCTCTAGCGATTGAAAACACAGCTTCAGTGGCGTGAAAATAGCCACACCTTTTAAGAAAAGAAGAGAGGGAAAATACGTCTATTGTTTTTTGGCTTTCTTTTCCTGACGTTTTTCTTTCATCGTTTTTTCAGGCTTCTTTTTAACTGCTTTTTTCGAATCTTGACCCTTAGCCATAAATCTCTCCTTTAATGTTCATAAGAGTTTAACACATTGGCAGAACCGAGAGAGAAACAAGAAAAGGCAAATTCAGTCGCTTTGCCGAACGCTTATAAGTCGGTCAGCGCAAGCATTTTAATAAAATAGGGAAGGGAGCCTGGCTACTTTTTTTATTGTCTTAATTATTTAATTAAAAAGGCTTGAGAATAGAGAATCCAACGGTATAATGCCCGCCTTGCTGAAGTGAAAGACAGCAAGTCAGATTTGCTTTTTTGATATTATTTTGGAATTTAAAATAATACGGCGTCTTGGGCTAGTAACTGCTATTTTTTTATAGTCACCCAAAATCTGATGTTAAGCCTCGTCCCGTTCGTCTAGAGGCCTAGGACACCGCCCTTTCACGGCGGTAACAGGGGTTCGACTCCCCTACGGGACGCCATGTTATAAGATGCCATTATTGGCTTCTGCGGGAATAGCTCAGTGGTAGAGCAGTTCGTTGCCAACGAACAGGTCGGGAGTTCGAGCCTCCTTTCCCGCTCCAATTTAAAAAACGCAAAATTTCGGTTTTGCGTTTTTTTTATGTCTGCAACAAAGGCCTATCAAGGCCTTTTAAGTTCATCTCTTATTTCGGTCAGCAAAGACACGGTCTCTTGCTGGCGAGTTACAAAGAAAAAAGTGGATACAAACCAAGGGTAATGATGGTTAAAATCAGGAATATGATGAAATTGCCAAGACGCGCCGCCACACAGGTATTTCTTTTGTTATTTTTTAGAGGCTTGGTCATAGCTGAATAATAAGGCGAGGAATATATCGAGGGTGTCACTAGCGCGAGAGAGGTCCTGTCGTTTAATTTGAGTTTATCCGCAATTGAAGAGTATTATTCAAGCATCTATTATTTAGGGGGAAAATAACATGCCTGATAAAACTCAAACCGGAAGCTGTTTATGAGGCAAAGTTCATTATAATTTTTTACAGACAAAAGTTATATCTACCCATCATTGTCATTGCACAGATTGTCAAAAATCGACTGGCAGTGGCAAAGCAACTATTGTTATGGTTCCTGATGAAGCTCTTAACGTAGAAGGTAATTTAAAGTTCTTTACGGTAACTGGTACGGCAGGTTCACACATTAGCAGAGGTTTTTGTAGTGATTGTGGCTCTCCTGTTATTAGTTTCATGGAGGAGAACTCTGGTGTTAAGTTCATCAAAGCAGGCACTTTGGATGATTCGTCTTGGCTGAGGATTACGTCAAATTTTTGGGGTTCAAGTGCTCAAGCATGGTCTCCTGCTGATGAAGAAAACCACACATTTACCCATAACCCAGATTTGGGATAAACATTTAAACAAAAAGAGGTGGATTTTGAGATCTGTGTGCTCGTAGATCGAAATTGCCATTAGATCTGGGTAAGAGATTTCACCAATGCAGATTGTGATCTACTCTAGGGCGGTGGCGATTTTTTAAAAAATACCTAAGGCTAACCCAGCAGCCATACCCTGACCAAAATCTTCACACGGTTCTTGGTGCTCATTTTTGAAGCCCCCAACGATGATTAGTGGTTCGCACACCTTACGCAACGGATAGCCTTTAACAATACGGTCTACTTCACGAACAGCACCGGTACCATCATTGCCAGAGCTGACAAAAATGCCATAGGGCAGGTTCAGTTGATAAGGTTCAGCGGGATAGAAGGTACGATCAAAAAAGTCTTTCAAAGCGCCGCTCATATAGCCAAAGTTCTCAGGCGTCCCAAAGAGAATGCCATCAGCCCAGCGCAAGTCGCTCAAATCGGCATCAAAAGCCGTTATAAAGCGCGTTTCAACATCTTCCTCACGCTGACACCCCTCATGCACGGCTTCCGCCATACGCATAGTGCCGCCGCTTTGGCTGTGGTAAACAATTAATAGGTTTTTCATTACTGCATACACACCATTGGCTAATGTTTGTTTTACACATCTGACTGCACTAGATCACAGTCCCACGTGTTGTAAGACGGTAACATTATAGACGTTGCCTGAAAACAGGGATTCGTATGATTTATTTGCTAGGGATAAGCATTGGTATCTTTTCTGTTGCGTGGTATCCGCATTTACCAGATATCTTTCTCTATTGCCTCTTTATTTTATTGGCTACTCTCGTCTGGGTAGCGGCCTGTCACCTCTGTTCTGGTATCTCTGCCCGTATAAAGCAAGGTGTCACATTATTTGTTTTTATGGCGTGGGGTAGCTGTTGGGGAGTCTTCTCGGGGCACCAAGCATTACATCATCAACTGCCAGATCGGCTGGATAAACATGATTTTAGAGTCACTGGCCGAGTTCAGCAGATTTTAAGCGAGAGTGATGAACGTGTACGTTTTGCTTTGCTGGTCGACTCGGCCCACGAAGTTGGTCATCCGGATGATTCTGTGCCTCTAAAGCTAGTTTTGCTCAATGACTATGTCTCAGCTCACCCAAAGCAT
>Ga0302132_10002514_pt1 | contig 10532 bp, 9 predicted proteins | sample CB9_321_MG_FD_203113 | JGI IMG/M metagenome (GOLD analysis project Ga0302132, IMG submission 203113) | Marine microbial communities from Western Arctic Ocean, Canada - CB9_32.1 | ecosystem: Environmental > Aquatic > Marine > Oceanic | place: Canada: Western Arctic Ocean | collected 2017-09-19 | reverse complement strand
CTTGTAGAAAGCGACTACCGCGAGCGCTTGATGGCAGCGGCGGAGAAGGGCGGTGCGCGCCTGCATGTGCCCGCCGGAGCAACCGCTGGGTTGGACGGCTTGGGCGCGCTCCGCGCTGGCGGTTTGGAGAAGGTCACTTATGTTTCGACCAAGCCGAGCCATGCCTGGAAGGGAACCCCGGCCGAACAGAATTTCGACCTTGATGCATTGAGCAAAAAAACGGTGATTTTCGAAGGCCGCGCCGAAGACGCAGCGCTCGATTATCCGCAGAATGCCAACCTCGCCGCCACCGTCGCTATGGCCGGTGCCGGCTTCGACAACACCATCGTGCGCCTGGTGGCGGACCCCGACGCCATTATCAATTGCGGGCGCATTGAGGCCGATGGAAAGTTTGGCCATATGATCATGGAAATGCGCGGCCAGCCGATGGCGAGCAATCCCAAGACCTCGACCGTCACTGCGCTCAGCCTGATCTACGCCCTCAAAAAAGAAACCAGCCGCTTCGTTATCTAAACCGACGCGCTTTTTAGGTAGCACGCTGGCGTTGGCATTTGGCGCGGCCATGCCCATATTCTATACGACCCCACAACGGGAACCGCCATGCTCAAATTGCCCGCAGTTGGCACGTTATTCGTGGCGCGCCACGGAAATTCACTGGCTGCCCAGGCGCGCGGCGCCGACCGCCTGCTCGGCGCGGCACTCCTCGCTGCCGCCGGACTCCTCGTGACCGGCTGGCTTGTACCGATCATGACGGTGCGCCGCCTGATCTTCTTCGAAGACCGGGTCTCCGTGATTCAAGCCTTGGAGGCGCTGTTAGAGCAGCGGCAGTTCCTGCTGTTTTTCACAGTTTTGATATTTTCCATGATTTTGCCGCTGGCCAAGATACTTTTCGCTTTACGCATCTGGCGCGGCTACGACGTGCGCAGTGAACAGTTTTTCACCAACCTCACCCGGGCGGAAATATTGGGGCGCTGGTCAATGCTTGACGTGTTCCTCATGGCGTTAGCTGTGGCTGCGGTCAATCTCAGCCTGATTGCCGATGTCCATCTGCATTGGGGACTTTATGCGCTTTCGGGCGGCGTGGTGCTTTCCCTGATCGCGACCACGCGGATGTCGGCCATGGCGGCAAAGATCCGTCGCAGTCTAGCGGCAAATTTGGACGCCACCTGACCCTCACGCCTGGTAGGGGTGCGTCTTCCGCCAATGCGCAGCGACGTCGGCGCCGGTGCAAAACCACACATCGCCCTTGCTCTGCATATAGTCCAACAGCTTGATTAAACCGACCGCGCGCGCCGGGCGTCCGATCAGACGGTCGTGCAGGCCAATCGAGAGCAAGCCCGGGCGGTCCTCGCCTTCCTCATACAAAAGGTCAAAGGCATCGCGCATATACTGAAAAAAATCGTCCGATTGAGCGAAACCGTTCGACTGGTCGCAGCGATTGTCGTTGGTTTCGTATGAATAGGGGATCACCAGATGCGGCATGCCGCCGACCGTGACCCAATAGGGCAATTCGTCGTTCAGCGCATCGCGGTCATAATGAAAGCCACCATGCTCGACCAGGAGTCGGCGCGTATTGGGGCCTGGCCGCCCGGTCATCCAGCCGATCGGTTTGACGCCAGCCACTTTTTGAATGCGCGCCGCGGCCTGATGGATATGCGCGCGCTCCTCTGTCTCTTCGACAAAATGATAGTCGATCCAGCGTAAGCCGTGGCTGACAATCTCATGGCCACCTTCAACGAAAGCACGCGTCACTTCAGGATTGCGTTCGAGCGCCGTGGCGACGCCGAGGATGCTCATTTTCACGTCGAATTTCTCGAAGATGCGCAACACTCGCCACACCCCGACGCGCGAGCCATATTCGAACGCCGATTCGGCCAGCGGATTGCGTTTGCCAGGCACCGGCGGAAAGCCGATATCGTTGAGCATGCCCTCCGAGGCATCGTCGCCGTCGAGGATATTGGCCTCGCCGCCGCATTCATAGTTGAGATTGAAATTTACGGCGACGCGCGCACCGCCTGGCCATTGGGCATGCGGCGGGTTGGCGCCGTAACCGATATAATCCCGCGGCGATCCCTCATCGGTCGCTGCATTCATCGCCGCCTCCAATTTGTTGTGATACCCCTCAACCCTATCGATTCTAGCAGAATGCCATCTGGTTTGACGATGCGTAGCGGAGAGGCGATAGGCTGGACAAGCGATCCCTAGCGAAAGCTAATATGACGGAATCGTTAGTGAAGGAAGAAGAATACAATAGCGCTGAATAATGGTCCCGTACTAGTGCGCCTCGGCCCAATTGTCGGCGCTGCCGGTGTCGACAGTGAGCGGCACGTCGAGATGCGCGGCACCGGACATCACGCGTTGCACCACCTCTGCGGTCGCTTCGATTTCATCGTTGGGTACCTCGAAGATTAGTTCGTCATGCACCTGTAGCAGCATGCGCACCTTGAGCCCGGCATCGGTCAGCGCCTCCTCCATAACGATCATCGCGCGCTTGATGATATCGGCGGCGGTGCCCTGAATTGGGGCGTTGATGGCGGCGCGCTCGGAAAAGCCGCGATGTGCCGGGTTCTTTTCATTGATGCCGGGCAGGTGGCAACGGCGGCCGAACAGTGTGGTGACGTACCCTGCCTCGTGCGCCTCCTTCTTGGTGCGCTCCATATAATCTTTGATCCCGGGATAGCGCTCGAAATATGCCTCGATATAGGCTTTAGCCTCACCCTGCGCGACGCCGAGTTGGCGCGCGAGCCCGAACGGGCTGATGCCGTAAATGATGCCGAAATTGATCGCTTTGGCAGAGCGCCGCACCATCGGGTCCATGCCTTCGAGCGGCACGCCAAAGACCTGGCTGGCGGTCAACGCGTGGATGTCGACATCTTCTTGAAAAGCCTGTTTCAGTGTATCGACGCCGGCTATATGGGCGAGGATGCGGAGCTCAATTTGAGAATAATCGGCGCTCAGCAGCAGATGGCCCTTTTCGGCGACAAAGGCACGGCGGATGTTGCGTCCTTCTTCCGTGCGCACCGGGATATTCTGCAAATTTGGGTCGTTCGAGGAGAGCCGCCCGGTGCTCGCACCGGTCATTGAATAGGAGGTGTGGACCCGCCCGGTATCGGGGTTGATATGTTCCAACAAGGCATCTGTGTATGTGCTCTTGAGTTTGCTGAGCTGTCGCCAATCGAGAACGCGTGCGGGAAAATCGTGACCTTGGGCGACCAGGCCATCCAGCACATCGGCGCCGGTCCCGTACGCCCCCGATTTCCCTTTCTTACCGCCCCCCAGACTCATTTCGTCGAATAAGATTTCGCCCAACTGCTTTGGCGAGCCGATGGAAAAGGGCCGCCCAGCGAGGCGGTGGATTTCTTCCTCCAATGCGGCGATGCGCTGGGCGAAGTCCTCTGACAATCGAGCCAGCGCCGCCCGCTCTACTTTGATTCCGGCGCCTTCCATGCGCGCCAGAACCGGCGCCAGTGGGCGTTCCAAGCGCTCATAGAGGGTCACCATATGCTCTTGCACGAGGCGCGGTTTCAGCAACTGATGTAGGCGAAGCGTGATATCCGCGTCCTCGGCGGCATAATCGCAGGCATTCGCGAGCGGTACTTGATCGAATGTGATCTGGTTTTTGCCGGTGCCGGCAACCTCTTTGAACGGGATCGGTACGTGGTCGAGATGAAGTTTCGACAGCTCGTCCATGCCATGGCCGTGCAGGCCGCCATCGAGGACGTAGGAGAGCAGCATGGAATCGTCGATCGGCGCGATCGCCAGGCCATAGCGCGCTATGATGCGCATGTCATATTTAATGTTCTGGCCGATCTTGAGCACCGCGGGGTCTTCAAGCAGCGGCTTCAGGGCCGCAAGCGCGTCGGCCATGGGAATCTGCGTCATCGTATTGGCGTCCGCCAGCAGATCGGGTGCGCGGTGGGCAAGCGGCACATAGCACGCCTCGCCCGCCCGGATCGAAAGCGAAAAACCGACCAGATCGGCGCGCCCGGCATCGAGCGATGTGGTTTCTGTATCGAACGCCACCGTGCCGGCTTCACCCGCCCGAGCGATCCAGGTCTCAAGCGCGTCAATGGATTGCACCAGGCTGTAATCACTCTCCGTCGGCGGCGCCGGCTTATTCTTCGTCGTCCCGCTCTCCATGCCGAGTTGGCTGCCGATGCGGGCCATGGCCGCGGTGAAGCCCTGTTCCTTCAAGAACGCCATCAAGACGTCGGGTTCGACATCACGCCTGCCCAGGTTTTCGAGCGGCTCCAAATCCGGGACGTCCTGATCGAGTGTCACCAACTGGCGCGAAATGCGCGCTTGATCGGCAAAGTCGAGCAAATTTTGCCGCCGTTTTGGCTGCTTAATTTCCTCAGCGCGCGCCAGCAGCGTATCCAGATCGCCATATTTATTGATCAGCTCCGCCGCAGTCTTGACGCCGATCCCGGGCACACCAGGTACATTGTCCGAGGAATCGCCGGCCAGCGATTGCACGTCGATGACCTTATCGGGGCCGACGCCAAATTTTTCGCGCACGCCGTCGGAGCCAATCTCGCGGTTCTTGAAATGGTCGAGCAGCACCACCTGGGGATCTTCGACCAGCTGCATCAAATCCTTGTCGGACGAGACGATGGTGACCCGCATGCCGGCTTCACACGCGCGGCGGGTATAGGTGGCGATCAGATCGTCGGCCTCATAGCCGCGCATTTCCAAGGACGGCACATTGAACGCGCGGGTGGCGTCGCGCACCAGATCGAACTGCGGGATCAATTCATCCGGCGGCGGTGGTCGGTGGGCTTTGTATTCGGGATAGATATCGCTGCGGAATGTCTTGCGTGCGGTATCGAAAATGACGGCGAAATATGATGCTTTGCTGTCTCGCAGAATCTTCCACAGCATATTGGTGAAGCCAAGCACGGCATTGACCGGCGTGCCGTCGGGGCGGGTGAGCGGCGGTAGGCCGTGAAATGCGCGGAAGATGAAGCCCGAACCGTCGATCAGGACGATATGGTCGCCACTGCCACCGTTACCCCCTGTGCTTGCGCCGCCCGAAGCGTCTTCCTGTTTCGCGTTCATTCGGTTCTTCCCCTGCGTGGCCCGTTGCGCCAAACTTGTTCCGGGCGGGCGCTTCTCTCACTATGCCACGTCCGAGCAGATAGAATCCAACTTATGCCGCCCTCCCAGACAGCTTCGCCACCGCTCAATATGGCCGTCCGCTTAGCCGTCTTTTATGGCGGTTATTTTCTCGTCGGTGGCGTGCTGTTTCCGTTTTGGCCGTTACTTCTTGAAGCGCGCGGGCTGCAAGCCGGGCAGATCGGCTTGGTGCTGGCGCTGGCGCTATGGTTGCGCGCCGCCGCCGGGCCTGTCGTCGCCTGGCAGGCGGACCGCTCGGGCGCACCGAAGAAGACACTCATCGCTTGCGCCGCCGCGGCCCTGGCGGTGATGCCCGCATTCTACTGGGCGGCCGGATTTTGGCCGCTGTTGCTCGCCACGTTTGCCTTTTTCTTCGCCTATTCGAGCGTCGCGCCGTTGGCCGAGACGATCTCGCTCCGCACCGTCTCGGCGGAGCAAGGTTATGGCCGCGTGCGCCTCTGGGGTTCGGTCTCGTTCGTGATAGCGGCCATTGCCGGCGGCTTTCTGCTCGATGCGCGCGGTGGTTTGCCGGCGTCGACCATCGTCACGCTATTATTGGTCACGCTGGCGATTTTGCTCGCCGCTTCTCTTGCCCTGCCGCGCGCCCCGGCGGCACGCGCGGCGCGCGGGTTGGCGCCGTTGAAAACCCTGCTTTCCAGCAAGCCTTTTGTGCTTTTTATTCTCGCCACCGGTATGATCCATGCCGCGCACGGCGTGTATTACGGCTTTTCCACCATTCATTGGACATCTCAGGGCTACTCACATCTAACGGTCGGCCTTCTATGGGGTGGGGGCGTGGTGGCGGAAATCCTGCTCTTTGCGTTCGGCGCGCCGGTAGTGCGCCGGATGGGGCCGATCGGCCTGATCGCTGCGGCGGCCGGTCTGGGGGCGCTGCGCTGGGCGGTGCTGGCACTCACCACCGAGCTTTGGATCGTGGCAATTTCGCAGCTTCTGCACGCGGCGAGCTTCGGCGCCATGCATTTGGGCGCCATGCTATTCATCACCCGGGCCGTGCCGGATGTTTATGCCAATTCAGCGCAAGGGCTTTTGGGTGGGTTCACCTATGGCGCTGGTCTTGGTGCCGGCATGCTGCTGGCCGGATGGTTGTACGGAATTATCGGCGCTGACGCCTATTGGGCGAATTCAGCGCTTTCGGCCCTCGCGCTACTGGTGACGTTATGGCTGGCAGTGGTCTGGCGCGGCCGGGTGATTGCGGCACGCGGCTGATGGTGCAGGGTCCTAATCGGTCTTCTTGTCACCGCGCAGCACGAATTTTTGGTCACAATAGGGGCATTCGACTTCGCCCGTATCGCCCATATTGAGATAGACCCGGGGATGGCCGAGATCGCCGCCGCCATTGCAACTGACTTCTGTTTTGTCGCTTTCCACCGTTTCCGGCGCTTCGATTGCTGTGCTCATTATTTATCCCTTCGGCACGGTCGAATTGACCCACCAACGCGGCGAATGATACCCATTCGAACACGCTGATCAACACCACGCAGGTCTTTTAAAAGGTGACTACGGCGATGAGCCAACCGCAAAACGCGATCGAAGCAAAAGCATTGCGCAAAGTCTATCGTCGGCGCGGCACCGAAACGGTCGCACTCCACGATTTTGATCTAAATATTCCACGTGGCTCGTTTTTTGGCCTGCTCGGCCCAAATGGGGCGGGAAAATCCACCTTCATCAACATTCTAGCCGGGCTTACCAACAAAACGTCGGGCGATGTCACCGTATGGGGCTTTGATCTGGTGCGCGAAACACGTGGTGCCCGGATTTCCATCGGCGTGGTACCGCAGGAGCTTGTCCTCGACCCCTATTTCACGGCGCGCGAGGCCCTCGAAGCACAAGCCGGCTATTTCGGCCTTCATCACAATGAACGTCGAACGGCTGAAATATTAGATACGGTTGGCCTAACGGCGCAGGCCGAGACCTATCCGCGCGCCCTTTCAGGCGGCATGCGCCGGCGCTTGATGGTAGCCAAGGCGCTGGTCCATTCGCCGCCGGTCGTCATCCTCGACGAACCCACAGCGGGCGTCGACGTGGAACTGCGCCAACAATTATGGTCGCATCTGAGAGAATTAAACGAGCGCGGCACCACGGTCGTTCTGACCACGCATTATTTGGAAGAGGCGCAAGCGCTGTGCGACAGCATCGCCATCATCGACAAGGGCAAACTTATCGCCTGTGAGCCGACAGCCAGCCTCATCGAGCGCGTCGACATCAAGGAACTGGTGATAGTTAGCGCCGACGATATGAGCGAAATTCCCGCCGGATTGGAAGGCTTCGACACGGAATTGCGTAGTCCCCGCCGTCTCGCCGTGCGCTATATGCGAAGCAAGACGGAAATCGGCCAACTACTCGATCTAGTGCGTCAGGCGGGGGTGACGATCCACGATCTCTCCACTGACGAGCCTGACCTGGAAGATATTTTTCTGCATCTCACGGGATCCGGTCGTGCCACGCCAACTGACGCTGCAATTGACGAGCATGGCGGTGGGCCCCGTGGGCAAGGCATTCCCGGCCGCCGCGGCCCGCCCGGCGAAGACCCATCCCGCCCCGGCGGACTTTAGCGCTGTCACCGGCAACTCAAAGGACGCGCCCATGGCCACCGCAATTCCCTTTCGCCGCGCACTCGAATTCAGCTATGGCGTCTCTGATAGCTTGTCGCCGTTGATCCGGCGCGTCATCGCAAATAATCCGAGCCCGTTTACCTTTCATGGCACCGGCACCTACATCATCGGTCGCGGCGAGGTGGCGGTGATCGACGCCGGCCCCGATCTGGATAGCCATGTCGAAGCCCTGCTCAGCGCGCTTGAAGGCGAAACGGTGAGCCATTTACTGGTGACCCATACCCACCGTGACCATTCACCGGCGACACGCCATCTGAAGGCCGCGACCGGCGCTAAATCCTACGGCTTTGGTCCGCATGGCGGCGGGCGCATGGGCGACGAAGTGGAGGAGGGCGGAGACCATGATTTCATGCCCGATGTCACGCTTGGCGATGGAGACATAATCCACGGCGCGGGCTGGACGATCGAGGCGCTGCATACGCCGGGCCATACCTCCAATCATCTTTGCTTCGCCCTTAAGGAAGAGAACACCCTATTTTCTGGCGATCATGTGATGGGCTGGTCGACCACGGTGGTATCGCCGCCGGACGGCGACATGGCGGATTATATGGCCTCGTTGGAGCGCCTGGGCGCGCGCCCGGAAACTGTGTTTTGGCCGACCCACGGTCCGGCGATTGAGGCGCCCAGCGAATTCATCGCCGCCCTCATCGCCCATCGCAAATCGCGCGAGGTGCAAATATCAGATTGTCTGCAAGTCGGCGTCGCCCGCATACCCGATATGGTGCGCCGCATGTACGCCGATGTTGACCCTGTGCTCTATGGTGCCGCAGCGCGATCGGTGTTGGCCCATCTGATTCACATGGTGCAAACAGGGCGTGCCGCGTGCGCCGGCGAGCCCGCCGCCGCCAGCGAATTCACGCCGCCGGCCAATTAGGTCGCCGAGCTCCTCAGTCGGAAGCGCCATGCCATAAATGGTTGCGCGCGACATGGGCGCGGTAGGCCGCTGCCTCGGCTTCGATGCGCGCTTCGTCCCAGCCCATTTCCGCCGCCACTTCCCGGGCCGCCCGTTCGGCCATCGGTGCCGCCATCGAAGCGGTCCAGCCATTGCCGCTGCGGCGGAACAGAAGATCGGTGAGATCGGCCGGCATTTCATGCGCCGCCGCGTGGCGGAGATCGGCGAAAGTAGCTTCGGGCCAGTCGTCGTCGATGGCGGGCGAGTTGGTATTCTCGGGAAATTTGCCTGCGGTGAAGCTGAGCGCGCCGGGCGTGCCTGACGGCCGCACCCGTTTGGCCACGCGCTTGGTCAGCAAGTCTCCCGCCGAGCGATGGGTCATGATCGGCCCAGCGGTCAGGGCGAGTATATTGTCGAGGCCGTCACCGGAAAAATCATGCAGCTCTCGGCTGCGCGCGCCTTTGGGTTGGGCTGGGTCATAGGTGAGCGGGCGTACTCCGGCCCAGGCGAAAAACATATTTGCGCGCTTAAACCCGGCACCCGGCAGCAAATGATTGGCTTCGCCGAGGAGCCATTCGATTTCTTCTTCTTCGGGGCGGATATCGTCGATATCGCCGTCGTATAAAGTTTCCGTCGGGCCGACATAATGCAGGCCGCGCCACGGCACGCAGTATATGGGCTCGTTGTCCCGGTTCATGCTGGTGATGCCCTGATCGGCACATTCGGGCGGCAGACGAAACATGCAATGAATGCCTTTGGTGCCGGTGATGCGCCGCCCCGTATTGGCAGATGCCATGCGATTCACCCGGTCGATCCAGATACCCGCTGTATTCACGATTGCTCGCGCGGTCACCGTAACTTCACTTGCCGCGCCGTCCGCCAATTTGTCCGACAAGGTCAGGCGCCAGTCGCCGCCGGTCTCGCGATCCAACCCGACGAGCGCCGTATGGTTGCGCACCTCTGCCCCAAGGCGAACGGCATCGAGAATCGCATCCAGAGCAATGCGTTCGGGCCAGTCGAAGCGATACTCGCGAAACTGGGCAATGCCTTTCAGCGCGTCGATATTGCGCAACCATTCTAGCAGTGGCCGCTGGCTCGCTTCGGCGCGGCTGAGACGGTAGTAATCAAGCGGTACGTCGTTCGGCCCCAATGCCTTTAATATTCGAAAGGCAGCATCGATCTGCCATGGCGCGTAGGGCGTCTCTTTGTAAATCGGGTAGGAGAACGTCATGGGGCGCACGCGCTCGGGCGTCTCACGCACCATCTGGCTGCGCGCCACCATCGCTTGGCGCGCCATGCCGAGCGCTTTCACTAGGCGGCGCGGGTGAAAGACGAATTCCCAAGGCGAGGAGCCGGGCGCGAGATAGCGCAGGCCGCAATGCAGCAAGCGGCTCGAGCGGCTGGACGAGCCGGAGGCGAAATCATTCTGCTCTACCAACAGCGTGCGGAAGCCTGCTGCCGCCAGATGCTGGGCCGCGCTTGCGCCGTTGACGCCGGCGCCGATCACGGCAACGTCGAATTTCGCCCCATTCAATTCGGTTAGCGGCTTTCGCATGAGCGCCAGCCTACTGCTTTTTGGCGCGCGGCGGTATCGTCAAAGCGGCGACCACGGCGCCCAACAGGGCGATGGCTGCGGCAATCAATGCGACGGCACGAAATCCGGCGATGAAGGAATCGTCGACGGCGCTACGCAGCTGGGCTGCCAAATCCGCTGCGAGCGCGGGCGGCGTTTGTAGTCCTGCCAATTCGGGCATCCGCGAGGCGATCAGGGCTCGGTTCGCGTCATCCAGCGCTACGGATTTCAGCGCGGCCTCAAGATGTCCGGAATATATTTCAAACATGACCACGCCGAAGATTGCCACAGCCATAAGCATGGCTACCTGTGAGGCACT
>Ga0302132_10002493_pt1 | contig 10580 bp, 10 predicted proteins | sample CB9_321_MG_FD_203113 | JGI IMG/M metagenome (GOLD analysis project Ga0302132, IMG submission 203113) | Marine microbial communities from Western Arctic Ocean, Canada - CB9_32.1 | ecosystem: Environmental > Aquatic > Marine > Oceanic | place: Canada: Western Arctic Ocean | collected 2017-09-19 | reverse complement strand
CCAGCCAATGGATTCGGTCTGTGCCGCATCCATACGTTACCGTATCGCCATACGGCCCATTCATGAAGTCGAACCCTCACGTTACATGATCCATCATTTATCCGAACAGACAAGCAATTCAAATCACCCCTGCCCGACCTTTAAATCTTCTATGTGCTAACCCAACAGTCCACAAGCCAGCAGGTCACCAAAATGATAGTCATTGACCATCAAAAGGGTCACTACATCACGGTGTCTTAAATTTGAATGAACATCAACAATCACCATACGGATAGGCATTTTTACAGTGATATTCAGTCAATAGCCTGAATATTTTTATTAGAACACCTATTCTCCAGAGCGCCTTTTGATAGCACTTTTGTTTCTCGTCACCCACCCACTTAACGCCGAGTTTTAAAACTCCTGACCCTGGACAGGCAAATCATTAGAGTGCGAATCCTGTTTACAGTGGATCGACAGGCTAACTATCGGTGATACTGTTATCTTTTAGCTGGCTTGAATGACAATGAATCAATGGATCGAAGGCGATGTGGTCGTAAGCGGATTGCCGCTGCACTTTTATAGAACCGGCGGTACCGACAAGCCAACATTGCTGCTGGCTCATGGGTTCAGCGACAACGGATTGTGTTGGAGTCGGGTAGCTCGTGAAATGGAAGTCGAGTTCGATCTGATTATGGTAGATGCGCGCAATCACGGACAATCTGGTCGCGGCATTTGCTCATCCGATGATCTGGCAGACGATCTTGCCGCTGTCATTTCAGGTTTAAACGCTGCGCCAACGTTTGCACTGGGTCATTCCATGGGCGCGGGCACTGTTGCGGGGCTAGCTGCCCGGCATCCTGCTCTTGTCACCAAGATCGCACTTGAAGATCCACCCTGGGCAGAAAATCCAGGAGTTGAAGACGATGCAACGGCGGACAAACGACGTGAAGGGTTTAGAAAGTTCCTTGAGAGTGTTTCAGACATGTCCGATGAAGCAATATTGGCAATGGGTAAAAAGCAGCATCCTGATTGGAGTAATGATGAGTTTCCTGCATGGATTCAATCCAATCGTCAGGTAGGTTCAGATGCGCTTGCAGGCATGAAGTATCGCGACTGGCGCGACAATGTCGCTAAGATTCAGTGTGATACTTTGGTGATTCACGGGGATGAGGATCGCGGCGGGATGTTAAAGGAGGCGGTCGTCGACCGCCTGATTCAGGACAATGAATGTTTCAGTGCGCAACACATTCCTGGCGCAGGCCACAATATCCGCCGTGAGCAATTTGAGCTATACATGAAAGCGGTTCAAGGATTTTTTCGCTAAATTCCAAGTAACCTCGCGCTAACGATTTTTCAGTGTTGCGGCTGGGACTGTCCACTTCCCCACTACTGAGACTTTCTAAGGAGCTTGTCAGACTGTTTCATTGAGCCTCAGGTATTGAATCAGAATAACAGACCAGGTTTGTCGTATTCTTTGACAGGATCACAGTGGATAGATCAACGAATGCAGTTCACTGGTCAATCCCAGTGCCTCCAGATCTTATGAATCGAGAGAGCGGTAATGAGGATCGTCGCAATCAGCGTGACATAGAACCAGGCTGGCAGAGCAAAATAGCGAGGATCGCTGCTGCCCATAAACAGATAGGGAACACAGAGAAATACCAACAAGAATATGGCGGGCCAGAAATAGCGATGAGTTCGTTGTGGTTTATTTTCAGACAATACTGGTTTCCTTGGCGCCAAAACTCATGGAATGATGTTCACCATATCGCTAACTGCCTTCTGCCTCTCGTTGCTCGGCCAACTGCTTACCTATAGCCGGTAGACTACGCCACAGAATCAGCGCGCCGATAGGGCACAAAATCACTGCACAAAGTGCAATAGACTTGCCTATTGCCTCATCATAGCCAAAGACGTAATCGGTCGTCATTGCGATTACAGTTGGCCCCAGGCCAAGGCCTATCAGGTTGGAAGAAAGGCCATAAACCGCCATCACCTGACCTCTCATTCGATTCGGAGTCATCAATTGCAGCGTCCCGCCAGCAAGTCCGCCCTGGAATGCGGAGAAGAACACTGCCAGAGACATGAAGACAATCGCTAGAAGATCGCTTTCCAGAAAGGCTAATGTGGCAGCAGACGGGATCATCGCGACCATGCTGAAAAGGATGATTTTGACATAGGCATCATGGATACCTTTCGAGACGAGGCGATCAGACAGCGTTCCAGCCAACAGTAAACCCATAGTACCGGAACCAATCATAACCAGTCCGAACACCCAACCGGCTTCCGGGCGTGTGTAACCAAAGGTGCGGATGAAGTAGGTAGGGCCCCAGAGATTGAGCGCGTAGACGACCATGATAAATATGGAGATACCGAGTATATGGCCGCCATATGCCCGTCGTCGCTGCCACAAATAGTCAGCAACTTCGCTAACAGGCACGGCCTCAGGTGCGACGATGCCAGTCCTGGCAGGTTCCCGCACTGTCGTTAACATCAGCAGTGATACCAGCAGCCCCGGAATACCGACCACAAAGAAGGTAAGCTGCCAGCCCTCTATTTCACCAACCACGGGCACCATGATCGTGCCCATGTCTTCGACATAGCCAACCACCGCCCCACCCAGCATATAAGCGAAGCCGGAACCCAGAGTGACACCGATCATGTACACAGACAGCGCTCTGCCAAGGATGCTCTTCGGAAAGTAGTCTGCAATCATCGAGTAGGCTGCAGGGCCAAGCGTCGCTTCCCCAATACCCACGCCAACTCGAGCGACAAACAATGACCAGTAGCCTTTCGCCAGACCGCAGGCAGCGGTCATAAAACTCCAGACAGCGATACCCGCGACGATCAGATTCCGGCGACTGCTCCTGTCAGCAATTCTTGCCAGAGGCAGCCCCATGATCGCGTAAAAAAGCGAAAATGCGAGCCCGGCCAGAAGGCTGTACTGGGTGTCCGAAATCTGAAAACTCTCGCGAATCGGGCCTACCAACAGGCCCATAATCATCCGATCAAGAAACGAAAATGCCTGTGCGGTCAGCAGAACTGCGACCACATACCAAGCATACGTCAGACTCGCTGGAGCGCTCGTTTCAGTTGATTGTGTCACTCGAAAGTGAATCTATTGCTTGTCTTAAACCGCAACACCCATTGGTTCAGTATTCACATCGCCTTCGGTTAATTCGCGAGTCCATGAAGCAAATTCAAGTAATATTCCATCCGGATCCTTAAAGTAAATGGATCGGACGAAGGTAGTTTCATTAAGCTCCTGACTGACCCCCATTTCGGAGTCGTCATGGTACGTATCGGCACATTCGATCCCGGCTTCTTCCAGTTTCTTTTTGTACTCATCCATCTTTTCAAGCGGCACATCAAATGCCACATGATTCATGGAGGCGTGAGCAGATGTTATATCCCCTGCTCCGACAAGAGCAGCCGCATGAGTAATGCCAGGCTGAGACTCAGAGGCACCTTCAAACCAAAAAAATGCCAGTTGATCATTGCCACCACAATCAAAGAAAAAGTGCTGACCCACGCCACCGGGTAACACTACCGTTTTAGTGAGCGGCATCCCCAAAACTTCCGAATAAAAGTCCACAGTAACTTTCATATCACGGCAGACAAGCGCCAGGTGGTTAATGCCTCTGAATTCGAATTTTTCGTTAGTTCCCATATGGTTCCTCCTCTCTCTTTTCCGGTAGTCATCCCGAAGCCAAAGGCTGAAGGATCTCGGCGACTTTTTTACTGCCGTTCAGAATGACCGCAGTCGAGTAATATGTCAATTCCTTTGACAGCTAAGGGTTTTTCTAGTATTGCAGTAGGTCACTTTCAAAAGAGAAGACCTCATGCCAAGACTAAGACAGGTTTCACGAGACGATGCACCTGACAATGTAAAGAAATACTACGATGCTCTTTTCGGTGACAGAGACCCCGTAACAGACCCAGGAACCGCGACAGGCACACCGGGTAACTGGTGGACTGTCTTCGGTCTGGTGCCCTACATTTTCGATCATGCAACCAGCCATTTCGGTATGTTTGGCATGTTCGCCAGCGAAAGTGTCAGCCAGCTTGATAACAAAGCCAGGGAACTTGGGATTACCAGAGCTGGCTATGCGGCAGGCAGTCAGTTTGTGTTTTCCCAGCATTGTAAGGCCGCGAGACGCCACGGCATTCCTGACGAACAGATCGCCGCTATTCCCCACTGGCAGGTATCCGACCTCTTCGATGCCAAGGAACGGGCTATCCTGGCCTGGACCGATGCCCTCATTTACGACAACGGCCGCGCCTCAGATGAATTGTTTGATGCGCTGCATAGTCATTTCTCAGACGAGGACATTCTGGAACTGACCTACCACGTCATGGGTTACAACATGCACGCGGTTTGTTGTCGTGCGCTGAAACTGGAATTTGATGATGTCCCCGAACGGATTCGAGAAGTTCCGGTCCCTGGTGAAGGTGAAGCATCAGACTGGGCAGGCTCTGCGTGGCAGGATAAGGGTTAACCTGCTACCAGGTTTCTTCCCGCCGCCATATTGCTTAGCTTGGCAAAAGCCACGTCTCGGGACAGATATTTCATGCCACAATCCGGAGCGACGATCAGCCGCTCTGGTGGCATGTATTTCAGCGCTTCTTCAAGCGCACTCGGCTAAACCTAGCACAAATCGTGTAGAACGACTCGAGGCGGCAGACGCTTGCCTAATCTAGCCTTGTCTATCAGCCAATCAGGTTTTGCGTAACTGCTAGCAAGACTTCTGGGCATCAATGGATGGTCTTACCTGTTCAACCCTCAGTGAGGTTTAGGTAAGTCTGAGCGAGTACGCGGCGTGCTGTGTCGACATCTTTTCGGCTAATACCTTTGAGCGCGCGTTCGTTGACATCCACGACAAACGGTATCAGTTTCTTTTTCAGGCGTTTGGCTCTGGTTGTCAGTCGAGTGATCATTTTTCGTCTATCAGATTCGTCCACCTCACGTGTGATCAGCTCCGCTGTTTCCAGCCCGGCAAGACTTTTCACGGCGGTTGCCTCAGTGATGCCGACCCGGTTGCTGATCTCTCTTTGGGTTATTCCATCCTCTTCCCATAGAACACGTAGAATTCGCCATTGCCCGGCGGTAACCCCGTGAGGTTCAGTTAGATTTTCCAGCGCTTTAGAGAAAGCGCGAAAGTTGATCCGTGTCAGATAACCCACACTGTGAAGCGGATCGAGATAAAAGGCTGTCTTGTCCTTTACCATTAGCTGTGCGTCCTCTTAAGCATCATGCTTGCGCCGTTACGCGGCCCCGTCGAAGACGTCATCGAAACAAAGGTTCTTTGCCACTTCTCGCTCATTTTCTCGACTCAGATTGGATTACGCAAGTATACAGTTACTTAGCTATCAAAGTAACTCAAACAGTTCACCTCGATACCATAATTCATTGGGGACCGGCACCGTTGGTAACAAAGTGAATATCAACTGTCACAAGTCCTTGCGACCTTGCGATTTGGAGACCAGATAGCTGTTCTCTGAGCTGCGAAAATCACAAAATCGCAAGGCATTCTAGTGCTACGTGGATCTAATTCGCCAAATGGATTCGTAGCTGCTCACTAAGATCGTCGACACTCTCTTTCTCTGACTGCTCGTTGACTAGATTCACCAGTTCACCTGGGTCATCAATCATGTTGAATAGTTCGCATGCAACTTCGTTTTTGACCTTCATAGTCAGCCGGTGACTTGAATTACGTATGCCAGCAAAGTCTCCAATTCTTGAATGCACGAACTCTCGTCCTACGATCGGCCGTTCTATGGCAGCTAATAATGACTCACCATGGCCACCTGCAGGCGCTTCCGCGCCACCGATGTCGGCTATGGTAGCCGTTACGTCGGTCAACTCTACTAGCGCATCCTCTTCTCGATGCAAAACCCCGCCTGGTGGACGCATGATTAGCGGCACCTGAACGGAACCGTGATAAAAGTTCATCTTCGCCCACAGTTTATGATCACCCAGCATTTCGCCATGATCACTCGTATAAATAATCCATGTATTGTCCAACTGTCCCAACTCATCCAGCGTCGCCAGCACTTCTCCAACCTTTTGATCAACCAGAGAGACCATGCCAAAGTACTGGCGGATACCTGCTCTAACAAAATCATGATCCATCATCTGTGCCTGGGAATGTTCTGCCAATAAAGAGAGATATTCCCCCCAGTGCTCGTTCGACGCTTGCGCAGGATTGAGCACGGGGACCTGTACGTCGGCATCAGCATAATATTCGGACCACACAGGATCAGAAATAAGTGGCACGTGAGGCTGAACAAAACCCAGCTTTAGCATAAAAGGTTTCTCAGTTGACCGTTGTCGCAACCATTGATTCGCCTCGTCGGCCAGAAAACTAGTGAGGTCCAGCTCCTGGGGCAACACACTGGTTTGACCGCGCCAGTGTTCAGGCGTTAGTCTGAACGCACCTTTTATCTGCGCACGGTATTCGTCCAACATCCCATGTTCCGATAAATGATCTGTATACGGTGTTGATAACCGTCGAGCGGCGTGAAGATATTTGTCGTATTCCTCCAGCACATAATCCCAACCGAAGGACTTCACAAAGCCTTCATTGCTTCGCATATCAATATCACCGCCTGCTTTCGGGGGCTGATAAGACTCGTGGTAGTGGGTCTTGCCAATGGTCGCCGTCTCGTACCCGACTTCCTGCAACTGCTTCATCACCGTTGGCCACTCTGGGTCAAATCCGCCCGTGTTATGGATGACACCAATCTCATGGGCATACCGTCCAGTGATGACACTCGCACGGGACGGCTGGCAGATCGGGCTTTGGCACCAGGTCTTGGTGAAACGCACGCCTTCACAGGCTATAGCGTCAAGGTGAGGTGTCTGAACCAGCGGGTGTCCGGCACAGCCCAGAATGTCGTGTCTGTGCTGATCGGCAAAGAGAAAAAGGATATTTGGTTTCATCATTCGTACCTAAATTGGATGCGGCCTGAACTGCATCACAAAAATTGAGCAGAAGGACGCACCACTCTACTACAAGTTGAAAATTAACTGGTATTCAAGTCGCACGACGATATCCTCTGCAGATAATCCGTCCCGCTTCGAACATATCGACCCGGTACAACACCCTTGCGTAGGAACCTAAGGACAAATTCTCTAGTCGCATTTGACTCTGCCACCAATGTCATAACGTTAGCCGGTTGAGTGAGGCGAAACCAATAGTCATTAGTGAATGTTTTAACGACCGCGTATTGACAACTGCATCTAGCCACTATCGCACCGTCAAAACTGTTGGCAACAACTCTTATGTATAGGTTAAGACGCATAACATTAACATCGCGCAACGGGATATCCAGCCACAACCATTTCTGCTGTTTCTGCTTTTCATTCTAAGGACATGCACTGAGATCAGCGCTCAAAACATTCATGATTACCAAACAGCTATCACGAGTGGAGGATTCCATAATGGCAGCCTCTTCGAGCATGAACAAAGTGATATTGGCAGATTTGTTGAGTAGAGGGGCCAGAGTGAGTAGTGGGCCCGAAGTAAGTATTGGGGTCAGAGTAAGAATTGGCGTCAGAGTACAGACGAATCATTTCAGTTGCCCTGCCGGCCAGTAATGACAACGTGGTTGTTGCCCTTAAGAGCTCCTATGCTGACGAAACGTCCCATGTAGTTCTATGCCCAATGGAGGGGTACGCCTGGTCTTTACTGTTTCAGGTACCAAAGACCAGCTCCCGCAGTTCATCCAGATGGGAACAATCAAGCTGTGATTCAAGACCGATTGCAGTGAGTAATATACCGGTCTGATTACCCTCGACTTCGTGGATTTCACGTCGCTTACCAACCACCTGCACTAACAAATCAGATCCGCACAGCTGCCCAGCGAATCCTTTTGCTCGAATGACAGAGGTTGGCAACTGGTTGATAAAACTCTGCAGCGCCTCTCGTGTAGTGGGTTGTGATTGTTCAAATTTCCACGTGATGTAGTGCTCGTGATCTGCGTGATGCAGGTCATCAGGTTTCGTCGCTGTATGTACATCGAACAGCAGATCAATCGGGACTTCACCGAATTCGGCGTTAATCAAAGTGGCACCAGGGAATGTTGTCGTTAGCCAGTCAATTCGTTTCCCGAGGGTTTCTTCCGACACTAAATCAGTTTTGTTAAGAATAATAATATCTGCAGCAGCAAGCTGGCGACGGACTGTTGTTGCCACATACTTGTCGTTGGCCTTTTCCTGAACAGTTTCTGCATCTGCGAGCACCAGGACACCATCAAGGGCCAGGTTCGGTGCGTAGCCATACTGTGCAAGGTTCGATACATCGGCGACACCGCTGGCTTCAACGATGATGTGATCAGGTGGAGGTTGAAGGTGACAAAGCTGATCGATGGCTTCATGAAAACCATCCACTAACGTACAGCAGACACAACCGTTTGTAAGGTTGATCTGAGAGTCTGTTTGCGACTCGATTAACTTCGCGTCTATATTAATTTCGCCAAAGTCATTGATCAGCAGCGCGTAACGTACGCCCTTCTCTTTTGTCAGGATGCGGTTCAAGAGTGTTGTTTTGCCTGACCCGAGATAGCCACCAATGACGGTGAATCGGATCACCGGTTCGCGGCCTTGAATAGCCTTCCGCCCAGTACGGTACCCCAGACCCCGATATCTCGAATAGCCATGGGGTCCACCGTCAGCGGATCGTCGTCAAGAATAGCAAAATCCGCTTTCTTACCGGCTTCAAGGGAGCCAATCTCGTCGTCCAGATGCAATTGATAAGCAGCGCCAATGGTGACGGCTTTAAGTGCTTCTGCAGCGCTTATCTTTTCTACCTCCCCAAGTACTCTGCCTGACGGTGTTGTCCGATTAACCGCGCACCACATGGTGTGAAGTGACCCCAGAGGAGTAACGCCGGCATCAGAATGAATTGAGAAGCTGATACCCTCGCGAATCGCGGAAGCACAGGGTTCAATCTGGTTTGCACGCTCTGGGCCGACAGTGATGTCGTAGTGCTGGTCGCCCCAGAACCAGATGTGATTGGCGAAAAAGTTGGCGCACAGGCCTAGCTTTGCCATCTTTCGAAGTTGCGCCTGAGTGGTGAGTTGGGCGTGAGTGATGGTATGACGATGATCGGGCCGGGGAGCCTCACACAAGATGGCTTCTATTGTCTCCAGCGCCAGGTCCTGGGTCTTGTTGCCATTACAGTGCATGTGGATGTTAAGTCCGGCCTTGTGGAAGGGCAGCAGCCAGTCCTTCAACTGTTCCGGAACAGCAAGTAATTGACCATGGTCCTCGCCACTAAAATAACCGGGTTCTTTTATCAGCGCGCTGAATCCCTGAATGGACCCATCAAGGACGAATTTAATACCGGGGGACCTGAATTTATCACTGCTGTTTCGTCGCAGCTCAACGACTCGTTCGGCGACTTCACTGAAATCTGCTGCATCCCCTGGCATCGCCGGGATGTTGTATTGAACCAGTCGCATCGGAAATGCCGCTTCGCTAGTAACCCGCGTTGTCATGTCGTATGTCTTCGGGGCTAGGATTGCGGAACCGGCAAGATCAGTACAGGTCGTAATGCCTGCATTGCACGCCAGCGCTGCAAAATCCCGCAGCGCCTGTTCCGTCGAGTTCGTGAACTGGAAAACGCGGTAACCACTTTTACAGAGGGTCATAGCCGGCGGCTCTCTCAGTTCGCCGTCAAGTTCGCCTTCAGCATCTCGACCTAATCCCTCTACGCGCAGGTCTCTGGTGATGTTATTAACCTTCAGCATAGGGGTGTTCACCGTCGCCAGGTGTCCACTGGCGTGATGCAGATAGATGGGGCGCGTGCTAGAGACCTGGTCAAGATGGTGGCAGGTCAGGCGAGGCTGGTCGGAAAAATAGATTGGGTCAAAGCCGACAGCTACTATCTGCTCATTCGGGTCTTCGAGTCTCGCATCTTCAGCTTTCAGCGCTTCGATAAGCTGATCGTAGCTCTTGATACCCATGGCGGTAGTACCGTCGGCTCGCGGTCGGTCGAAATAACCCAGATAAGGCAGCATCATCATGCCTCCGGCCATTACATGCGCGTGGGCTTCGACAAACCCGGGTACAATGACCTTGTCAACAAAGGTATCGTCAAGTTGATATTCACCCCAGCCACTAACTTCATCAAGGCTGCCCACGCCAAGAATTGAACCATCGCGAACGGCTATATGCGTCGCCTCAGGATTCGAGGGGTTCATCGTTCTAACTTTTTTGGCGCTGAATATTGTAATCATGTGACGAGTCCTTGGGGTTCGACTTCGGATTGTGAGGTGGTCTGTCGCTGCTGTCCAGCAAAGCCCGTCAACACGTTGGCTGGTTTCGTCTAACCCCTGGTATAGGGTGTACCATAACTCGCTTTAGCCTTGATTGTGGATTGTGAAATGTCGAATTCAATGCTCAATGTACTAATGAATGTACTAATGAATGTACTAGTAAATGTACTACTCAACGTACTAGTCAATATAACATCAGGAAAGTTCACCAGATTATCGTTAGCGGGACTAATCGCGCTTCTTTCTGCTTGTTCTTCAGATGAACCACCAGGTTTAGCCGCTGAGAAAATTTTCACCAACGGCACCATTTACACCGT
>Ga0302132_10002492_pt1 | contig 10583 bp, 5 predicted proteins | sample CB9_321_MG_FD_203113 | JGI IMG/M metagenome (GOLD analysis project Ga0302132, IMG submission 203113) | Marine microbial communities from Western Arctic Ocean, Canada - CB9_32.1 | ecosystem: Environmental > Aquatic > Marine > Oceanic | place: Canada: Western Arctic Ocean | collected 2017-09-19 | reverse complement strand
GGGCGTGGCTGGAATTGCCCCTAAGTCGGATTCAACGGAAGGGGTAAGGCTAATAAATCAAGCGGCACAGATTCTTTCGCAGATTGGAAGACTAAATCAAGATCCCGGCACAGTCGAAGATAATAGCAAAGCCTTCGGTGAGCTTGGTGGTGCATTAATAAGAGATCTGAATAACGACGATGCCTCTGAAGAGGCCCCCCGTACTATGCTCATGATGCTTAAGAAGTCTGGGCTAAAATTGCACAAAACTGGAGGCAGCCCTAGAGATGCCCAATCTTTTGCGGCTGAAGATGCATTAGTTTCGATAATGGAGGCATTTGATAACCTTGCTCTAGATGTAACTTTCGGCGGAACTAAAGGGCAAGAACTTAAACTTCTCGCTCTTGCCCTGAATAAAGCCTCGGCGATGGGTAAAGATTTGACCCAACAAGACGCAGATACTACACCCAAAGACATAGCTACCATGACCCCACCTACAATGATGGGAAGAATGTTTCCGGATGGAGACCAAATGTATGCGGGCGGAAGAACAGGAGCGAACTCAACTTTCAAGTGGACTAGAGATCAACTTGAACAAGCCCAGAAAAAACAATTCCCGGGACTAACGCCACTTAAACCCAAATTCGAGGCCTTCAAAAAAGCTCCCGAACTTCCATTGACTGATATGCACGCTCGAGCCCTAAAGATAGTGGAAGAAGAAGAAGGTGTTGTAGGTGGGCTGAAGCTGTTCAAGAATGAGATTATTGGAGCGTCCTTAGCTGGGCAGAAAACTAGTACTTTCATGAAACATATAAATAAAGTTCTTGAAGCGGATTTAAAGTTGGAGAAGTCAAAATTTCAAAACAGCACACGGATCGAGGCTGAAGAAAGAAATCTCCTCAATGCAAAACTTAAATCAGTTGATAGTGAAAATAAATCTTCTGAAATAAGAGCTGCTTCCGCCGCGAAGTTTGCTGTGCAAGAGGAAAAGCATTTACAGGCAAAAAGAGCCCTAACTGAGGCTACAAACAAAGAAATGAGTAAGTTGATGGGCGACCTTATGAAAGAGAAGACCTCTTCTAAATTTTCAAGCCAGTTCGCAGACAAATTAGCTACAGAAGGGACTGTAGAAGGGGGCAGCGGTCCCGGCTCTTTGGCGAAAGCTCACCCTCTTATGGAGGTATTTACAACCGAGTTATTGGCGGGTAATTTAGCCGCCGAATTGGTTGTCTCTCAACTAGCTCAAATGTCTGAGAAGGGCAAAAAGGCCGTTAAGGCTCTTGACTTAATTGCAATACTTGAGAATGCAATGGTCAGTACAGCTACTGATGCTCACAAATGGGCTGTATTAAAAACCGTAAAAGATAAAGAGATCTTTTCACGAAAAGACGGAGTGATGACGGGAGCGGCTTCGATACTCGCGGTGAGCCAGCTAAATCTTAAAGCCCTCGAAGATACTAATACTGCGGAAAGGAAAATACTTACAAATAAGGAACTGCAAGCACACCTCAGTGCCAAGACTTCAGAAGGAGCTAAAATTTTCCTTAATAATACCGGGGCCATGCACTGGTTGATGGAGGAGTCTATTCTAAGTTTAAAAGAATCTCTGGATTCCCAGCAGAGCTGGGGGGAGGTAGAGGCTAAAATAGTTAATGGGAAAATAGAATATCTCAAAACCGTAGAGGGATCCTTCAAGCTCGCCATAATGGCCGTATCTGTTGAGGAATCTTCCATAGCGAAAAGAATGAAGGCTTTAATTATGGATGATGCAACCCTTGACGCTAGAGCTAAAATTAGAGATAGTAGTAGTTTATTGGCTGACCTCGCCCAAGCGGAAGTTGCAAATAAAATCAAAAAGATGAAAGACTCCGAGGATACCGCTCAAGAAGAACATGGAGCAATGATGAGCCAAGGGGGCTTTGGTGTGCAAGGCAGGAATCAAATTTCCGAAAAAAGAAGGGGCATGCAGGGAGATGTTGAGGTGGCCAAAGCTCAAGTAACTCAATACTCCTTAGAGGGCAATTCAATTAGAGCCGCAGAGGCTATGGCTGAATTAACCGTAGCCGTCAAAGAACTTAATGTAGAGCAGGGTACTGGCACTTTATTCAGTGATAGCATACGAGCCAAGATAGCAGAAGCTGACTCAGCCGCCTCAAGGTTTGCTGAGACTCTAGCCAACACCAGCTTCGACTCCGTAAACAGTGGCTTTAAGCAGTTATTTAAAGATTTATCTACCGGGACAGAGAGTGTCGGCCATAATGTTTTGAAGTTTTTTGCCTCCATAGCTGAGAAAATTCAAGATAAGTTATTCGAGCATGCCGCAAACAGAATGACTAGTGGCCTATTTAAGATTTTTGGTATAGACGAATATCATTCAGGCGGCATAGTAACCAACTACAACACCGGAGGATATTCCAAGGGAGATGTTCCGGCGATGCTTACTACGGGGGAATATGTAGTTCGCAAAAAAGCTGTAGATAAAATAGGGCAAGAATCTTTAGAAAAAATGAATAAAGGCGAAAGTCTTGAAGATTTATTCGACAAGCCAAACGATGAACCTTTTGATATCATCGGAGATGGAATGAAGGAATTTTCTCCTAAAGTTAATAATATGCAAACGATTGCAGATCCCGGTCTTATGTCTAACTTTCTTAAAGATAATAATCAGGAATCTAATTCTCCCGCAGAAAACTCAGGCATTTCTGAAGCTTTATTTGAAAACCTTAATCAAAAAAATTCAGGCAAAGAAAGCTCTCTTCCTCAACTCATTTCCAGCATCATTCAAAAGAAAAATCCAGACCCATCTAAAACCGAAAACAAGACAACCTCATTAGAAAAAATTGTTAATAATACAGTGAGAAGCAAAGAACTTAGGAATTTAGACAAAATCGAAAACAATACCAACTTCTTGGAAAAAATAACGAATAGCACCTCTAACAATAAAGAATCTATTTCTTCTAATAAAGTCGAAAGCAGCAACTCTTCAAGTAGCATTTTAAAATTAAACAACGGAGGGTTTGTTAACAATGTCATTAAATTAAAAAACGGGGGGCCGGCTTTGAACTCTCTCAACCGGAGAGACTCTTCCGGAAAAAAGCAGGCTTGGGATGATATTGCATACGGCACCGGAATGGGCACGGGGGCCGCCCTAGCCGGTTACTTGAATCGAGATAAAAGCCCTCCGGGCGATCCGCCTGAGCCCCCGAAAATGTCAACCCTTAACACTCGGGGGGCCTTGAATTTAAATGTAACGGACCCCCGTTTAAGTGCAAAATTTAGAAGAGCGGATGATACTAGCCAGCAATACGGCAAATATCTTTTAGATAAATATGATTACGATGTTGCGGCCAAAAACAAAAAAGTAAGAGATAAAGCTTCGTTTGTTCAGACCATTGGTTCAACTCTAGTAATGGGGGCGGGCATGGCCATAGGAAGTAAAATGGCAAAAGGTATGACCAGTTCTATAAACGGAGTAAGAATGAGTGGCTCTGGAATGACTATCGGAAAGGGCAATACGGGCGAAACTGTTAAAATGCACAGAGGCTCCGATGGAACTATGTATGCCACAGAAGGGGGTCAACGTGTTGATATAATGGGCGCCGCTGGCTCGTTCGATGGCCGGACAACGCAAACGGGAGCCTCTCAGCATTTAGAAAAATGGAAAATGGGCCAAGGGCTGGGAGGGGGAAAGATGACCTCCAGCCAAGCCGGAAAGTGGTGGAGCGATTACAGTTCGAGCGGCAAACCGGGATTCGCCTCTAACTTTGCTGCTAAAGCTCCCGCCGCACCAATGCCAGCAATGAAGAACGATTGGAAAATGAGTGCCAAGCAAATTGAGATGCTCGGAGGCCAGATGCCTAAGGCATTCAACGGACTGCAATTCGATGCAAGAGATTATTCCCAGCTCAACAAAGGAGGATTAGTTGGTAAATTCAATTCCGGAGGCAATGTTTCCAATGAAAGCTCACTCACTGAAGTTAATATAGATAGGCAACGTAAAGACGAGTTAGACAAAATCTACAGAGAATCAATTGTGCCCACTGCCCAACCTCAAAGGTTTAGCGGTGGCGGTAAAGTTTTTGGTCAAGCCGGAATAGATAAAGTGGGTCCAGTCATGCTTGACAGCGGTGAATTTGTTATTAAATCTAGCAGTGTTAATTCAATGGAAAAACAGTTCCCCGGAATGCTGGACAAGATGAACAAATCTCAGGGCTATGCGGATGGAGGAATGGTTGAAAAGTCTTCTCCAGTAAATAAATCAGAAACCAATGATAACAGTTCGTCCAGTAGTAATGTGACTATTAATGTAAATCTTTCCGCAGGAGGTTCGGAAGAAAGTCAAAGCTCCGCCGGAGGCAACGGACAGGCTCTTGGTTTGAAATTAAAAGCCGCCGTCCTACAGGTACTTTCTGATGAAAAAAGAGTAGGGGGAATGCTGCGTGGCAACTAAGAATGCAGTATTAAATTATGAGCAGCAATTTTATTTATCTGGTATCTTGCTGTCTGGAGTCACTAGCATTGATGGCTCTTATTCTATATCTGAAAACCCGATAAACATTATAGGCAAGGGATACACTTATCCGGTAAGGCAAGGCCCGCTTGTAGGTAATTTCAATATCGATAAATATTATATAGGTCAAGAGCCTTTACTTAATTATACTGGAGATAGCCCTATCAGTGGAAGTATTAATTTTAATAATAAAAGCTTTGGATTTAATAGTGGATACCTGACGGATTATAATATAACATGTAGCATAGGCTCGATACCTAAGTCAAGAGCCACAATTGCAGTGTATGGAAACATTGGGTCTGGAATTGACTCTTCGGGCAGGAATCCTCACCCGGACATAGCGATACCAAATCAAGGGTCTATATCCTTAAACACTACCGGGTATCAAACAAACAGAGTAACGAGCTTTAACTACACCTTAAGCACCCCTAGATCGCCACTGTACAAAATAGGATCACCATACCCCATACAAGTAGACAGAGAGTTCCCCATATCTCAAGATGCATCATTCTCCGTCGACGTCAACGATCTAGAGGTATCTCAAATAAGAGAGTACCTACTTAAGCCAAAGCAGCAAACCATAGAAATATCTCTAGCCAATCCAGTTAACCAATCAAATATTGAAACAATAACTTTAAAAAATGCTAGACTACTCAGTCAAAGTATAGACTCCGATAGCGAAGGAATGCTCACTATTCAATTAAGCTATAAATCTTACATTAATAAAAAATGAAATTCTTACCATACGAAGATGTTCCTTTATATATTGCCGTTGATGGTAAGGAAGGTGAATATATTTTTGCAGAATCGGCAAGCATTTCAGTTGACCAGCAAGTAGAGCCAGTAAGATACATAGATGACAACAAGATCAGAATATGTCAATTCGGTTTTGGTGGGTCTGGCAGTTACCCATATTCATGTAGCAGCTTCGTTACCAACACCCCCGTGACTGGAGTTCTTGGTCCTAGTGGTGGCCCGCCGAAGCCTCTATCTACATCTATTTATAAAATCCCAACAGACACCAAGGTAACCTTCCCCAATGGTAAGCATTTATATTTTAGCAGAGATGTATTTCCTAGTGGGCATGATTACATGGTTAAGCTCTACCCTAAGAGCGGAGGCTGGACACTTTCTGACGGCGAAGCTCAAAGCGGATACTTTGATCCCGAATATAGATATTCTGCATCTTCCCCGATTAAGGGGTCAATGAATGTTTCTTTTTATGTAAATACTGGAAACCTTAGTAGCTTCTTCAATATTACAGGCATATCAAATCCCTCGAAATTCCCTCCCATTGACGAGGAAAAGCTCACTGGATTCTTGGGGGACTTCAAGTTTACGGATGCATACTTAAAGTCATTTAACTTTGCTATATCACCGAATTCGATATCTCAAGCTTCTGCGTCTTTCGACATTTATGGATCGCTAGAAAAAGACTCCAGCTTGACTCAAAATTATTATTCTTCTCCCCTTTACTCTCAGCAGTCAATCCCTCACGGACAAAACTCTACAATAATTGGAGTTTCCGATTTAGGAATTTCCAATCCAATTGACTTTTCCTATGGAATAACAGTCGGAAGAACTCCAAGGTATGAAGTTCCCACTGGCTCGAGCCAAGATGTCGGAGGATTAGTTCCAACTAGAGTATCAAAAAGGCATACAGATATATCAATGGATGTAAAGGGTGAAACCTTAGACCCAAATATACTAGAAAAAGGTTTTGACGGCAAAAGGGCAAATCTTAAAATTCATTTAAAAGATTTAAATTACAATTCTTTTGAAGATAATTCAAATGGACTACTTCACACCTTCGAGTGTAGCGGGGTCATCAACAGCCAAAACCTTTCAGTCAGTTCAAATGGATACCTACAAGGTCGAGTGTCCGTCAAACAGCATTTAAAATAATGGACATAAAAAGAACCAGTAAAGATTCCTTTGATTACAAACCATCATTTGGGGCATCTGTATCATTTTCCTCTTTGGCTGAAAGCCAAACTTTTGGGGATAATCATAAAAAAATGATGTCCAAGGGAATTAATTCTCTTAACATGACAATGAGTTTAAATTTTCCCGAACTCACGGACGACGAATCAAATGAATTAATAAGTTTTCTTCAAAGTAAATATTATTACTCCCCGCAAAATTACAATGCCGATGGCTCATTTGACAATCAAAGAATAGAACCGTTTGATTATCAACCCTTTTTTCCTTATAAAAGTAATAAGTTTTATTGTCATAAATTTAATCAACAAAAAAATTACTATAACTGCAATGACGTTATGGCGACATTTGAATGTGCATACCCAAGCATCCTTAATAGTGTCGAATCTAGTGCCGGACATAATGCGGCTATAGATACCCATTTCAGCGCGCCAACCTCTGTTTCTGAGTCGGAAAGCCCACAGGCTATTGGGCAAGCCTTTCTCGGTGGAGGTGTGGAAATTAATCATAGCACCCATCCCAAAGGCAGTCTCTTGTTTGTAAGTGGAGAATACAGAACAATTACAATCTCAGATGATGGATTTCAGAGTTACCCCTGCTGCGGGAATCAGAATTTGAACGGGATCGCAAAGTTTGGTTTCGACGGGGGCAAATTCTCAAGCCATTCAGCGAAAAGAAACTCCATATTCATTTACAATCCAAACGAATGCTTCGAGTATCCATATGAGCCCGAACATGAAAATGGAACTAGTAAATATCGAATGTTTGATTTCCATCCAAGCTATTCAGTTACGTTAAATAATAGCCCTAAATACAAAACGAGTACCCCTACGGATTTTTACAAGCGATTCAACTTGTATGGATTCAATGCAAATGCAATGAATTTAAGATTAACCTTTTCCCACAGGAATGATATTGAAGCCAAAAGAATCCTTTTATTTCTAGAAAGTCATTTGGGTCATAACAAATTCGGATTCCATTTACCTCAACCTTACCATAATTCTATATTAAACTCAACCCACCATACGCCACACAGAAGAACTTACTCTCACTTCTATTGCCCAGAGTGGACTCACAATATTGTATATAAAGACAATCATACTATAGAAGCCACATTCATTGAATGTATCGACTATTAATTTATTATATAGTATGAAACAAGTAATACATAATGAGATATTCGAAAATCAGCCTTCTGCATTAATTTCTTTATTTTCTCTTGACCTAAAAGATGCAGGAGGCAAAGCCTATAGGTTTCACGCTGGAGAAAACGGATATACTACTGACATTATATGGGATGGGGAAACTTATTACTATATACCAATTTCAATGCAGGGGTTTGACTATTCAACTGAATCAATGCCTAGGCCAAAACTTACATTTGATAATACAGATTCTTTTATGAGCTTAAAGACAAGATATTTTGAAAACTTCGTAGGCTATAATATATATAGAATAAGAACATTTGTTAAATATTTAGACAAGGAGAATTTCCCCAACAACACAAACCCATTTGGAACCGAAGATGCGACGGCTCATTTTCCAAAAGAAAAATTCATAATAAATAAAAAGACTATAGAAAATCAAAATATTGTTGAATTCGAACTGTCTTCCCCGCTGGAACATGAAGAGGCTGAAATTCCAAATAGAAAAATTGTTTATAATGTTTGTCAATGGACGTATAGGTCTCCAATAGGATGCGGTTATGCTGGAGGCCCGAAGACGGATTCAAAGGATAATACATTGTCCGTTGTTTCGGATCAAGGGGTATGGGCAGCTGGAGCATATAACTCTGGCGACTACGTTAAGATAGTTCCCAACTCTTCAGAAAACCCCGCTTCCGCACCAGACAGGTATTTCGTGTGTCAAAAAGACGGGACAGCAACTAACCCCCTTATCGATAGGTCTGGATGGATGGCGGACGAGTGCTCTAAGAATATATCTGGCTGTAGATTTAGATTCGGACTCAATGAGTCGACTCAGGGGCTCCCTTTTGGAGCCTTTCCGGGAACAGAAAAATATTAACTACAAATACCAAGCACTAAAGCTTTCCCTTCGATCCCCAGATGTTGAAGTGTGCGGCCTTTTTGTTTATGAGCCGTTTCAATCGGGAGTTAAATTCATTTCGCTAAACAACACCTCTAAGGACAAAACAAAAAACTTCTCTTTGGATAAGGCTGTTTTCGCTAAATACTGTTCTGAATATAGCATAGCATCCCTCTTTCATTCTCACCCCGACTCACCGGAGCTAATAAGTGATCTAGATATTGAGGTTTCAGAAACCTTGGCTCTCCCTAGTTATATTTTTTCTTTAAAAACAAAAAAGACTAGTCTGTATTTTCCTTCCTCATTTAAGCCTAGAGATGTATTAAGGAGGCCTTTCGTTCCTGAATTTCAGGATTGCATTTCTTTCTTTAAAGATTACTATGATTTGCATATGAATATAAAATTATCAAATTTTCATAAAAACTGGTCTAGGCAAAGGTCTGAATCTAATAATTTCCTGATGGCTGAAATTGAAAAAACTTTCTATGAAATTAATAAAAATTCAAAAACATTCAAACAAGGAGATGTTCTAGTTTTTAAAAACAATATCGAGCCCCTCATGCACATTGGAATAGTCCACAATAGTAAAGAATATTGGCATCACCCTATTTATATGTTCTCTCGCAAGGAATTATTTAACCCAAAATTGGCTAAAAAGGTGTATAAAATATATAGGTACAAGGGATTATGAAAACTATTAAATTAAACGGCGAGCCGGCATCTTTATTTTGTAGAGAAATCGAATTAAAAGCAGATTCATTCTCTGATGTGTATGAGGGGATAAATGTAAATTACCCTAAATTTCGAAGCTATGTCATAGACAAAAGTAAAAATGGGCTATCTTTTTATTTTGTAGACAAAGACGACAACATCGTAAACCAAGAAATCTTTAAGTTCAATGAAGGTGTTTACTCTATGCATTTGCATGTAGTCGGTGCTGGCGGGGATGGGCTGAGCATGCTCGCCCAAGGGGGCATGGGTTTTATACAGGGCTTCGGAATGTCAATGCTTTCTAATTGGCTAAATAAAAAAATGAACCCCAAGAAGCCAGACAAAGTAGAAATTAGTACTGAGTCATACATTTATACCCAAAATGAAAATTTAGCCCAACAAGGAAGCACTCTTCCCGTGGGTTATGGTCAACTAAGAATTGGATCTAAGGTCATTTCATCTTCTATCACTAATTATGATTTTGATTTTGATACAGATTCAATTTACCCTACTCCAGCAAGTTATGATAAATTTTTTAATACATCTAGTTTTATTGATCTTAAGCAAAATTCAAACGAAATAATCCAGCCATTCGATTTCGCGGATGCGAGTAAAGGATTACTTTCTAAACTCATCGGAAGACCGAACCGTGTAAAAGTGGCCAATTTAGGTTACAACAACTATTCAACTAACCAGAATCACGATGCAGCTGGTAAAGATTATGTATCGGAAAGGGCTGTGTACGGCCCGGGCCAATCTGAAAGGTCAAAAAAGGCCGATTCAGAGGACTCGAGCTTAAGGGCGAGATCGAAGCTAGCACCTCGTATTGGAGATTTCGACGAAAACTTTCGGCCAATAAGCCACAGTGACAATATCGTGGAAATAAAAAAAGGCACCGACACAACCTCCTTAAGCCTTGATGCTAGGGGCAGTAGTAGGAAAGTTGGAAATCGCCCGAATTGGTCAAAGCTTGAATCAATATCCATATTTAGATCTACGGAAATATTAAGTGAAGGTCCAATCGAGGGTCTAGCCCTACCTATCACTGGATCAACTGTAGACAACGGGACATCAACTTACCCAGTCAACTCGCCCAGCTCTCTTATTGCGAGCTCTTCCAATCGAGCCGAACTGGCCACTTTAAAAGCTAATGCAACCGGGGGGTTGGATTATGTGGATGGAGCGAGTACTGTTTTGTCTAATCTGACTGTAGCTAATGGCGGAATTATTGCTTCAGGCCAAGATTTTTCCAATGATCCAACCAATGTTAATTACCCTACATTTTCTATTAATTCTCCCTCTGACTTATCTGCTACAAACATAGGCACCCATTTTTTTTCCAGTGTTAAAACCGGAATTCGTACCTTCCGAAACTTTGATGACACTTTCGATTTAA
>Ga0302132_10002491_pt1 | contig 10583 bp, 22 predicted proteins | sample CB9_321_MG_FD_203113 | JGI IMG/M metagenome (GOLD analysis project Ga0302132, IMG submission 203113) | Marine microbial communities from Western Arctic Ocean, Canada - CB9_32.1 | ecosystem: Environmental > Aquatic > Marine > Oceanic | place: Canada: Western Arctic Ocean | collected 2017-09-19 | reverse complement strand
TCAGAATAACGGCCAGGGTTACCCATACACCAGTGCAAATTCCAAAGGTTCCGATTATCAACAGTACTTCTGCTAGGCTCATGCTATCTCCTGCTCCAATTTTAAGACCTCTGGCTGCCCCTTAGAGGCACTCTCCTGTATCCAAGCACCTTGGGTATCCAAGACTACAACTGAAGCCTGTTCTACGGCTTCTCCCGTCTCGACCTCGTAGAAGTGGTCAGCCTTGTAGGGGTTGTACTTGACCTGTACGTCGCACGGAGTCTCGAATGTCGTGACTCCTGGCAGCGGAGACACCACTCCCCTAACAAATGCATGGACATTCTTACGCTTATCCTGTAGGACTCGCTTCCTCCCTGCGGGCTGTACTACGAACTTAGCTGCCCTTACCAGGACATTGTCTGAGTGCCCTACGACTCGCCCAGTAGTCCTACTTCGTATACTCCACGTATTCTTATGAAGGTTCCGGTAGACATCAACGCTTACCCCGTCATGTATCTTCATAAACCATTAACTCCTTTTTGAATCATAACCATCAAACAACCATAAGGCATGGGGGCTTGGTCGGTAGCAAGAGCCTACCGACCCCGTATAGCTTTTACGATGCCTTGGCTAGGCGTTTGATATCCGCCTTGTCCACCCTGCTTGTCCACAGGGTGACCCCTTTATGGTCAACGAGGGATACCTCATACCAACTATGCTGTTTAACACCGACTGCGACGTTGTACTGCTCGTTATCCTCAAATATCAATGTTGAATTCTTCTCTGCTGGTATCGTAATCTTCAAGTCGTACTCCTTTTTCCCTCTTGACGTATGTCGGCTCTTGATCTACCTATAGTATACTAGATAACTGTACACACGTCAAGCACATAAACGTAGATCGATTAGATACAGTCCGACTAAAGTTGCTTGCCACGGATGGGCCAGAATGGGTATGGATGCCCGGGGCAAGGGAGGCAGAGCCAGGATCCTCGAAGCCCATGTAAGGGAAAGATATTCCTGGACCCGGGGAGGCTTCAGGACAAAAAAAGACCCGGAATCTTTTTGACTCCGGGTCTTTAGCTTGTACCAGGGACAAACCCTACTTCTTCTCCTTTACCGTTTCATTGGCTATTACGACTTCGTCACCATAGGACTTGATTAGGTACGCCTTCACGATTTCATCGTACTTTCGATTCATGACGTGATACTCACCCTCTCCATAGTCCTCATTGGGAACTCGGAATAGGGTCTGCTTTACACACTTCCGCTTCAAGTCCCGTTTCTCTTGGGCATCATCCACCAGTTCTCCGATGTATGAGTCAAGGCTGTGGGCATGATTCTCATTTTCATAAGCATAGGTATGAGTCACAGCCTCTACCTCCATTCTCTGGAGCAAGTCCCAGTCAGATCGGCCTTCCCCGTTTCGGACATCTATATGATTAGCACCACCATGACCAGAGTTTCTAGCGTCTCCTACCTTTTTTCCATCAATGTAAACACTGGCATTAAAGGCTACCGTTTCCTGAGACATACCCGTGTAGATCTTGACGTTTTTTAGAGTGATGTCCATTACGCTGTCACCTTTTCCTTTTCTCGGCTCTTCTCGAACATCTCGGCAATCTGGATGTTGCGGTTGATGTTCTCCACAGTGAACTTGTAGCTTTTACCTGTTCGGGTGTTGTTGGCACTGACAGGGTACTTCCGCCTTCTCAGGTTAAAGCCTGTGACCTTGAATTCCTCTCCATTGGAGTTGAACACATAACCCATATCGAATTCAGCCCCAAGCACCTTGGCCTCTCGGTTAGCAGCCTTTTCTGCCATAGCAGGAACGTCTATCTTGAAAGAGAGGGTAGCGGTATGTCCGCCTCTTTCGTACTTGCCGTTGGCGTAAGAAGCCGCCAGTCCATACTTGTTCAAGGTTCGTTGAATTACAGTCTCTAGTTCATCACTGAGAATCTTGCACTCGGCTCTCCCGATACCCGTAATCTTAGCCATAGTAGTCTCCTTTTCTATTCTACTAGTATTATACCACCAATTAGATTATTTGACAAGCACATCGATTTTCGGGGCATGGCAAGCCCTCACGCATTGACTCTCTTTCAATTCATAAGCCTCGGTGAAGTCTTTTTCACCGTCGTACTCCATATGACCTTCATAGTTTCCTATGTCATCTTGTGCAATTGACTCTGCGTCCTGGGCACTGTCAGCTTCTATTTCAACTGAGCCAGAGGCGTGGTAGGTCTTGCTCCAACTAACTGTGTATTTAGGCATTGCTATTCTCCTTCAGTGTGTATCCAACTAATTTATACACATCGTCCCACACTGCATCGCATCTATTGCATTTAACTGGTTGCCAACTGTAATCACTGTCAACACCATACCCACTTCGTGTCTCTATATCAGGTGACTCACACATAGGGCAACGGTGTCCCATCGCCTGTACATACTCTTCCTCAGATAGTTTAGGCATTGTTATTCTCCTTCCATCCATCCGATATCCTGATTTCGAAGTCCCCGTCCTGGAGCTGGTCACTACGTTCGGAATAGTCACAGTGGACACATTTATGCAGAGTGCAGTTCTCCAGACACTCTATACCGTCTTGATCACATGCAGGGCATATAGCGTCTTCAGCTTCTAAGGTGTTTGGCATTTCTAAATACTCCTTACTGGATTAAGCCCAAAACAATCGGTTAGCTTTTCACTTAGGGACGTACCTTGCTTGGCCTGTAGCTTCTCGATTAACCCTTGCAGGTAGGTGGTCTGTTCGTACCTTTTATTGAATTCTCCCATGTAATCCCCAACGGAACCGCTATCGTCAACTTCCTCCTCATCGAGCCGAGTCATGCAATCTGCCACAAAGGCGACTGCCTTAGCCTTTAGACCCCTGTAGTCCGTACTGTCCACTGCTGGAGCCTCTGCGAGGACGTACACGACTGCCATCTTCTCTCCATAGCCGTCTGCCTCGTCCCACAGTGTCTCAAGATGTGCGATGACCTTGAACATGTAGTCTAGAGCCGAATCGCTCTCCGTTGCCTCGTATCCCCAATAGCCCATGTGCCTCACCTCTCTGATTGGTATGCCCTAAGTATATACCATTATGTGACATGTGTCAAGCACTTGCTGAATACGCCACTCGAAGGTCGGCTCTGCTCCTGGGAATTCGTATCCTCCGCCCGGGATCCGGTAAGGGAAAGATGTCCTGGTGCCCGGAATCCACGGGACAAAAAAAAATCCCCGGCTCATAAAGAACCGGGGAGTTTGGCTTCATGACTTACAACGTCTTACGGTGTACGTCACATAGAGTAGGTGATGTGTGGGCTACTCACGGCATTTGCATGAAGCCTCGTTTTCTTGCTCAACCAGTCCCAGGGTAGTTCATGTTACCCTTCATAACTTCAGCCCGCTCTGTTTTAACAGCTTCGTAATAGTTCGGGTTTGTTCGTTCCTCATCGTCACACTTCGGGCATATTAAGTCGGTGTTGAAGAAGCTCATTGTGTGGGCATAAGATGCTACTCCACACTTGTGGCAATTACCATTCCAATTACTCATTAGTTACTGACTCCTTTACTTCTTCATCATCCCATTGCGTCCAATAAGTGTCACCATCGGGGAATGCATCGAATAAATTCTGGAAGTACTCAGGCTCGTGGTCGTTGCAGAAATATTCCTCTCCGCCACCAATCACATAGCCTTCGGTCAAGAAGACGTTACAAGTCTTACATCGACGATACTCCAAAGAGACTTCTAGTTGCTCTGCCCTTTCCTCTTTGTCCCCCTTGCAATAGGGAGTTTCTAGGGTGCATGTGGTTGTATTCTTCATAGCGTCCATTCGTGCGTCATCTCCTAGGTAACTGAATATCCTATCCAGGTGGTGTTTGGCGTGGTTCACTTCATCATTGGCCCTTGCGCTATCTCCGAGGTTTATAAGTTCCTGTACGTCAGACAGCGTTGTAAAGGCTTGCCATAGATGCTCAGTCATTGTTTTGCCAATTGAGGTTATTGTAGGAACTTCCATTAGTTGCTCTCCCTGTATACTGTTGGTGGTGTAACGGTATGCTTTGTTGTAGACAAGAACATGGCTAGACATGCACTACACTGTTGCCCCCTGTCAGTGTTTATCAGGCTATCAACTTCATCCTCGGTGTTGGCTATGACGTAAGTTATGCCAGCTTCATCCCCACAAGTGGAACATTCCATAACGTCATCATCTTGCATTAGGTCGTATTGCCACTGGCTGTATGAAAACACGTTCATTAGTTACCCCTACATCCGCAATCGCACTGGACCCCAATAGAGGGTTCCTCTTTGGCGGTGCATAGGTGGTCATCAGCCACATCACCAGCAGTAACCATGAAGGCTACTTGTGCGTCCCAACTATCGATTCCTTCATCATAAGCCACTAGGGCACAATCATCGCAGACATCAGGCTTCCTGTTCTTGTTGGTCATATGGTTGATTAGCCCTTGGGTGGTCATTCCCTGTACTCCTTTTAATTTCCTAACTATTAGTATTATACCGAACTTAACGACAAGTGTCAAGCACCTCAACTTGAGGAGGCAGCCCTCCTCTTGGCTTCCTCGGACTTTTTGATGATGATACCTTGAAGTACCCTGTTCCCCGCCCCATCTACCTTCATGCGTTTGGTGGCGTTTCGTTTGTTGTCCCGTCTATCCCACTTGTTACTCTGGCCCATGTCGCTCCTCCTACCTTCTATACCTCATATTATATAGGAAACCATTACATCTGTCAAGCACCTCTGATATCCACCGGTCAGCCTGGGTTACCATATCGTTAGAGCCATCAGTATGGCCCCGGCTGGGGACGAAGGTCCCGAACCACGAGCTAGATCCTGAACTCGTAAGGGAAAGATGTATTTAGGTATCCTGGTATCCGGGCAAAAAAAATCCCACCCGGATTTCCAGGTGGGATGTGTCGGGCTAGACGTTGTTTACTTGTTCGCCTCTATGGCGGCATTCGCTTTTCTATGTGCGCCATGGGTAGCCAAACCTATTACCATCTTGTTCTTTTTAAGCAAACCCAAGTCGGCACACTTCATGCATTTTGCACACGTCACGTCTTTATTGAAGTTGTTAGGGCATGGTAGCACCTTGACAGCATCACGATTATGAACCTTACGTGACATGTGCTTTTCATACGTCCATTCACATGCATAGCCTAGTGCCCATGCACGGACTATCTGTTCGGCAGATTCGCAACTTGCCAGAACATTAGCACCATTCCAGGCCGATTCTGGTACTGGTATAGGCTCATTCCAAGCGTGAGTGTAGGTATAGGCTTGACTGCCATTAGGGGAGCGTGTCTCATAACGAACCATCGCATCACCTATGATGCCCGCCGCTTTGCTGTTGCTAGCGTCACCTACTACATGTACTCGCAATTTTCGGTCGGCAGGTAGCGCATCAATCTTGATAGCTTCAATTTCTGCGAATTGAATTTGAATGTGCATTCTAGTTTCAAGATCGTCAACGTCGCCAAATATTTCAGGATAGAACGGGCACGTTGTGGGGCATGTCAATTGTGGGGCATAGGTGGCGTTCATTTTGCCAACCTTGACATTGTCGGAGTCTATGACAGCCGTGACAGCCGTCTCATCTACTTCGACTAGTGCCCTTTGATTAATCCTATTCGTAGTGTGCTGAACCATGCCGAAATTGGTATAGCAGCCGTTGTTCGTCAGTATTTTTCCTATCCAATTTGTAGCAGCATCTTTGGTGGTCATTCAAAGCACCCCTTATTTGTTTGGTACACCCCCATTATAGTCTATAATGTGGAACATGTCAAGCACATCCTGGGCCGAATTTAGACAGATTTAGACGAAGCCCGGGAGCCTGGGTCCTCGTGCCGTAAGGGAAAGATCTCCTCCGCCGAAATGGACTCCAGGGTTCCGGGCAAAAGAAAACCCCACCCAGGACGATGGCCCAGGTGGGGCAGATAGAGGAGGACTGAGTAGTTTCATACCTCTAGGTTGACCAGACCTAGACTCGTACTCAGGAGAAGGGGGTTACTCGATTGTCACCTTCACGTTGTTCTCTTTCATTGCCATCAGCTTGACGTACTCGGCTATGGACTTGTCCGCAAGGATGAGGCGGTGATAGCGTTTTGGTACTGCTATCAAGACCTCTTTGAGTGTGACCAGCTTGCCGTTGGGAATGAAGTTCTCAGCTATGACCTTGGCCTTCATACCGTTTCGGACATACTCCCCACCTAGGTTCTTGACCTCATCCAGTAGGGATTCCTTGAGTGCCTTCAAATCGGCATCCAGAGCCTTTTTGGCCTCTTGCATTGCCACAACCTTGTCGAACACAGCATCGAGGCTCTGAGGCTCTCTGGGGCGTACTGTAGTCGAATCCTGAGTTCCGCCGGTTACCTTGATTAGGGTCTTGTCGTTCTTGCTAGCCATTGGTCGTTCTCCTCTATTTCTTTTCTATACTGTAAGTATACAGTAATACTGTACACCTGTCAAGCACATACCTTATCCTACTGGGACAGCCCCAGAGGCGTTTGGAGCAGCCTCCTTGAGGGCTTTCACCGATAGGACGAATTTCGCTAGGGTGTCCAGCTTGTCTGGGTCAGCGTCCAGAATCTTGTTGTAACCCACTCTGCCAACTACGTCCAAAGCACGGACTCCCGTTACGAATGCCATCAAGTCTGGCTTCTCTATCCTCAGTTCAATAGCCTTTAGGGTCATTCTTAATTTCTCCTTTTGGATTACCCCCTAAGTATAGAGCATAATGAGATACGTGTCAAGCACATACTCAAACTGGTTAAAGTCCCCGGCCTGGGTAGATCCCTGGATAGGGTAAGGAAAAGATGTGCCGGGGACGGGTGTGTCCGCCTGGGACTTAGGGAATAGAAAAAGGGATGGGTAACCCCATCCCTAGTTACGGGCATTGAAATTAAAGAATGAAAGTCTGTCTACTTAGATGGCAGGTGAGATGCGTAAATTAGTGGGATGCCCTTCGTCAAGAAGCCTTCCATCTCCGCTCTAAACTTTTCTAGGTTGGCTTGCTCTTCCAGATAGTGTTCCAAGTTGTGCTTTTTCTTAACCTGTATGGGCTTACCATCTCTCATTGGGGTGATGAAAGTCCTATCAAACTTTTCATCCCACCTACATGATGTGTAGCCATACTCGGAAAGTCTGTCTTCTACCTGCCTTCTCACATCTATCAGGGTCAGATTCCACGCCTCTTCGTTTCTCTTGTTTTGGTCTTTGGGAACCATCTGCCAGAGTCTAATCCCCAGAGATGCCAGTTTGTCGTGAAACTCAATGCTCACGGGCATTAAGAATGTACTTATGGGTTTCAATAAGGGTCTCCTATTGAGTAGTACGGTGGGAGGGTATAGTGCCTGGTAGGTCATACCAGCACTCCGTCCAAAAGAATAAGTTTCCATAGTTTCCCTCCTCTATCTATACTACTAGTAGTATACCATATAAAGGGGGGCGGTGTAAAGCACAGGGGATGTTACTGCCCGGGTGGATCTAAGAGGGGGTATTCTACGGAACTAAGTAAGGAAAAGATACGGTATCCGGGGTCAATTTCCGGGCAAAGAAGAACCCTGGCTTAGTGACCAGGGTGCTTCCGGTAGGCAGTTTAGTGTCATGCCCCTACTGCAAGGGTAGTTTCAAGTGATACCCAGCACTGCTTTATTATTCTATGAGCCACGCCCGCCTGTCAGTCGCAATGGGCCTGACTGACCTGACAAAGCTATAAGCATTGTCTAGACTCATACCATTGTTCCTGACCAAGTACCAGACCGTAGCCAAGACCGAGCGTTCCATACCCATCGAGCAGTTGACCACTACCTTTTGGTCGGTAGCCATAACCATCTCCATCGTGTTTACGATGGACTCCAACGTCTGCAAGACTGTGTTGTTACGTTTCTTGCCCCACGTATTATTGCTAGGCTCTATGGGCATATTGACCGTAGTCCCGAAGTCTAACTCACCTGCCACGTTGATGGTGAAGTGACCTAGCTGAATCGCATTCTCGGCCCCTTCTCGCCCAGTAACGCCCAAGTTGGGCAGCACCCACGAAATCTCATGCGGGTCAAAACTATCAGGAACTTCGTAACCTACCATATCTTTTAAGACTTTAATTCGTTCCCTAGAATCGTTAGAGAAGTCATGCCTAGTGGGAGATATAGTCTCTGAGAAGTCCCCATCGCTGTCGGCCAACACCTTCTCCCAGTCTGTGTCGTCTTCCAGAGTCCCATATTCAAGGTTATCCAAATTAGCCGGTTCCTGCTGTGGCACACCTTTCTTATTTACGGTCTGATTAATGTTCATAGTGGTACTTCTCCTTTATTTATTTTCTTGGTGGGGAGTGTAGGATTCGCACCCACGTATCTCAAACGAGAGCCAGATTTACAGTCTGGTGCTTTTGTCTATCTCAGCCAACTCCCCCGCTTTATATCTTAATTATAGCATACAATCATACAGGTGTCAAGCACCTATTCTACACCGCCCTATCTGTGAGCGATATATAGGTTGCCGATGGTCGTTGGGAATAACTCCGATAGCTTTTTGCCGTAGAAAGATTCGGTACTCCAGGGTATCTTGTATCCATCCTGAGCCTCGCATTCACAGTCGTCCTCTTCATACTCGCAGTACCAATCAGAATTTGAAATGAGTGGGTCGCCATTGGCCTGGACAACCCACATGGCTGGACATTCCCTGCAAGCCCAATCCTCTTTATCTCTCTCAGTCAAAGCGGAATTACAGTTCGGGCAGTTCATTTTGCTCTCTCCTTGAATAGATGTATCTCTACAATATTATTTAGTTCAAGATGAACATGTTCGTCTTCAGCCACTTGGTATGCCCCAACTTCTCACATTTAACTTCTTCGGTATAGTGAGTCCAGTCGTAAAATTCATCGAGGGTCTTCATCGCACCGTTCCTTATTTGCACACGAATACACACGCCACAAAATGCTGAGTGGTTGAGAAACTCTACAGGGTTCTGGGACTTCTTCATCTCGGTGGCAAAGTGGTCGCCCTCATCAAATATGAGGTTAGCCTCGGCAAGTTGCTTTTTCAGACTTGAAGTCATATCCATGTCCATCTCCTTCATCTCCTTAACTTTATTCAATGTGTCTATCAGATGCTGATATATGGTCGTCCCCCTTAGTCAACTTCTATAGTATAGTATATAGTAATAACGTCCTTGTGTCAAGCACATTACCGGGAGCTTTGGCCCGTATGTATCCCGGGGAGGGTAAGGAAAAGATGTAGCTCCGCCCTGAAAGCTCCCAGGTAAGTAAAAGACCCGGTAATTTTTACTTACCGGGTCTTTACGGATGACTGTACCCGCTGGAACATCACTTCCAAAGTTCACGGGATTTGGAGATTTGAAGTTAGCCGATGCCCTATGTTTTGATTAGGGCATACCTTGCTTGAACGACCTTGCCTACATGGATGCCTTCTATGTACGCCCACATCCAATCATACATGGATCGTTTGGACAACCTAGGGCTGATTTCCCTTGCACCCCCCTCGGAAACCAGCCTGTACCCCCCGTAGGCTTTGTCGTAGCTATAGTCAGGATACTCTTCAACATACTCAGAAAGCGGGTCGTTGGTTACTTTCCGCAGTGCTAACAACGCATCGTCTAGGTCTGATTTAAGTATTTTCAATTTCAATTCTCCTGTCCTGATTGTATATGTGCCCTAGCTTGGACTTATCCCGTGGCCCCCCACTCACCATGCCCTATTCCATCGTATCCATAGGCAATTGGGTTACGGGCTATCTGGCGTATGGCTACCGTCTCTATCCCAGCCTGTTCTGCTAGGTTCAACCAGAATTCACCGTCTTTGGAATTTAGCCACTCTATACTTTCTCCCCCTCGATGTTCGGGTCGATTCATTCTGCCGTTTGCCAATCGTTTGATATTCTCAGGTTCTACGGCACATCCGATAACGGCCCCGATTAGTTGAGCAACACCATCTTGAATTCCTGTTAGGTCTCTGTTCTCTGTAGCCTGATTCATCGGTCACCCCTTTGTGTTGTACCCCCTTAGTATAAAGGATTAGCCTACATCTGTCAAGTAATGTCTATAGCTAATCAGACCAATCTCAAACCAATTTCCACATGCCTGGATGGCAGTTATTGGGATATCAAGTTAGGATGCCTTCGAGGAGAAGGAGGGACCCGGGAGGAGGTAAGGAAAAGATGTCCCGGGTGGGGATCTATCCGCCAGGCCACCTCCTGGTTCTGGGCAAAGAAAAATCCCACTGTGTGTGCAGTGGGATGCGTGTGGGAGGCCCAGGACGGCATTACAGAGCCTTACGGCCCTGCTAGGTGGATTAGGACTGGTCGCCCCATTCCCACGCCCCCAGACGAAAGGTCGTAGGGTTGCCGTGTTCCTGTACTTCAGCTAGCGCACAGGACTTATGGGCTGTCTCGATGGAGTCCAGACTGCCGTCGAAGTCGAAGACCTTCTTGTCAGCAAGGGCAGCCGACGAAGCCAACGGTAGCTGGCACACACAGCACAGGCAGTTGATGTAGCTGTGGTCAGCCAGTGTGACGGTGAGGGTGTCGGCCTCACCTGCATACTCGTAGAAGTGGTTACCGTTCAGTACTGT
>Ga0302132_10002488_pt1 | contig 10587 bp, 8 predicted proteins | sample CB9_321_MG_FD_203113 | JGI IMG/M metagenome (GOLD analysis project Ga0302132, IMG submission 203113) | Marine microbial communities from Western Arctic Ocean, Canada - CB9_32.1 | ecosystem: Environmental > Aquatic > Marine > Oceanic | place: Canada: Western Arctic Ocean | collected 2017-09-19 | reverse complement strand
CAGATACCGGACGGCCGCGGCGGATGCCTTAGTTCGTCCCGCGATTTCCGCTAGTCCGTAAACAAAGCTCAATCGCTCTGTCATCCTGAACTCGATTCACGATCCGGTTGACCCCCAGGATCATATGAACCAGGCGGCAAGACCGCTCCTGCGGGCGCTCCGGTCCCGTAGAGAGAAGTAATCAGGGTGGACGCACACAACAAAGATGAAGCCAGATGGGCGGACCCTGAATCAAGCTCAGGATGACACTGCTCTCAAAACCCGAGTTTAAATGGGAGTCGAGGGCATCTGGATACGCGCGGACCGTCCTGATAGCCTGCCGCGCATATGACAACTACAGAACACAATCCTGACCGCACGGCTGACGTCTTAATCGTCGGCGCTGGCGCTTCCGGCGCAGCGGTCGCCGCATCACTCTCTGAAGCTGGATTCGATGTTGTCTGCATCGAACAGGGCCACTGGCAAGACTCGTTCCAATACCCAACGGCTAAGCCCGACTGGGAGTTGAGGTCGATGAGTTCGTGGTCTATCAACCCGAACAAACGCCGACTCCCGGAAGACTATCCGGTGAACGTCGAAGACTCGGCGGTCGACCCCGTGATGTTCAACGGCGTTGGCGGAAGCACCATCATGTGGGTGGCGCACACCCCACGTCTGCACCCTTCCGACTTCCGGGTCAAATCCCAGGACGGTGTCGCCGAAGATTGGCCGATTTCGTACGAAGATTTGGAGCCGTGGTATGACCTGAACGATCACGTCATGGGCTGCGCCGGCATCTCCGGAGACCCGGCTAACCCACCCCGCTCAGAGCGGCCTATGCCGCCCATCCCGATCGGCAAGGACGGCGAGATGATCGCCGGTGCTTTTGATCGACTCGGCTGGCACTGGTGGCCGTCCGACTCCTATATCAACTCCACCCGTTACGGTGAGGGACGCGACTCCTGCAACTTCTGCGGTCACAACATGATGGGCTGCTTCCAGCGCGCCAAGGCCTCGACCGATCTGACCTACTGGCCGCGCGCTATAGACCAGGGAGCCGAGCTTGTGACCGGCGCTCGTGTCAGGGAGATTACGACCGACTCTTCAGGCAGGGCCACGGGCGTGAACTACCTGGACACCGAGGGCAACGACATATATCGGTCGGCGAGAGCCGTGGTGATGGCGGCCAACGGCGTCGGCACGCCCCGTCTCATGCTGATGTCCGACTCCGACCGTCACCCGAACGGCCTGTCAAACTCGTCCGGGATGCTCGGAAAGAACCTGATGTTTCACATGTTCGGGGGATCATCTGGAGTCTTCCCGGATCACGAGGATCCGTGGGTGGGGCCGGTGGCCAACATCCTCCTTTCGCAGGAGTTTTACGAGACCGACCCGGACCGCGGCTTCCTTCGCGGCTACACCTTCCAGATGGGACGAGGGCTGGGGCCGGGCGCAATAGCGCGAAGTGTGGGCGGCCATCGCGCGCCGTGGGGGAAGGACCATCACGAGGTTCTGGAACGTCGATTCCGCAACACCATCAGCCTAGGCGCTATCGGCGACGATCTGCCTGAAGAACACAACACGGTCACGCTCGATAAGAGTTTGACCGACAGTTCCGGTCTCCCGGCGCCAAAAATCTCGTACAAGGTCAGTGAAAATTCACGCGCCTTGCTGGACCACGCCATCGCACAGGGACGGACGGTACTGGAAGAGGCCGGTGCGACCGAGATCCTCATCAATCCGCAATCACGAGAGACCGGGTGGCATCTGCTGGGGACGGCACGTATGGGCAACGACCCGGAGCGGTCCGTGGTGGACAAGCACGGCCAGTCTCACGATGTCGACAACCTGTTCATCGTGGACGGAAGCGTATTTGTGACCGGGGGCGGTGTGAACCCGACGCCGACCATACAGGCGATAGCACTTCGCACGGCCGACTACATCATCAATGAGCGGCAGGATTTGAAAGCCTGATGACGATTAATCACACTACCGATCTCCTAACAGCCGTCCTGGACCGTGCTCTGCCCCCGGTAGGCAACCTGCCCGGTGCCGGCGGAATGGGTCTATCCGAAGAAGTGATCAAACGGTGCGCCGCCGATTTTCGATTTAGCGACGCACTGGACGCCGTGGTCGAGGCATTGCCGTCGCCGGGCGATTTCGCGGCGCTCGATGACGATGGTCGAGATGAAGCGCTTCGTGCGGTCGAGTCTTCCAACCCGGACGCCTTCGGGCTGTGGTTGGATGTCGTTTACACCGTTTACTACATGCAACCGGACGTACATAAACGTCTGAACTGGCACGGTCGCTCACCGCAGCCGGACGGCAACACAATGCCGCCGTGGGACGAGTCGATCCTGGGCGTTATCCGACAGCGAGAACCGTTCTGGCGAAAGACGTAGTTGGGCGGGGGCCTTATTAGCGCCCCGGATTTTGTCATTCTGAACCTGATTCAGGATGACAATTGGTTAATCAGAACCAGTTTCCATCAAACGGCGGCTAATGCCGACAGCGCCAGTCACACCACCACCCAATAAATCACACATTACGTGCGCAGCGGAAGCCGAGATTTCCTGTTGAGCTATCTGGCGTATTGCCTGTTCGTGCGCCGTTTCGGTAGCGATTGCAGTACGAGGCGTGGCACAGGTAGGAGCCGCCCTTCATTACGCGTGATGCACCATCTGGCGGGCCGATCGGGTTGTCTCGCGACGCATCTGGAAGCTGGTGGAAGCCTGGGCTCCAGTTATCGGCGCACCACTCCCATACATTGCCTGAGACGCAGTACAGCCCGAACTCGTTCGGCTCATACGACGTCACCGGAGCAGTCCCAGCAAACCCGTCCAGCTCTCGATTCTCGTCGGGGAATCGACCCTGGAAGATATTGCACATGTACTTCCCGTCGGGCACCAACTCCTCGCCCCACGGGTACATCGCCTGCGAGACTCCGCCGCGTGCCGCAATCTCCCATTCGGCCTCAGTCGGCAAACGCTTACCCGCCCAGTCGCAGTACGCCTGAGCATCGGTCCATGACACGTGCGTGGCCGGGTGATCCATACGGCCTGCTATCGACGAATCAGGGCCATCCGGGTGCAGCCAGTCGCCGCCATCGACGCGACGCCACCACTCGGACCCGGCGACCGCCTGCTTTACGCCCTTGGCCATCTCTTCCGAGATGAAGCCATGGAACACAAACGTCCAACCAAAGCGCTCCGCCTCGGTCTGAAAGCCTGTGACATCGATGAACTCAGCGAACTGGGAATTGGTCACAGCGGTCGCGTCGATGTAGAACGGATTGACGCCTACTTCACGGACCGGGCCTTCGCCGTCCAGCGGGAAGCCACGCGGGTAGTCGGTCCCCATAAGAAACTCACCACCGGGGATCTTGACCATCGAGTCATCAAACGGGACCTTCGGTCCGTTTACCGGGAGACGCGATTCGCCCGTCGCTGCGCCACTTCCGATATCGACCCGTCCGGGTGCAGTCAGGTTGTCGGTCTGCCTATCACCGGGCTGTTCGGGAATCGAATCCCGGGACGCGGCGCAGCATGCGCAATCGTGGCCTACACTCATTGCGGTACGTTCGTCACAGGTAACGGGTACGGCCTTGAGGGGCCCTCGTATCCGAAGTCGGTCTGCATCGCCATTCCTCCCAGGTCCGCCAATCGGTCGTGCATTGAGAGGCGAATCGAGTTCATTAGCTCCGGGTCCAACTCGGTGCTCAGACGGTCTCTTAACTCTTGATGCGCCGGAGCGTCCGCCAGATTCACCTGTTCCTACGGGTCGTTCAGAACGAATTGTATCGCCCGCGATGATGTCCGTTAGAGTGCGGCGACATCTTCCAACACGAAAGCGAATCCATGACCCGTCCCAACGTGCTGTTCATCATGTGCGACCAGCTCAAGGCGACTGCGCTGAGCGTTTACGGCAACCGGGTTTGCGAGACGCCATCGCTTGAACGACTGGCGAGCCAGGGTGTCACGTTTGAAAACGCCATCACACCACACCCGCTCTGTGTTCCCGCGCGTACGGCCATCATGGCCTCTCGCTACCCGCACCAGCTCGGCACTCGACGAAACGAGACGCTGATGCCGGCGGGCGTTCAGCACGCGTTTGGCGTATGGAAGTCGGCCGAGTACAACACCGGGTTGATTGGCAAAAACCACTGCTTTGATCGACCCGAGGATCTCGACTTACTGGATGTTCGCGGCGAGCTGTGGCATCGGGGACTTCAGGGCGATGCGCCGTTAAAGGGCATGGAGTGGACGCGGCCTGTGGCAGACGTTCACGCCGCCGAAGCTGTGCGAGCCGATATGCCGCGCCAGAGCCCTCGAATCTCGTACGTAGTGACCGACTTTCCGGAAGAGGACTATGGAACCTCGGTCATCACAGCCCAGACAGAAAAATACCTAGAAGACCAAGCCGCCGCAGCGGATAACAGGGGCGACCGCCCCCCGTTTGCACTGTGGGTTTCGTTCCCGGACCCGCACGAGCCGCACCAGGCAGCCCGGCGCTATGCCGATATGTTCCCTCCAGAGTCTGTGAACCTGCCGCCGAGTCGTGACGACGAGTTCGATGAGACGTCACCCGAACGCAATCGCATCCTGCACCGGATTCTCGGTTTGTCGAACGACAGCGAAGACGATATTCGGCGCTCCATCGGCATCTACTACGCAATGACGCGCTTGGTGGATGACGGAATCGGTCGAATCCTGGACACGCTGGAGTCCACGGGTCTAGCGGACAACACGATCATCGTGTTCACGGCCGACCACGGCGACTTTATGGGCGAGCACGACATGATCATTAAGGGCGGCCTGTTTTACGACTGCCTGGTGCGTGTGCCGCTCATCGTTTCATGGCCGGGACGTGTTCCCGAAAGCGTCAGAGACGACTCCATGGTCAGCACCATCGACATCGTGCCGACGCTACTTCAGTTGCAGGGAATCGACGCCCCACCGGAGTTTCACGGCGAACCCTTGCCGACCGTGACGGACGCTACGCCACGGGATGCTGCTTTTTCCGAATACGGAAGCGACGGGCCACCCTTCACGATGGCGGATCTAGAGGCCATGCCGGAGCCGTACGGATACGAGACGCTGATCGCCAGCCTCCAGTGGCGAGAGGCCGAGGGGGACCGCCGAATGGTGCGCACGTCCCGCTGGAAGTATGTCCACGACCCGCTATCTCCGCCCGGAGAGCTGGATGAACTGTACGACCTAGAGGCGGACCCCGCTGAGTTGACGAACGTGGCGGCTGATCCGGCAAACGCGGGGGTCGCGGCCAGGATGCGCGATCGTCTAGAAGCGTGGCGGGCGTCTACCGGTGATGGGCCCGTCGTGCCGTTGCCGGGACCAGAGCACTACGCGGCAGGCGGCCACATCCGAACAGAGCGGCCTCGTTAGGGAACCCTCTTGTCATAGCTAGCGCCATGTTGTCATCCCGAGAGAAGCCGAGGGATCTGCACCGACACGCGAGTTCTGCGATAAACACTCTGATCGCGAAGACCTCTTACCTCCCTCACCCCAGCCCTCTCCCACCGGGAGAGCGGTACCAATCACGCCCGCAAGATCAGCCGTTAATGGCCGCCGTCGGTACCGCCTACCCCTGAGACCGTCACCCGGTACGAGGGATCGTTACCCGGATCGGAATCGACAATAACGTTGGCCTTCTCAAGAATCCGCTGGCAGTTCGCGCTCAGGTGCAGCAAGTGCAACTGTTGGTCGGCCCTGTCATAACGCTGGGCCAATTCAACAATCGCCTCCATCCCCGAGTGGTCCCATACACGGGAATACTGGAAGTCGATCACTACCTCGTTTGGATCCGTCACCGGGTTGAATAAATCCCGGAAGCTACTGATCGATGCGAAGAAAAGCTGGCCGTGGAGCGTGTATGTGCGGCGGAACGATTGCTCCCCATCCTCAGGGTTCTCATCCTCCGCCACCACGTAGATCGACCGTGCTGCGTTCCATGCGAATACCAACGCCGAAACGATTACACCGATGATTACTGCGACAGCCAAGTTGGTGGCTACGGTAATTGCCGATACAAGGATAATCACAAAGGCATCGGAAACCGGGATTTTGCGAATGATTCGGAAGCTAGACCATGCGAACGTTCCGATAACCAGGAAGACCATCACGCCAACAAGCGCTGCTATCGGGATCAGTTCTATTAGTGGTGAAGCTACGACAATGTAGGCAAGAAGCAGTAATGCCGCGACCGTGCCTGAAATTCGCAAACGTGCGCCAGACTTCATGTTGATCAGACTCTGACCAATCGTTGCGCAACCACCCATTCCGCCAAAGAATCCGGTGATGATATTTGCTGCGCCCTGCGCCATGCACTCTCGGTTGTTCTGACCTTTGGTTTCGGTAATTCCATCGATCAATGAAGAGGTCAGCAGAGATTCGATTAGTCCTATCGCTGCCAGAATAAATGCGTACGGCAGAATGATCCAAAGCGTCTCAAAGTTCATTGGAACGTCTGGAACGCCAAAGGTAGGCAGGTTGCCTGAGATGCTTGAGAAGTCTCCGACAGTTGTTGTGTCCACTCCACCAAAAATCACGATTGCCGATACTACGAGAATCCCGGCAAGTGCCGATGGGAACTTCGAGGTGAGTTTTTGAGCAAGGTAGATAACGGCGATCGTTGTAACGACTAGGCCGATCATGATGAGCAACGCGCTACCGGCTAGCCATTGCTCCCCACCGTCATGGGTTTCGACTTTGAAGTGTTCAAGCTGCGCCAGGAAGATGACAATTGCGAGTCCGTTCACGAATCCGAGCATTACCGGATAGGGAACCATTCGAATTAGTTGACCTTGTTTGAGTACGCCGAGTCCTACCTGGATAATTCCCATGAGAATCACGGTCATGAATAGATATTCAACACCGTGATTTTTTACAAGCACGACCATCGCTACAGCTAGTGCGCCGGTGGCGCCAGAAATCATTCCAGGGCGTCCACCTGTCAAGGATGTGACTAGCCCAACAATGAATCCGGCGTAGAGTCCTACCAGCGGGTCGACTCCGGCCACGAATGCGAAGGCAACTGCTTCTGGAACGAGAATGAGGGAGACTGTAATTCCGGCCAGGATTTCTACGCGAATCCGACCCAAGTTTAGGTACTGTTGCATTTATCGACCGGGATATTGTGAAAACAGATTTTATTTCTACACCACATTGCCCTCAAGTAGTTAACTTATAGTTAAGGCGTTCCGTCGGTTTACTGGGATAAATGACGGAAACCGCCTTAGAAGCCTATGAAGGACGACATCACTCCAAACCGAGAAGTCTATTTACACGGCCATCACCCGGTCGTCGTCGACGAACATGCGAGACGCAGCGCAGAGAGAAACGCCGCATATCTGCTACCCCACCTGAAGCCAGGGATGTCGTTGCTGGACATCGGGTGCGGCCCGGGCAGTATCACCGTCGGACTGGCCGAAGCTGTCTCTCCGGGGCGCACGGTAGGTGTAGATATGTCCGAGATGGCCCTTGAACGAGCGCGGGCAGACGCAGCGAGCTCCGGGCTTACCGATATCGAGTACCTGGCCGCCGACGCTTACGAGCTTCCGTTCCCAGACGGTTCTTTCGACGCCGTTCACTTGCACCAGGTCTTGCAGCATCTCTCGGACCCGGAACGGGCTATGCAGGAGGCACTGCGCGTAATGACTCCCGGCGGTGTGATCGGTATTACAGAAGTGGACTGGGACACCGCCACGTTCTGGCCGCGCCCCCCGGAAACAGATCGTTTCCTGGAGATATATGACGCCGTCGCCCTGCACAACGGAGGCGACCCGGATATGGGCCGGCGTTTGCGGTCTATGCTGGAGCCTTTAGATCTGTCTCGGATGGAGATCGGGGCGATTGTGTGGACGTTCGGAGATGCCGAATCCACGGAGCAATGGGGCGATCTGTGGTGGTCCAGAATCCAGGAGTCGAATATCGCCACCGTGGCGGTAGAGGTCGGTATTTCGACCACAGATGAGCTGGCGAAGGTGGGCGCGGGTTTGCATGATTGGGGTCAAGCGCCGGACGCATATTTTTCGATCACCCACAGCCAGGCGCTGGGCTGGAAGTAGATCTCCGATGGGAGGAGGACTAAGTGGTGCGGTGCCGCATGAAAATGTGAGAGGGGTGGCGAAATCCTGTCATCCTGAACCCGAGGCGAAGGATCTCCCGGCCCGTACTCCGCCGCGCCAGTAGACAAAGTCAACGCGGCTGCTACGGCGTCTAGCAGCACGACCGGGCGGAGCAAGCCCCGCCCCTACATCGGTCGATGCGATCCCTAGCCAGACCCAGTTATCCGCAGCGCCTCTTAAAGCTCGCCCTCAAGGCGCTGGATCACTGCGCCCGTGTGCAGCTTGGGGTGGAAGTAGGTCGACTTGGACGGCAATCGCTGTCCACGGGTCACTATCTTCTCGAACGGATCTATCGGCACGGCACGCATCACGAACCCGACCTGTGCTGCGCCCGCAGAGACAGATCGCAGCACGGCGACGGCGTTGTGCTCGAAGGCGACGACCGTTTGTTCCCGTTCCAGGTTGAACGTAGGCCGTACGACTTCATTGTGCAGGCGTGTGTAGTCAGATGCCGCAAGTTCGTCCGCTGCGGGCGCAGGGCTGCGCATCACGCCAATCTGCAGGCGACCCGGTTCAACCCCGGCGAAACCTATAGCAACTTGATCCTCAGGAACGGCGTTTAGTGCTTCCTCAAACGAGGCTGCGTTCGTGGGATCGATCGGTCCCTTGTCTTCAAGATCAAACGCACCGACCACGTACTCCCGGAACCGGGCCAGTTCGTCGTCCGATGCGTCTTCTAGCTGCCGGTGGTAGCCGAGCAGCAACAGGCCGGGGTCTTCGACCGAGATCAGCGTCATCAACCTGAAGTTGATCGCATCGTCGTGGCCAATGGCCCGAGTTTCACGTACTTCGTCGCGGTACGTAAGCGCCGTCTCGTATCGGTGGTGACCGTCTGCCAGGTAAAGCTGCGTATCCGCCAGGGCTTCTGTCACGGCTGCGATGTCGGCGGCATCAGAAATCCGCCAGAGTTTCATAGAGGGAAGACCTTCCGGCGCAGCGTCGACGATCGGCTTTCCGGACGTCGCACGCTTCATCACGGTAGCGACGGCGGCGTCCGAGTCCCTGTACAGCACCATCAGAGGGCTGTAGTTGGCCTTCGCAGACCGCATTAGCTCAAGCCGGTCCACCTTGGGACCGGGCCGTGTGTACTCGTGCGGGAGCACCACACCCTTATCGAACTCTTCCAGCCTCACGGCGGAAATCAGCCCCTGTCGGATGTGATTTTTACCGGCGAACGAGAAGGTCTCTTCGATCGCATACAGCGATACAGAGTCGTCTTCCTTGAGCACGCCTGAAGCGAGCCATTCAGCCTGGAGTACGGCGGCACGGGCGTACCAGTCGTTGCCCGGCGTGTCGCCCGGCTCGTCCCGTCCCCACTCAAGCCTGATGACGTTGTAGGGAGATCCGGCGTAGAGCCTCTCCCGTTCAGCCTCAGAGATAACGTCGAAAGGCGGAGACAGGAGCGTCGAAAGATCGCCCGCTGCCACGGTGTTATAACGAACTCCACGGAAGGGTCGTACATCTGCCAACGCTCCGTGCCTCCTTTCATTTCATTCAAAAGAACCTCTCTCCCGACGAGAGAGGGCCAGCTGGATGCACACCTTGCGGTGCATTTAATTTCGGATCACCGATTGTAGATGCGATACCGGCTGTTTTACGTGTAACTGCCGATATCCAGCGATGTCGATGTTTCCGCGTCTCACAATAGGACTGACATCCGGATTTGGAGCTAAGCCGCTGATTTCATATTCTGCACCAGAGTCGGGAGAGTCAGGGTCGATGGTTGGACCGCAAAATCACTGTTCCCCTTCGTCGCCTGATCTGGAAACCGTGTCAAGCATAAAATGATCGCCATGACCTCAAAATCCGCCGAGATGCGGGCTGCCGAGCTACGCGAACAATTGAACCGGGCAAACCGGCTGTACTACGTTGAGCAGTCGCCGGAAATGACCGACGCCCAGTGGGATGCCATGCTCCGGGAACTACAGACGCTTGAAGCGGAGAATCCAGAGCTCCTCACGATTGACTCGCCTACGCAGCGGGTCGGAGCGCCACCTTCAGACGGGTTTGCGGAGGTCGTACATCCATCTCCAATGCTCTCGCTCGGCAACGTGTTTGATCGAGAAGAACTTGAGGCGTGGCATCGACGCGTAAGTGAGTACGTCGAAGTCGAACGCTTCGACATGAGTTGCGAACTGAAGATAGACGGCCTGGCGATTTCGATACGTTACGAGGACGGCGTGCTGGTACAGGCCGCAACACGCGGCGACGGGATTCGCGGCGAAGACGTCACAGCGAATATCCGGACCATCAAGTCCATCCCGCTGCAGCTGGCGGGCGATGACGCTCCGACAACTCTTGAAGTCCGCGGCGAGGTGTTTTTCCCAATCTCTGCGTTTGAGAAGTTCAATGCGGAACGTGCCGAACAGGGCCTTCAGACCTATGTGAATCCGCGTAACTCGGCTTCTGGCTCGTTGCGACAGCTTGATTCGGCAGAGACGGCGGAGCGGCCTCTTGAAGCGTTT
>Ga0302132_10002486_pt1 | contig 10592 bp, 8 predicted proteins | sample CB9_321_MG_FD_203113 | JGI IMG/M metagenome (GOLD analysis project Ga0302132, IMG submission 203113) | Marine microbial communities from Western Arctic Ocean, Canada - CB9_32.1 | ecosystem: Environmental > Aquatic > Marine > Oceanic | place: Canada: Western Arctic Ocean | collected 2017-09-19 | reverse complement strand
CTTTCTGGACGCCGAATTGAACCATTGAACGAAGTTGTTGCGCTGATCGAGGCCAAAGGTGGCAGCGCAGTAGCTAAATCTGTCGATATGGAAGATGGCGATGCAGCGGCAGCACTCGGTGCGTGGACCCTGGCTGAATTTGGTCAAGTTGACGTTCTCGTCAACAACGCTGGTCACAGCTCTCATGTTCGTTCGATTCAGTACGTCGGTGTTGAAGAATGGGAAAGTGTCTTCAAAGTGAACGTGGAAGGCGTCTACCGCCTCACACAATCAGTCGTAGGGGCGATGGTTGAACGTGGCGAAGGAACAGTAATCACAACGTCTTCGTACGCGGCGCTACATCCCGGACTTCTGGGAGGTGCTGCTTACAGCGCTGCAAAAGCTGCTTCGTACAACATGATGCGAGGAATCAACGCCGAGTTGAACAGTAAGGGCATTCGAGCATCAACGATCATGCCTGCAGAGGTTGATACCCCCATCCTGGACAATCGTCCTCACAATCCCGATGCAGAAGCACGGGCGACCATGATGATGCCTGAAGATGTAGCAGCTGCAATTTTACTATGTGCGACTATGCCGGGACGCACGGTAATCGAAGAGATCGTTCTGTCAGCTAAACAGCCTCGTGATCGAACTATCGATATGGAAGTAGCTTCTAAAGCTGGCTCACCGAACGAGTAAATCTACTCAGTTGGAACGTTGGAGAAATATTCCAGCATCGGCGTGAAGTAATGATCCTGCCAACCGGATTCGTAACCGTCGGCCTGACCATCGGGAATATTCCAGTGGTTTAGGCTGAGACGGGTACCGGCCGGAGTCGTCTGAAACGTAATTTCAATCGATGAATCAGGATCAGATCCATCGAATTCGCTTGTACGCCAAGTTTGCAAAATTCTAGTATCGGCATCGATTTCAAGATTGATTCCGTAGATGTAGCCATCGTGCGCAGTAAATATGCCAGCGATCTCTGTCGACGCAGTCGCTGGCGACTGCGTCATCGCACTGTGCTGCCGACTACTGAGCCACGCGTCGAATATGACTCTCGGTGGAACAGGTAGTTCGGTTGAAACGGTGAATCTCTGCATCTTGTCCCGAAGATTAACGTTTATTAGCGTTAGAAACCATATCTGGGTCGACGCCAGTCCACGATTCTCGGTACTGAACACGTCTATCACCACGTTCACCAACTACTTCGAACACTGGCGATTCATGACCACCCCAGTGAAAGTGATTTCCCGGTTCATCGGTAACTTCAATCGTCACATCGGACCGGTCGAAAACATCTCGACGTAGACGCGTTCCCAATCCGGGGCCCTCTGGTGCCAGCATGTACCCATCAACTACTTTGATGTTGGTCTCGATCACTTTTTCGTACCATCCGCCTTTTCCGTAGAACGCTCGACATGATTCCATCAGGAAGACATTAGGAGCGTTCATCGAGATGTGAGCGCAGGCAAATACGTTGACTGGTCCGGTCATATCGTGGGGAGCGACGGGGCGTTGTTCCGCTTCGGCCATGGTGCAGATTTTTTTCGTCTCAGTTATCCCACCAGTCCATATCAAGTCGGGCATTACAACTTCAGCAGCACCGGCTTTCAGATATTCACGGAACTGATACTTACTGATTAATCGTTCAGAGACACAAATTGGAGCTTCGACTTCATCCGCAAGCCGCAGGTGGCTATCGACATTTGTCGGCTGAATCAGCTCTTCCTGCCACATCATGTCCAGATGATCCATCGCTTTGCCGATCTTGATCGCAGAATTTAGATTCCAGCGTCCATGCCCGTCATTTGCCACTTCGATTTGGTCACCTACGGCAGATCGAATGTCCTCAACAGGTTTCAGTAGCAGCTTCATATCCTCATTGGATATGTGCGTCCCACGATTGATATCGGCAAACTGATCAGTGAACGCCCACTTCATAGCGGTGATACCGTCGTCAAGAAGGCTCTTTGCAAGCGTTCCCGCATCGACGATGGCCATTTCCATGTCTTTGTTATCGCCGTACTGTCCTGTCGTGTTGTAGGTGCGAATTTTGTCCCGACAGGCACCACCGAGCATGTTGTAAATCGGTTGCCCTGCTACTTGGCCTGCAATGTCCCACAAAGCGATATCGATTGCGGAAATTGCCCGTGCTTCAGCACCCGCGTAACCGAATGCATTCGCCATGTCGAACATGTCTCGCCAGTGGCGTTCGATAGCCAGAGGATCCTTGCCGATCAGCATCGGTGCAAACATTTCGTGAACACAACCAGCTACAGCGCGTGGACCGAAGAATGTTTCGCCTAATCCGACGAGACCAGAATCTGTTTTAACTTGAATCCAGATAATTGCCGGGAATTCTTCAAGTTGAATCGTTTCAATTGATGCGATCTTCACGCTAAGGCTCCGTTACGTAGTTACTAATATTGGCGAGTCGCCGTATTCTATTCGGCATATTCTAACTTTGAGAGGGAATCAGTTTGTCGAAGAGCATCGCCGATCGTTTATCCGATTGCTACACAGGGGCTGTGTATGACGTAATGCGCGAGATGGGGTATCCAAATTGCGTGTTGCCGCATGACATTCGTCCATTGGATAAGAACCTGACTTTGGCAGGGCCAATATGGACGTGTAGTGGCCGGCTCGATGAAACGATTTCTAACGACGAGTCACTGATGAGTTGGACTGGACTGCTGAGTAAAGCCCCCGGAGGATCAGTACTGGTCTGCCAGCCCAACGATTCGACTATCGCTCACATGGGTGAACTTTCTGCCGAAACTTTGAATCACCGCGGCGTGCTTGGCTACGTCGTCGATGGCGGTAATAGAGATTCTGATTTCATCAAGAAACTCGGTTGGCCTGTGTTCTTCCGTTACTTCACACCGAAAGATGTGGTCGGAAAATGGGCCGTTGAATCGATGGGTGAACCGATTGTTATCGGAGAAGTAGAGATAACTACCCGCGACTGGATTTTGGCCGACATAGATGGCGTGGTCGTTATTCCCCAGTCGTTAATCGAGCAAGTGCTAGATAAAACCGAAGAAATCATGTCGACAGAGAGTGAACTTCGGACGATGATATTGAACGGCATGGACCCGCAAGAGGCTTACAAAAAGTATCGACTTTTCTGAGTCTTCAATATTCACATCTTTTTCGTTGAATGCCCTATTGGGCTCTGCTAGGATTGTGAATCGATTCTCGAAGTAGAATATTCCATATTTTGGTTGAGGTTAAGTTGACTACTGCTGGGACAGAGCAGATCTCGAAATTACGTGAACAGATTCGGCAGGTCCTGAATGCTCAGGCCCAGCCAACTGTCACAGTCCTTTCATCGCTAATTGCGGTGCAAGATTCTATTCATTACCTTCCAGATGAGGCCATCAAAGAGACGGCCACTTTCTGCGGTTCCACCATCAATGAAGTGTGGAGCGTTGCATCGTTCTACACGAACTTCAGGTTCACAGCGCCCGGTGACAAGACGCTAGACGTTTGTTGGGGGCCTTCATGCCATTTGGTCGGAGCGCAACAGATTCTTGATTCAGTACACATTGCCCTCGAAATCAAAGAGGAAGGCGAAAGCCCTGATCGCAAAGTGACGTTGAAGTACAACACTTGTCTCGGTGCTTGTGCTCAAGGTCCTGTTATCGCAATCAACCACCACTTAATCGGTAAACAGACACCGGAGTCTGCGGCGAAGATCGCTCGCGAACTTCGAGGCCAGAGCGACTAGCATTTTTGCTAGTTGATCAGGAACACCAGAGGACCAATTACCCGATGTCTACGCAGTTCGAAGAACTCCAAGCCCGCGCTAAAAAACGTTGGGAAGAGTTGACTACAGGCGAAAGTGCCTGGATTCGAGTTGGTGGTGGTACTTCCGGACAAGCAGCAGGAGCGGACGCCGTTCTTGAGGCGTTCAAGAGTTCTGTTGAATCGACCGGCGTGAACGCTAACGTTTCTATGGTTAGCGCTATGGGGTTGATGTACCTCGAACCTCAAGTTGATATTTTGATGCCGAATGGTGCTCGAGTGTTCTACGGAAATGTAGAACCCGACGAAGCGAAAGCTATCGTCGAGCAACACGTGCAAAACGGTAAACCTCTAACCGAGCGGGCGTTTGCTTATTCGGGTGGCGACGGCACAGGAGTCGGAAACCTTCCCGAACTCGAGAGCATACCGATGGTGGCTCTTCAGAAGCGAATTGCAACTCGTAACTTCGGTGATACCGACCCGCACGATCTTCTTCAATATGTTGCCAACGGTGGTTACACAGCTCTAAACAAAGCTCTCACAGAGTTGACTCCTGAAGAGATCGTTAATGAAGTGAAAGCCGCAGGTCTTCGAGGCCGCGGTGGCGCTGCATTTCCAGCGGGTGTGAAGTGGAGTTTCTTAGCTCCATCTAAGGCTCCTGTGAAATATGTCCTCTGTAACTGTGAAGAGGGCGACCCTGGCGCATTCAATGACAAGGGCATTATTGAAAACGATCCTCATACCCTCGTTGAAGGGCTAATCATCAACGGTTACGCCACGCGTTCAACGCATGGTTATATCTTTATTCGTACCGGGCACGAACTGCCAATCGAATCGGCTCGCAAAGCAATTGCTGCTGCGTATGACGCCGGATTACTTGGCAAAAACATTCTTGGCTCTGACTTTTCATTTGAAATGGAAGTTTCGCTAACGGGCGATTCTTACGTTGCCGGTGAAGAAACAGCTCTGATGGAAGCAATCGAAGGCAAGCGCTCTACGCCTCGATTCAAGCCTCCGTTCCCAGCTGCCGCCGGATTGTGGCAGAAGCCGACCAATATCAATAACGTAAAGACTCTTGCTTACGTTCCTGAAATCGTTCGAAATGGCTCTGACTGGTTCAAGAGCATCGGTACAGAAACCACTTCCGGTACGGCAATCGTTTGCCTCTCCGGGCACATCACTTACCCAGGCATGTATGAAGTCCCAATGGGAATGACCATACGAGAAGTGCTTGAGAAAATCGGTGGTGGCGTATCTGTCGGAGAACGAATTAAAGTTCTTCAAGCCGGCGGCCCTCTGAATGGACTGCTCGGAGAAGAAGCGTTCGACACTATGATCGACTTCGATGCGATGTCGGCCGCTGGTGCATCGATCGGATCTGGCGGAATTATCGTCGGGAACGAAACAGTGAACGTCGTTGACCTTCTTCGATCTCTCATTGCCTTCAACCAATTCGAATCCTGCGGAAAATGTTTCCCTTGCCGACTTGGTAACACTCATATGCTCGAAATTCTGGACCGTATGTGCCAGAACAAAGCCAAGACCGCTGACCTTGCCCTTCTAGAGAGGGTAGGAACCAGTATGAAAGCCGGATCGCTGTGCGGACACGGTCAGCTTGGCTTCAACCCAATCGCCTCAGCTCTGAAGTACTTCGGAGATGAGATTAAATCTTGCTTAGCTGGAGAAATTGCACCGGGTGGTGTTTTCGGCGATGGCACGATGATTCTTCCTACCCGTACACGCCCCTAGCCAATTTCTGGGTTACAGCTAAACCCAAACGTTCGGAGATTTCTGCATGGCCGATGGAACAACCTTCAAGATCGATGGCCGCGACGTAGTCGCAAAACCTGGCCAGACGATTCTGCAGGCTGCAATGGATCAGGATATTTACATTCCTTACCTTTGCTACTACCCGAAAATGAAGCCGCAAGGCTCCTGTCGGGCGTGCATGGTTGAAGTTGAAGCAAACGGTCGGAAGATGATGGTCGCTTCTTGCACAACTCCTCCAATGCCTGATGCCGAAGTCACAACGAACAGCGAAGAAGTTCAAGGACTTCGACGAAACGTTATTGAGCTTCTGATGACTGAGCACCCGCACGGATGTTTGACCTGCCACCGGATCGAATTATGTGGTCCGCAGGATATTTGTCAGCGACACGTGACGGTTACAGACCGTTGCACTATTTGCCCTAAAAACGAGCGATGTGAACTCAAGGACACCGTACGTTCGGTCGAACTCGATCTTCGTACACCGTTGAACTATCACCGCCGCGATCTTCCGATTCATTCAGACGACCCGTTCTATGACCGCGATTACAACCTTTGTATCGTTTGTTCACGATGTGTCCGTGTATGTGATGAAGTCCGCTTCGACACAGCATTGACCCTGACTTCTCGGTCGGGCGTAGCTCTGGTCGGAACAGCACACGGCACTTCATTGCTCGAATCAGGATGTGAATTCTGCGGAGCCTGTGTCGACGTCTGTCCAACTGGTTCGCTCACTGAGCGAAACTACAAGTGGGAAAAGGCTGTTAGCGAAGTCAAAACCATCTGCACAAACTGTCCGGTTGGTTGCCAGATGATCGCTGAAGTGAACAAGTTCGGAAAGGTAGTTCGATTCAAGGGAGACCTTGCCGGAGCTGCCAACAACGGACAAGCCTGCATGACAGGTAAGTTCGGTTACGAGTACACGAACAGTTCTTCTCGTCTAAAGCGTCCGTACATTCGTGAAGGCGGAATTCTTCGAAAAGCAACTTGGGATGAAGCTCTTGAGAAAATCAAGATAGGTCTCGGTGGTCGCTCTTCCGAAGAAGTGGCCGTAATCACTTCACCGCGTGGATCTAATGAAGATCAGTACATTGCTGCTAAATTTGCTAAGACTGTTCTAAATACACCAAACATCGATTCGGCTCTGAACTCGAACAGCGCAATGCTGTCCCGACTTGAAAGTCGATTAGGTGCCGGAGCTGCTACCAACCCGATCTGGGATCTCGAAAACTCGAAAAGCCTATTGGTGATTGCTGGCAACCCAACTGAAGAACAGAACGTACTAGCAGTACCTGCCAAAAAGGCAGTGCGTGAAGGCGCAAAGCTAGTAGTTATCGATTCTCGTGAGACCGAGTTGACTCGATACGCAACTGAATGGCTTCGTCCCAAACCCGGTTCGGAAGCACTTCTTATTGCAGGTATCAGCCGAGTTGTTCTCGACGAAGCACTTGAAGACATAGAATTCGTCGGTTCACGATTGAATCAAGCGGAAGAACTGAAACAGTCGCTGTGGACGTTCGATCTTGCAAAGGTTTCTCGAGACACAGGAATAGAAGATTCCCAAATTCGTCGAGCTGCGAGAATATTTGCTGAAAGCGATGCCGCTGCGATTTTGCTCGGCAACGATGGATTAAATGACGCTGCTGCCGAGCAGGTAGTCGACGCAGTTGTTGATCTCGCTGCCATTACTGGCAACCTCGGAAAAGCATCTGGCGGCATATTCCCACTATTCCACGGTGCCAACACGATTGGCGCTCGAGATATGGGAGCAACACCTGGTGAAAACGGACTCGATGTCGCTGGAATGATTTCAGGTATGTCGTCGGGTGGAGTAAAAGCAGCAATTGTGATGGCTGACGGAGTGTCTGGTTATTCACCGACTCTTCAATCATTGCCAGCGGCACTTGAGAAACTCGAGTTCCTCGTAGTTTCAGCTGCTCTTGATTCTGAAATAACTCACCACGCTAATGTTGTTCTTCCAGCTGCAACTTACGCTGAGCAAAACTCCACAGTTACCAACGTTGAACGACGAGTCCAACGGCTTCGCATAACTGCAGAACCTCGTCACGAGGAAAAGACAGGTTGGGAAACCATGTCAGCGATAGCGAACGCTATGGGTGCAACCGGTTTCGACCATTCTTCAGGTTCAGATCTATTTGCTGAAATTGCAGACAATGTTTCAAAGTATGCGGGCCTTACCCACGAGAGTCTCCAATCCGGAGGTATTCAGTGGCCAACAAATTCTGATGGATCTTCAATTCTCTTCTCGAACACCGATTCGAAAGTGAATGTCGTTGCTCTGAACTATGAAGACCTTGCCAGCTCTGTTGAAGACAACTCTCTTACATTTGCACCGGGACGAGTTCTAAGTCAGCCGGAGCGTGACGTAATTGTCCGGAAGCCAGCAGATATGAACTATGTTGATCGTGAGCAGTTCGTTCAGGTTCACCCGGACGATGCGAAGTCTGCCGGACTAAATGAAGGCGACATAATCCAGGTCAAATCGGAAGATGGTCACGTGGTAGCTCGTGGTAAGGCAGTATTTGAATCTCCACAGATCGGTCTCGTGGGATCAACAACTTTGTTTGGTGAACTAGCAACCAAAATGCATGAGCTAGAAGCTCCTGATTGGACTCCGCAGATGCCGGGATTAGGCTATTCAGCAGTTACACTAGAAGCCGCACCTATTGAGCAAGAAGCTGGCGCTGCAGCCGACTAACTGTTCTAATTTGTGTGCATAATGCAGATTCGTTGCATCCTTTTTGCAACAACCTGTATCTAATATCTCGAAGGCTGTCCTGAAGATGGCTTTCTCAATGGGCTCCAGTGAGTCAATTACAAAGTGAATAATCGCTAAGGGGCGAATGAGAATGGCAAAACCGCAGGATGTAAACGACGCTGAATTTACAGCCGAAGTTATCGACTCAGATATTCCAGTACTTGTCGATTTTTGGGCAGAATGGTGCGGTCCCTGCAAAATGATCGCCCCAGTTGTCGAAGAATTGGCTAACGAATACGACGGCAAGGCTAAGTTCGTAAAGCTAAACGTCGACTTCAACCCACAGACATCAGCCAAGTACGGCGTGCGCAGCATTCCTACACTGTTGATCTTCAAGGGTGGAGCCCCAGTTGGCCAGGTAGTCGGAGCTGTTCCTAAGAGCGTGCTTCAGGCACGACTTGAAGACGCAATGTCTGTCTAATAGATTCTGAATCTTATAAAAGGGCCCTAAATGTTTTGGCATTTAGGGCCCTTTTATGATCGTTGTTCGGGTGAATGCGCTGTATTCTTGCTGCGTTCACAAAACAGTGGGGGAGTGGATGGGTCCCGGTGGGCCTCACGGACTTCAACTCCGCTGGCGTGCGTCCTTCGGCGTGCGCGGAGGGTTCGACTCCCTTGCACTCCCGCCAAATAAATACCGTTTGAAACACTACCGGGCATAAGTCTCGGGTTCACTTCCAACGCACTGAAAATGGCTTACGCGCGTTCAGATCTCCCGTGAATTTTGATTTAATGGCGTAAACGAGTGATGTTCTATTACTCGATACATAAAAATTTGCGAGCATCGGGCAGGAGTAGTCTCTGTCCAACCTAGTTTATAAACGCTGCCGATAATCCTATGATTTCCAGTGAAAGTAACTTCGATGCGCTCTTGTCCAAACTGTAATTTGCAGAACGCTGACTCGTGGACAAACTGCAAAGATTGCGGATCACCGTTGTCTTCAGGCGGCGAATCGATAGTCACATTGCTAGGTTAAAATGCTGGTTTGTTGAACCGCAGCTCGGTAGATCTACCTCGTTACGACAGAATAATAGGTGCGAGTTACCGCACGCATATTATTGTTTTGCTGATCGTTTTCTCGATCTGGACACTCTGGCAAGTTGCTCTAGAACTGATATCTGGAAGACTGCCATCTCTCCTCACGATCGTAGCGTTTATTGTGAGTGCTTTTATTTTCATTACAGCACTTGCTCTACTGACATGGTTCGTTTTCAAACTGTTGAAACGTGTCTCATTGAAAGAAATGGGATGAGATCGATACCTGTTCGGCGATCGGTAATTTGTTTCGTGAACTGCCGTATTCACTCGAAATTCGCAGCATCTTGAGCCAATAGTTTCGCATCTTACTGCGGTGAACCACTCAGGTTAGATTCGTATCTGCTCGCGAGTCCAACACTGTGTTTGCATCGCAATGTTTGAATGTGGAACTAGAAAATTTGAGTACGATTGATCACGGACCACCTCATCGAGAGCTGAGCGATCGAGACGCTCTTGTTTCAGGATCTCCGGTCAAACAGTACGCACTTGCCAGCATTTTAATTGTTCTTGGCGCCTTAGTGGCTGTGAACTTCGTTTCAAGCCGAGTTGAGCGCGAGAGAGTTATCTCGCGCCTTGAAACCTAGGCATTGGGGCCTGCAAAAGTTTCGACATTCAGGATCGTAGAGGAACTTAGCAAAATCACCGATCCAGCACCTGGTATGTTGCTAACTCTCCCACATGACGTTTCTGTTATTGACCGAATTGTTCTAGACGCATTGGCAGGGCAGCAGGTTGCAAGGGTTGACATCTTGGATCCAACTGGCGAGATCATGTACTCGACCGATCCGTATTACATTGGCGATTACTCAACCTATGCCGAAGGCCCGAATACGGCTACCGGCGACTATGTGGGTGCGGCCGCAGTAAGCGGACTGGATGGGCACACAGCTCTTATAGAGGCAGTTATCACTCGTGTGCCCGTTTATACCGAAGGAAGAGTGCCCGGTGCGAATTCGCACGAGTCAACGGTAGTTATGTACCGAGATGTGTCGACCGCTATTGATGCTGCGACATCGGCGGGCGCACGTTTCAGGTTCTTGATGGTCATCGGAGTGATGGGGGTTGTGTTCGCCAGCTTGATGATCGTCGTAATGCGTGGACATCGGGTCCAAAACGAAGCTCGACAAAAACTTCAAGAGTTGCTGGTTCACGAACATCTGTTGGTTTCAGAACTCGATCAACGAAACGCAGATCTCAAGTCAGCCGATGAAGCTCGCCTTCGATTGCTTTCAGTTGTCACTCACGAATTAGGGAACCCGCTGACAAGTATCTCGA
>Ga0302132_10002480_pt1 | contig 10604 bp, 17 predicted proteins | sample CB9_321_MG_FD_203113 | JGI IMG/M metagenome (GOLD analysis project Ga0302132, IMG submission 203113) | Marine microbial communities from Western Arctic Ocean, Canada - CB9_32.1 | ecosystem: Environmental > Aquatic > Marine > Oceanic | place: Canada: Western Arctic Ocean | collected 2017-09-19 | reverse complement strand
ACCGGCAGATGAAATGAATAGCTGTAAGATGATTGGCTTATGGGAGTCTCTTAAGAGGTACGATAAATCAAAAGGTAGAAAGTTTACTACCTACCTCTACTGCGGAATATTGATGCAGTGTAGAAAGAGAATCAACAGGTTTAAATATATAACATTAGATGTTGTGGCTTCATACATGGATTTGAATAAAATGAACTTAGACGCTGAAATGACACGAGAAAAGGTTAGAGACTCCGTTGATAAATTAGACGACGAACTCAGAGACCTTATATACAGTAGATTTTTCGATGGAAAAACTCTAAGAGAGATTGCAAAAGAAAACGGATACAGTATAGAAACCGCGCGTAGAAGAATAAAAAAGGCAATATGCAAACTGAAAAAGATAATTACGAAATAGAGCTAATATGTTTGGATAAGGCTATCGACTTCGATACCTTCCTCAAATTCTTGTTTGCCAGTTCGTGTTCAAAGATAGACCGGATATGTGTTCCGACCTCACTTCTCCACAAGGTTCCTGAAATATCGGAATATGTAGAGATGGTGTCTCTTGTAGACTATCCTGATGGGCTTGGATCAACACAAAGTAGAGTGGCGGATACACTGTATAGTATACGGTCTGGAGTCAAATTTATAGACATAACCTTAAATAATATGTGGATTACTGATGGAGACTGGAAGAGTATCACCGCTGACCTTAAAACCATTAAGTGTCTTTGTGATTCAGAGAAGATAGAGCTTAGAGTGATAGTAGAGTACAGGCTTCACCCCTTAGACCTCATTTTAAATACGTGCAAGATTTTAAAAGATAATGATATTAAGGACATAGTGAGCAGTACGGGCCGTATGGCAGGAGATATAGTGGACAACCTACTCTTCTGTGAGAGGCTAATGACCACGCTCGACCTAAACCCCATAGTTTGTGGCAGATTGTACACAAAAGACCAACTAGAGGTCTTTAAAAGCATCGGTTTAAAAAGATTTAGGGTTACTTCTCTAAAAATAGCAGAAAATCTTCTGGGGAAATTGTATTAAATAGCATTTTAGGTGTATAATTAAGTAGAGGACTAGGATTTCGATCTCGGACCCAAACAGGACATATACTTAATTTTCATATAAGGGCTATTTAAATGGCTACACAAGCAGCAGTTACAGGCAATGTTACCAAGAATGATGGAGGAACCCTTCTTCACGCTGGTACAGTTGCATCAAGTAGATTCGTCAATATGACATTGGCCACAGTTACAGACGGCGGTGATAACTACGGATCAAAGGTATTTGAAGCCGTATCTCCCAACTCGTCTGGCAATATTGGTACGTTTAGACCACTTTCCGCTGGAGTTTTCGGCAAGATGGAAGTTGGATTCTATGTTGCTAAGGTTCTTGGAACCCGTATCGCACAGACAGATGACACTTTCTTACGTTCAGGCGCAGCAGAGACTGCAAGTAGAACCTCATTGCATTACGCTCGTGGTAACAGGCGTTATGATATCACTGATGTTAGTGCTATTAGTGGCGTAGTAAGTAAGGGCGGCAATGAAGGAGCATTGTTTAACTATATTGATCCAGTTGGAGGCGGGGCGCAAATACATGAACCATTCCCAACAAACGCAGTACCGGGTGAACTCGTTTACATGGTAACTGGTAAGATTCCTGACCAAGATAATTACAAGGCTCGTACTTCTAATTAACGAACCCGTAATATATCTTTTTAGACACTCTTAAAGAGGGTTGGGCTTTCTCAGTCCTGCCCTCTTTTTTTTGGTAGACCTAGAAAGAACAACTATGACAATCGAAATATTCTTATGGATAATGTCGGCGCTTACAGTTCCCGGCATGGGGTGGGCCATCCATATGTCTTGGACTTTACAACAAAGTAAAAGACAGCATGACACGATTGATAGAAAAATAGAAAAGCTATTAGATCAAGCGGACAGAAACAACAAAGTAATTGAAGACAACACAAGAGCAATGAATGCTCTTACTTACTATATAAAGTGGTTGGCAGAACAACAAACAGGACAATCGCCGCCTCCCCATATTGAGGAGCAATACTAATGGAACAGATAGTAATTCCTTGGCTTGAAGCTAAAGACCATATTAAGGAAGCGGATGTTCTATTGTTTAGATCGCCGGGCTTTCCAAGTATTGGTTGGGGCATTACAAAATACACCGGAGGCATTCATTCTCACACGGCATTAGTACACAAGGATGGAGACTGGCTATACTGCGTAGAACAAAGAGAGTTCAAAGGGGGAAGGTCTGTATCTCTTTATGGGCAGGTTATAAGACACGACGAACAGATAGACGTGTATAGGGCAAGTTCTAGAATCTATGTTCCAAAGGTGGAATATGATAAATCTAAGCCTCATGCAATTATAGAATGGACTGAAAAACAGCTTACGGAAGAGATGGCAAAGGAAATAGTGGAAGTAGCCCTCAGTATGACGGGCGACGACTATGGCTGGCGAAACATTTGGGAGATATTCAAATGTTATGCTCCCGGCTTCAGGTTGGTTAAAAAACCAAAAGAAGACGTAAATAGAGCCAAGGCATATGTTTGTTCTACATTAGTAGCTTATAGTTTTCGCAAGATATACGGAGATCCTTGTCCTAACTTGTCAGACACTAGAACAGCACCTTCTGATATAGCACAATCTGCTATGTTTCACTATTTATTTACGATAGGCATTTAAGGGGAAATAATGAAATATATTATAACGGCGGCAATAATGCTGCTATTTACTACCGGACTAGAAGCAAAAGAATTGAGTCTCTCAGAAGTTATGAGGGCAACCTGTAGAGTTAATGCTGATAGAATTAACCAGTTAGGCCAGAAAATAGGCGAATCAAGAGGTACTGGCACGATTATCAGTGAAGACGACACATACTATTATGTTATGACTAATGGACATGTAGCAAGCAATAAGGGATCGACAGTATATCTTGAGTTCTTTAACGAAGGATACAAGTCTGCTAAAATTCCAGCACAAGTATACTGGAGATACTATGAATCTAACACATCTAAAGACGCAGCCTTAATTAAATTGGCAAAGACCAATCTTAACGGCTATGTTCCAGTTGTTATACCTATGGCTCCAGAAGATCATGCTACACCAGTCGGAACCAAGATTTATGGTGCTGGATACCCCAAGGGTATGTGGCTAAGTGCTTGGATTGCAAGAGTCGCAAGTATGGCCGATCAGAGAATGTTTTTTGATATGACTCCACAACCGGGGCAGTCCGGTACGGCTATTCTATCTAAGGTTACTATTGACGGAGAAGACTATACTAGAGTGTCTGGTATGCTTTCATGGCACTACGAGAGTGGCAACGAAACATATGGTGGAGCAATTCATCTTAAAAGACTGTATGAGCTATTCGCTACTAACGCACCGGATGACACTGGGTTTCTAGGAGGAGTCTCAACAGAGATTGCATGTGACCATTGTAAACATGAGCTTAGAGACCATTATGTAATCAGGCTAAAAGATGGCTCTATCTATACAAGATTTGGTAAGGTTCAGCACTTCTGCCCATTAAATATAACTACACTACGTTCAAATGTATCTCTTGGGCTTTATGGCGAGGGAGCTAAGCTCGTTAGAAGAGTAACAGACTTTCCTGTATTTCCAGATGATCCTAAACTAGAAGATATTGATCCGAAAAACGACAAGCCTCTATTTCCTATTGCTCCTGCACCACCAGTAGAAGACAATAGCAAAGAATTAAAGAAGAGAATTGGAGTTCTTGAACGATTAAAGGAATCTATTGAGAATAAACTTAAGGATGCAGTAGAAGATAAAAAGAAAGATTCTGATAAGTATAAATCTCTAAAGGGTCTTCATGATACCCTTACGGGTGAGAATGAACAGCTTAATAATAAAAACGTTATTCTAGGAGAAGACAACAAAGGCTTAGTCCAATCCGTTGAGGATTGGGAAAAGAAGAATAGCGCCCTATTATCTAGATTAGAAGAGCTTGCAAAAAGCAAGGAAGACTGGCTTAACAATATTACGGTTCCTTATATGGATACTGGCTTAGGATCACTATTAGTGTTCTTGCTCGGAGCATTAGCGTCTGGAACATTAGGCGCGACCATGATGAGTAAGTATATTCAGCCGTTTATGATTAGGCGTTTTGGATGGTTTCCAACTAAGATCGCCTTAGCTATCGTAAAGAGGAAGTATCCCGTGGCGTCGAAGCCCTTGTTTAAGACTATTCCTAAAGGTTCCGAAGACCATACTGTCGAAAGTATGGATGTAGTTGATAGTGATGAGATATTTGATATTAAGCCCCCAGATAAGGAGTAATCCTTATTAAAACAAGAGCGGGGAGAGTTTCAAAACTTTCTCCGCTTTTTTTGTAAATCGAGCCAGAATTCATTTGACATTTCCCGCCGAACATGGTATACTGTATCAGCGGGCAGGAAACCCGAATCATAGAAGAACTTTATGCTTGTGGCGTGTTTCTTTACGATCAGGAATATTTGGCGATGTATGTATGATAGAAGTTAAGATAAACAAATTCCTATTAAAGATGGCTCGGCAGAAAGCCGAGGAAATGGGCCAGCTAAATAACTCTATAACTAAGGGCGATGGCAACATTGCTGGTTTTCTCGGAGAGTTTATAGCTGCACAAGAAATAGGGGCCGAAGTCGATAACTCTTACGAACACGATCTGTTGTTTGGCATGACGACAATAGATGTTAAGACTAAGCGTTGCACCAGTAAGCCCCGCGACTTTTATGAATGCAGTATAGCAGCATACAACACGAAACAGAAATGTGATATATACGTTTTTACTCGACTCTTATGGCTCAAAGCCGCACCGAAGGTGTGGGAGAGGGGGTGGTTGTTAGGCTGGCTTCCAAAGAAGGACTACTTTGAACAAGCCACGTTTTTGAAAAAAGGCGAGGTGGATACCTCGAATAACTTTACGGTTAAGGCAGATTGTTTCAACTTAAAAATAAGTTGCTTAAATGATATGGAAACTTTAGGAGAGAACGATGTTGAATAAGCTGGAAGGTTAACCTAAGAGAGTATACTGTAGTAAGGATTGTTCTACTAAAGCGTTAGATCGTCGATTAGAATACGAAGACACTTTACCGTATGGAATGAGAGCCTTATAAGGGGCGAAGCCATGAAAGATTTTGTAACTGGCGACACAGTGGTCTGGAATCCAGAGAACTTTAACCCCCTCATATTGGGATAATCTCTCAGAGAGTGACAGAGTTAGATATTACGGAGACTTAGGTTATGGTCTCAAAAAACGCAAACTATTTACTTTACTTTACTTTCCTTTGCCATCATCGTCCTCAATACGGTCACTGTGTCTTAGTTTCGATAGACGATCAAAAGGTTGAAACCATGAGACATACGAGCGAGTTTGATCTCGTTGGAGAGGATGACTGTTAATGGCTAAACATCTACTATATGGAAGTCTTACTGTATTCCACATTGGGCTTCTTGCATTTGAAATCTCTCAACGTAAGTATAATAAAGCCCTGTATTGGGCAGGAGTAATTATAATCAACATTGGCATTTGGCGAATGTGACTATATTATACACCAAAAGTTGAAAATAATCAAAAATATGGCTACGTGGCGAAACTGGTATACGCGATGGATTTAAGATCCATTATCCATAACGGATGTGAGGGTTCGACTCCCTCCGTAGCTACTTGAGGAAATAAACATGTCAGATATATCGAAACTTATATAAATAGAAGGATTGGAAAAATGGCAAGAAAAGATGATAGTATTGAGAAAACTCATAGTAGAGTCTGGTTGAATGAAAAACGTGGCAGGGCTTATACTATTGTCAACACAGAGTTCAATAGAACTAGTCCTCCTCGCTACAATAACCCTTCAATAGATGTATACATTGATATTGCTGACTGTTCAAATACAGTCTGCTTGGACTTTAGTATTGACAACCTTAAAGACAAGGTAGAGATTAATAAGGTTCTAAAAAAGATCAAAAGATTCAGGGAAGAGTTTCAAAAGCTAGAAGACGAAGTCTTACGAGCCGTCGAAGTAGCAAAGGATATTCCTAAGTTTGTGAGGAAGAAATGAGACTATTCAGCAAGGCTCCAGATGGTGGAGAAGACTCTGGAGTAACGGCTTATTTCCTTATTGAGTGGAAGAGCCTATTTAGCGTAGCTCTGCTACGGTTTGAAAAGGGTAGCTCAAGAGAGGCTTATCATACACATGCTTTTAATGCTGTAACTTGGTGGTTGAAAGGTGAGGTTCTTGAGGAAAGAATGGACCTCGCTCCTAAAGGATCGTTATTGGGTAGATTCACGGGATTTATGCCGTCATTTAAGCCTAAGTATACTAGCAGAGAAAACATGCACAAGATACACGTAATGCACGAAGCATGGGCTTTAACGTTTAGGGGTCCGTGGAACAAAGAGTGGAAAGAGTCTAAGGATGGTGTTGAAACTACCTTGACTCATGGAAGAAAACTTATAGAGCAAGTAAGCCATGATCGAATTCCCAATGACAATTTGGACATAATGGTAGAAGGTTAGATATGGCATTTATGACGCTGAGCCTAGTGTCTTCTGAGAAATCTCCTATAGCTTTTATGTGGGCGATTTCAATATGAAGATCATAGTTGCAGTTTCCACATGAATTCCAACCTTGTTCTTTAGCAACGGCTCTAGCTCTTGATCTTACTAATGAGTATGCTGATGATACATGTAGGTGAGTATATCTAGCTTCACCCAGAGTTATGTCTTTAGCTTTCTTTGTTATATCCCAACAGGATTTACAATAAAGTCTAGATTTAAATATTAAAGTATCACATGACTTACATGTTTTTGTCTTAACTCTTCTCGGATTTTTCTTATTGTTAGAGGTAGTAGAACATGAACGAGAGCAAAATTTAGCGTTTTTGGTCTCTTTATTACATTCAACGCAGTACATAGTAGTTATGCCTTTCTGTAGCCGGATTCAGTTTTCTAAACTGATGACTTAAACGTACCGGATGGAAGTCTAGGGTTCGATTCCCCAGAGGGGTACTATAAATGGAACGTGTGAGTAATATTTTTGGTAATACTCGTTGTTTCCACTATATTATACACCATTTTGCCCGATTAGTGTAAAGGATAGCACGGAATTTTCCTAAAATTTAGGTACAGGTTCGAGTCCTGTATTGGGTACTCTTGCTTCGCAAGTAAAACATAGCCGATTGGTGTAATGGTAACACAATAATTTTACATGTTATAATCGAGAGTTCGATTCTCTCATTGGCTACTACATCCTTACATAGAGCCTCACTTTTTAGCAAAGGAAAACTAATGTCATTAAGTGATTGTGATAGATGTTGGGATACGCCATGTATCTTTCGGTGACAGAGTCTTCACGAGCAACATCTACATAAAGGACAGAGAGGAAATATTAGACGCGGCTCACATGGCAATAGAGAACTTTAACAGTCTCTTTACACAGTTATGTATTCAGGACGAGTGATTATTTTCCAAAAATCCCCAAATCGTCCTACTTTTCTCTTGCAATTTCCCGCCATCTGTGGTATACTCTATCAGTCGGACGGGGAAACTTGAAAAACTTAACGAGGCGAAGCCATGATTAAACTAAACGGCAAGGAAATAAACCCAACCATCTTCCCAGATGGGACAAGTCAGGTTTGGCAGTTAGACCACGACTTTAACGAGAACATCATAAATACGATACTGTGGGATTTTGAGAGAGAGTCAGAACTGATTCATGTGATTCAGTTACATGACCTATTAACGTTTGGGTTCAACAATCATCATGTAGAGTTAATAATGCCTTATCTTCCTTACGCAAGACAGGATAAGAATGTTAGCAACGGCGAGACGTTTGCTCTCTATAGCTTTACTAGAATACTAAGGTCGTGCAAGTTTAAGAAAATAGTAAGCTATGACGCCCATAGCAACTCTGCGTTTAACTGTTTAGACAACTTTGTAAATATTGCTCCGAACCTTTCCTTTACTAAAGACTATGGACTCGTATGCTTCCCAGATAAGGGAGCAATGGATCGTTATTCCGATCTAGTCGATAAGCCAGCTTTTTATGCAGAGAAAGTAAGAGATCAGAAAACGGGCTGGATTACTCACTACGATATAGTGAGCGAACTTCATCCCATAGACTATGATATTATCGTAGTGGGTGACCTCTGTGACGGCGGAATGACCTTTAATATTCTTGCCGATAAGTTACACGAAATTGGTGTGGGCAAGTTAGACCTTTATGTTACTCATGGCCTGTTTAGTAAAGGCATAGGAGAACTGCTTAAAAATTACAATCGGATTATTACTACTGACACTAGATTCAGCAACATAAACTTAGATCATGAGGCTGTTCAATCTAACCAGTGGAGATTAATAAGGGACTCAGTTAAAGATGGCCGACTGATCATCAAGGATCATTTTGGAACCGTATAAGGCAGGTGACTACCATGATGCATGAAATTCGCAGAATGGATAACGCCCTTGGTAAAGGTGCGATGTGGGATAACGACTACTTAACGTTTGGTCCATCTGAGACCTTGGCAGGTATTAGGAAGAGACTCAATGGCTAAAATTATTAGCAAGAAAAATATTGAGCCTGTTATATTTAAATGTGAATGTGGAACAGTTTCTCAACACGACCAACGTAAAGAAGTTAATTGTGATGCAGACCTAAGAGGAGGATTCTTTACTAAAAGTATATGGGTCTACAATTTTACATTAAAGTGTCCTACTTGCCATAAGACGGTTTCTGTACCAGAAGATAATATGGATGCCGAACTTTTAATAGAAAAAAAGAAAGAAATGAGAACGATTATTTCATCATCGTTTATGAGTCGGTATGATTGGTGATTTTTAGCCTGACGTAAGTCAGGCATTTACCCCGGTAGTATAATGGAATTATGACGCTCTGATGAGGCGTGGATAAAGGTTCGATTCCTTTTCGGGGTACTCCTGCTAACGCAGGCTTTTGTAAACTTAAACATAAGGAAATATCATGGACTTTAAAGAGATATTGATTTTTGGAGTGGTGGGCTTAGCGTGTTTGTGTGCAGTCTTCGGATTTTACGCAGCACTTATTTGGTTTGCCGCAACGATGTTCGGGTTTTAGGCCCGCAGTATGGTATTATAGACAACTGTTGGTTAGTTGCGGCAGGTTGTGTCTCTTATGAGACTTGCGAGTTCGATTCCCCTTAGCGGTACTTGGACGGGTAGCTCAGTGGTAGAGCGTGAAGCCGTTAACTTCAATGTCGTGGGTTCGACTCCCACCCTGTCCTCTACTTAAAGGATAACATGAATGGCGATTATATCAGAAGAAGAGTTTAATAGAGTTCCAGACACTATGACAAAAAAACTCTTATCATATATTCCTACTATTATTCTATGGTCTATTATAGTCCCATTAATTTACTTTATTGGTGTTAAGATGGTAGAAGATAATAGAATAACTAACAGTAAAAACATTGCGAAGGTAGAGGCTTTAATAGAAGAGTTTAAGGACTCCAAAGTTATTGGTGTATACTCTTACATAACTGCTGACAAGTTTCGCACTGAACACACTCAGGTTGTGATAGAAAACCCAGTGGGAAAAAGGATGACATTAGCAATTACTAATGGGAAATCACCGATTGTAGGAGACAGGTGGAGCCTAACGTATGATCCGTATTACGCTAAAAGAAACCCCTACGACTGTATAAGGCTGGACAAGAGGATCAAATGACTATATATGAACGGCATATGGAAAAAGTCAGACAAACAGTGTATTGAGTGTGGGATTGAACGCAATCTTACGGACAAAGAGTACAGAAAAATTTGAAAGGTCAAGGTAATGTCAAATGAAAAAAGTTGTAATGTAACTGGCGGAATTAGTATGGGGTTTGTTGTAGCAGCTTTTCTATCGTGGTCAACATGGGCCAATATAGGATGGGCAGTCATCAACGGCTTTTTTAGTTGGCTTTATGTGATATACTGGCTCATTTGTTATTGGGAGTAAGCATGTCAATTTTATTATCTGCTATTGTTTTATGTGGGTTAAGTGTCGATACTTCGATAGTTGAAACGGCGATATGGAAAGAGAATGGCGACCATATATTCGTGATTGCCGGGCGTGAGTACGATGTTGGCGGCGTATGCTACAATATCGAAAACGATGGTGGCGGGGTGCATAGATACACTTGGATTAACAGAGAAGGTGTCTACGAGGTTTGTATTGTTAAAGAAATCTTTGTAGAGATTTACGGGGAGTTGGTTCCTGTTGAAGAATGAAGCCGCTTAGTATAATGGTAGTGCGTCTCAGTGACATTGAGAGAGCGATGGTTCGATTCCATTAGTGGCTACTCTGAGACGTTCGTCTCAGGAAAAACTTTGGCAAAATTCCAAATTTTGGTGAAAACTTTCTTGACTTTTTCGCCTCGGCGGTGTATAATATAGTGTCGGACAAAGGGGCTGACAAAACAATTTTGGGCCTTCTCAAAGGTGAGCTTTTTCCCTTGCACGGAAGAATAGGGGGAGCGTTACCCCCCGGGTCCACTTATTATTTGCAACAAAACAGGTTTAAATCCTGCGGATGCAACTTGTGAGAAACGTAATGTTATTATTGTAGAATACAG
>Ga0302132_10002473_pt1 | contig 10624 bp, 14 predicted proteins | sample CB9_321_MG_FD_203113 | JGI IMG/M metagenome (GOLD analysis project Ga0302132, IMG submission 203113) | Marine microbial communities from Western Arctic Ocean, Canada - CB9_32.1 | ecosystem: Environmental > Aquatic > Marine > Oceanic | place: Canada: Western Arctic Ocean | collected 2017-09-19 | reverse complement strand
TATCTAAACACATTACTTGATTCTCAAAAATATATAACACCCAATCTGTAATTGTTAAATCTATTAATTTTCCAATACTCTTTTCTTGCGTTTCTGTATCTTGTTCATCCGGCTCATAATTATATTTCTCGTTAAAATCTATTTCTTCATCCTCTTTCTTAAATTCAATAGAATGTTCTTCGCTATTTATTTGGATTTCATATTTATCAAAGCGTTCTTTCCAAATTGGCGTTGAATAAGAATGATATTCCCAATGATTCCATAAAATTTGTTGAATATTGGTAGTATTTCTTTCGAGATCAAAACAACTTATATTTGGATTTATTTTGAATAATCGTTTTAATTTGAGAGTTTTATATAATCGAGCAGGCAATATATTTGTTTCAACTGCAAATTTCAATTGATTTTCATCAATTAATAGGTGGATTTCTCTAATATGTATTTCTTTTTGAGGAATATTTAGATGAAAGATTAAGGCAATTATTATATGCAGTTTATTGGAATATAAATGATCCTCGAAATGTTTCCAGTTTTTTTTTAGTTTTACTTCTTTTATTTTGTCGTAATAATCTACGATTAAATTATACAGTTCTTCAATATTTTTCTGATATCGATTTAGATAATAAGCTATATTCCCATAATGTTTTTTATGTATTGATAATAATAGGTTTTTGTATTTTTTTTTGTATTGAAAATTCTTAAGCCATGTTGGTGTTCTACCTAAATAAGAATTTGCTGGTGTTGTTTGTGTTTTCATTTTCATTCTCACTAAAAATGTAAGATTTGAAGGATGGGGATTAAAATAGAAGTTTTTAAAGATATGAAGAATATAAACTATCTTTTTTTTTGTTATCCATTTTTCATACATTTTTGTAATAAATCTTTCTAATTTAGGACTATTTATTGCGTAAAAGTCATAATACATTTTCCATATTAAATTCCAAATTTCATATCCACTATAGTAATATTCGGATATCCAAAAAAGACATTCATTGAAATTTTCTTGTTTTAATATTGAAGTAATGATTGAGTATTTGACTTCGTCATTGTGATATAAATATCTTGATAACATTATGTGTGCGTATAATTATCCTTTATTGATTTTTTCAATTTTTTTCTTATTATAATATATAATGGGAAATCCATGGATGGCACATGTCAAAACGGTTAGAAACCGTAATAGAGGTATGCGTTTTAAAGATGTTTTAAAGTTGGCAGCTAAGAGTTACACTCCGATCGGTGGGAAACAGAAGAACAAATCGCGCCGCCGGCGGCGCCGCCAACGGGGGGGGCAGGGGGACAAGGGCGAGGAGGGCGAGGGCAAGGATCAGCCGCCGAAGCCGCCCGGGGGCCCCGAGGACGGGGACGAGGACGAGGCGTTCCAGGTGGGAGGTCGCCGCCGCCGCCGTCGTCGGCGTCGCACTCGCCGCCGGAGCCGCCGTCAACAAGGGGGACGCCGCCGCCGTCGCCGCACTAAACGCCGCCGCCGCCGCAGACGTCGTTAATTTTTCTAATTTTTTCTTTGTATATTATAAATGGGACATTTATACTATAAACGTAGGAGACGCCAGCGCGGTGGTTCGGGCACTAAAGGTTCTGGTTCATTGGCCCAACTTGCCTCTGATTTTGAAACACATAAAGCTGATCAAAAAGAACATAGTGGTGGAAAACAACAAGACCAATCAGGAACACTTCCAGTGGGTGATAAGACTGGACCCAATACATCGATAAGTAATAAATTGCCTTCCGGCACCGGTCATCCGTGGGCCGGATCCTCACAAGGCGCAGCACAAGAAAAGTCGCAAATTAAAAAAGAAGTTAAAGCTAATATAGCAAAGAAAAACGCAGGACAAGCTGTTCAGGCCGCTGTTAAAGAAGCTAAAGCTTCCGAAATTGCGGCCAAAGGAGCGCAAAAAGCCGCAGAAAGTGCCTCAAAAAATGCGAAAACTGGTGATACCGGTGATAAAACTGGCGCATCGGCGGCAACGAAATCAGCTGAGGGTGCGGCAAAATCTGCCGACGCAGGCAGCAAATCTAGCGATAAAGCGGCAAAGGTCGGTGGAAAACCTTCTGGGGGAAAAGATGTGGGCACTAAGAGTAAACAACCAACAATTAAAGCTTCGGCTGTAAACGTTTCCGCCAAAAAGGGTGGTAGACGATCTCGTCGTCGCCGCCGCCGTCGTCGTAGAAGAACGCAGCGCGGGGGGGAGGGCACCGCATGGTCTCAGGAAAAACAAAAAGCGCAAAGTGGTGGTCGTCGCCGACGCCGCAGAACTCGTAGAGGTGGACGACGCCGCCGCGACCGTCGTACACGAAGACAACGTGGTGCCGGATGCGCTTGTCCCAAACTTCTTCGAGGAGGAAGACGTTCTCGCCGCCGCCGCCGCCGCAGAACCAGACGTCGCCGCCGTAGATAAATATTATATAGCAAAATATATTCCCTATATAATATATAATGAGATCACGAAATAAGAAGCGAAGGCGCAGACGAAGACAACGCGGCGGAGAAGGCGATGGTTTGGGATCTAAAAAATTTCCACCCACTCCAGCTGAATCCTTTATTGAAGCCGGACCATATGATGATTGGGAATCGCAACCACTTAATCAAGGCGGCGGGGGTTTTTCGGAGAAGGAACTCGAACTCGGAAAAGGTAAAATAATTCAAATCAAGACTGGTGGCCGTCGCAAAAGAAGAAGACAGCGCGGCGGACATGGAACGCATCCACACCCTCAGAAAGGAGAATTGGGAAAAGGAAAACCACCTGCTATGTGGATACCGAATGACAAAAATCCTCAAACACCACCTATACCTCCAGGCGCAAAAAATATAACTCGTCAGCGCGGTGGCGCTTCAGGACCTCAAGGTGATTATGGAACACTTGATAATATACTTTCTGGATCGGCTGGGCATGGTGCCCTTGGGTCTTTAATCGGTGGGAGATCCAGAAGATCTCGTCGCCGCCGAAGATCTCGCCAACACCGAAGATCTCGCCGACGTCAATATGGAGGTGCTGAGGAAGAAGCCGATGAAAAGGCTAAACCTATTCCTCCTCCCGGCACAGCTAATGAAAAAGACGGCGATGAACATACATCACAAAAAGAAAAAACTCAAAAAGGAGGTCATCACAAGGGAATTCGTCATAGTTTAGGAGACGCATTCGCAACACTTAATCGCAGAAGAATGAAGCAGCAAGGCGGACAATTTACTAAGGAACGCGGTGGCGGACCTTCTGGAAAAAAACCCAAGGGTGGTGATCTTGTGGGTGGGTGCCGCCCAATGCGTCGCAGAACACGGAAGCGCCGCAAAACGCGGCGAAAAACGCGGAGACGTCGGAAACGTCGGAAACGTCGGAGACAACGAAAACGTCGCCAACGTGGCGGACAAAAAGGATCTGACGGTAATTCTCAGGGTGTTGGGCATGATCAGCCAAATCATCCTCCTGTAAAAATAAAAGGTGAACAAATTGATAATGAAACGGGGAACCCTAATAAACAAAAACAAAAAGGTGGAGCTGGCCCCCCAACAGCGCTGTCAGCAGAAGCGGGAGTTCCACCCCATAAGGCGGAGGAGGCTGGTCAAAATCAGAAAATTGGTGGCAGAAGATCTAGGAGAAGATCTAGGAGAAGATCGAGAAGGAAAAGATAATCGAAACATTTTATATAATGGCGCGTAAAAGATCACGAAGAAGAAGACAACGAGGTGGTGCGGATCCGCCGGATGAGCAGGAGCAGGGAACGGCACAAACAGGACCCGGACAACAGGGGGGGAGACGCCGTAGAAGTCGGCGTAGAAGTCGGCGGCGTCGCAGAAGTCGGCGCAGACAAAGAGGTGGTCAAGGGGGCGAGACAGGACCACCGCGCGGAGGTATCGAGGCGGCGGTTAACGCATCGAAAAAGGGAGGTCGGCGGCGTCGTCGGCGAAGGCGGCAGCGCGGAGGAGTTGATGTTATGCCGCGAGAGGGACCACCAATATCTGGAGGACGCCGCCGCCGAAGCCGCCGCCGACGCCGCCGAAGATAGATTATTTATTTTTTTCGCAAGTTAATATATAATGGCACGCAGAAGATCTCGTAGAAGAAGAAGAAGACAACGTGGAGGACAACAGGAGGGCGCCGCGGCCGAGAAGCCGCCCATGCCGCCCGGCCAGGGTGGCGGACGACGCCGTCGTCGCAGTCGCCGCCGCCGCCGCCGGCGCAGCCAGCGGCAACAACAAGGCGGACGCCGCCGCCGTCGCAGAACTAGACGCCGTCGTAGATAAATCTGATTATTTATTATTTTTCGTATGATAATATATAATGGCACGCAGAAGATCTCGTAGAAGAAGAAGACAACGTGGGGGACAGGAGGGCGCCGTCGCACCGGCGCCGCCGAACAAAGGAGGACGTCGGCGTCGTCGCAGTCGCCGCCGCCGCAGCCGGCGCCAACAACAAGGCGGACGTCGCCGTCGTCGCAGAACTAGACGCCGTCGTAGATAAATCTGATTATTTATTATTTTTTTCGCAAGATAATATATAATGGCACGTAAAAGATCACGAAGAAAAAGACAACGGGGAGGACAATGCGGGGGGCGCGAGGGCCTAGGCCAAGGCCCACCCGAAGGAGGACCAGCGCCGCCACAAAATGGAGGTCGCCGACGCCGTCGCCGTCGCAGTTCACGCCGCCGGCGTTCGCGTCAGCGGCGCCGTAGCTCACCCCGGCGGCGCAGTCGCCGCCGGCGCCGTAGCCGTAGCAGCCGCCGTCGCAAAAGACGCGGGGGCACCAATACCGCTGCGTCTAACGCATACGCTGCGCGCAATGCTCAGCAACACCAACAAGCTCAGCAAGAAGTCAAAGATGTCATGAGTAAACTGAAACACGTCAGCACGCCACATAGCGCTAATCGCACCAGCCATGTTGGAAGAGTTCTCAACCGCATGGGCGGGCGTCTCCGCACACTCGGCAAACGCCTCCGCCGCAGTCGCCGCCGCCGCAGCTCGCGCCGTCGCAGCCGTCGTCGTCGTTAAATATTATATATATATATCCAATTTATATAATGTCTTGTTTATGCTGGCAAATGATTAAAACCGAAATTATTTATCGATGGAGAAAATATTGTTCATGCTTCCGATCGTGATTTCATAGCACTTGGTGATTTAATAATACGATCTAAGCGCGATAATTCTCTCATATCTTTCTTTATCGCAATATTCATTTCTTCTCTTGTTTTTATTAAATTTTCTAATATTTCAATGTAATTTTTTGTATTATTTATTTTTACATCATAAAAATATTCTTCAAATTTATCTAGAGTTTCTTGTGGGGTATAACGTTTTAAAGGATTCGGGTGAATATTTGTTGTTAATAAAGTTGCAAAATGACACATAAAATTATTTTTAACAAAACCTAGAATATTAAAATATTTCAAATATTTTAAAAATAATAGGCTTAATGAATAATTATCCCAAGTATTCGCACGATTTAAAATATGTTTTATTGCTTCTTTGGGATCTTTTTCGTATTCTTCTAATTGTTTTTCGCATAATTTTAAATATTTTTTTTTGAAAAACGGCGAAAAATTATCTTGTAAAATGTTATTCTGTTCAACAAATGATTGACATATTATTTTTTGTTCTATTAAATTTGGCTTTGATTTCTCATGAAATATAAAATTTAAGTAATGCACTTCTAATGGCCAATAGTAATAATCTGGCGCATATATGTAAAAATATTTTGTTAGATTGTCCCATACCTTATCTATTTGAATAGATAATCCGAAATCTATTATTTTTGGAAGTTTCTTTGTTTCATCAAATAATATATTGGTATCTTTTAAATCAAAATGAATTATTTTTTTTTCTGATAGAAGTATTAATCCGGACAATAACCTCTTATATGTTTCTACCATATAAAGAAATAAATTTTTGTTATTTCCTTGGTTTAATAAATATTCTCGATAATTATATTTTCCAATAAATGGAATGTTCATTAAGATAAAATCTTCTGTTTTATGAGCTTTTAATTTATCACATGGCGCTTTTAATTGCGAGGACATTTTACTTATATTTATGCCGCTCATATTTTCTATTAAACCAAAATAATCGTCTGCATTTTTTAATTCTTTTAAAATTTCACTTATTTCCATTTCATTCTTTGATGAAAAATTATTTAACTGAATTTTTGATACCATTTCTTCATTCTTTGTTTGTTTTCCGTGTTTGGTAATTTCTGGTCTATAAATACAACCATATCCTCCGGATGCTATCATATATTATTGTGTAAGAAAATACTTATTTCTTTTTCTATTTATTTTGTATAATGAAACCTATTAAAATTAAAGAGGGGCTTTATAAGATAACATTTAAAGAAGATTCGGAATTCTGGGATGTGGTTGCCGATTCACTTTCTGCTATACAAAAAACAAAAAATCAAATTCGATTTAAAGCTGATTCTATCCAAACACTTAAACAACTTAAATTGTCTTATGATTTATTATTTCATTTTGTTATTGATATTGCTAATCAATTGAAAGGTTTAGAGAAAAAAGGCTTTTCCATTCCCTTTTTTTCTATAACTGATTTTATCATTATTAATGGATCTAAATTTGTGTATATCAATCATAAAAAGGTTTCACGAATTCGCAATAATCTTATTACAATTGATTATCCTTACAAAGATGACAAATTTATTTCACCCGAACTTGAAAATATTACTACTTTACCCAGTCAAATTTCTTATAAATCATCATATTTCTCTTTAGCTTCTATAGCCGCATTTTTACTAACAAATGAAACCATTACTCAAGAAATGATTGATAAAGGAATGTTTTGGAAAACTCAATCTTCATTGTCTGATGCTACGGTTGGTGAGGAATTAAATGACTTGGGATATGAAGCTTTATTGTTAGAAACCATATATAATACTAAATTATATTGGACACTTGAAAGGTGTTTATATAATGATCCACAAAAGAGATTTTATTTTTATATATAAATAATATATATGTCATTAGCAGTGTTAGCTAGAAAAAGTAGTACACTTCACAATCGAAATCGCAGTCAAAAAGGTTTCGCAATATACAAAACTGGCGATCGTCTAGCTGGTTGTTGTCGTCGAGGAACTGTCCCTCCACCCGGACTTAGATGGACATTTTCAAATATTGGACCCCCACCCCCATCGCCCGCACCAGCAACCGTTTCTGCTGTTCCTAGAACTCCTATACAACAAATGGGTTACGGCGTTTATCTTGGAAGAAAAAGTGGGAGAGTAGCCGGGCGTCTCGTTTATGATGGACCTTCTGGCAAAGATCAGGGACATATATTTTGGCAAAATTCTTCTGATCAGATTGAAAAAAAGAAAATTAAACAACTTCGACAGCCCGAATGCTGTCCTACTGGAGCCGATAGAGTTGTTACACTCGGTCCATTGGGACAAATTACAGGCGGACCAACCGAATTTACTCGCGGATGTAGCTATATATTTACTTTCGATGCGACCGCAATTACCTCTATCAGCGGTGTAAATATACATTCAAGCGATACTTCTTATGTATGGAGCGCATGTGGATGTCCAGTTGGAGGAAGATTGGTGATTGAAGCGGGGGCGACCACACAAAGTTACACTATTGTAGCTCCACCTAGCGGACGAAATCCGGGAACCGCAAAAAATAGATGTTGTCGAGATAAAGGTCCGTCATCTGGATGTACCGCGCGATATGAAAATGGAAATATAGGTAAAATTTCGGTTAAACAGCGACCACGATATGTTCGTTTGACCAATAATTGCTGCCCAACTACTAAAAGTTTAAATGTTATGTCGTCTGATGATTATATTAAAAAATTGAAAGGTCGAAGACAATGTTATTGTGCTGATCCAGAACGTAAACAAAATTGTTATAGATGTAGATGCACTGCCGGCGCGTTATAAAATTGATTATATTTTTCTTTTAAAAATGTAAAATATGATGGATATGCTTCTTGAGATATGTGTTGTTCATAATAATAAAACATTTCTTGAAAATCTTTATAATACGTGGAAAGAATCTTCTGATTCTGGAGTTGACCTTTATTGTCCTGAGGATTTAACAATCCATCCGGGCACTACTACTTTTATTGATTTGGGTATCCAGTGTGCTGGATTTTGGTATAGAGGATGCCGCGCAACTGGCGGCAAACGCATTCCAACTGCGTATTATGTATACCCACGTTCTAGCTTGAGTAAGACACCGCTTCGTTTAGCAAATAGTGTAGGTATTATTGATCAGGGCTATAGAGGTAATATTTTAGCAGCTGTTGATAATAATGGACCTAATCCATATCAAATTAAAAAAGGGCAGCGCTTGTTTCAAATCTGTGCTCCAGATTTGAGCCCCATGCTTGTTAAAATTGTTCAAGAATTGGATAAAACTGAAAGAGGTTCTGGTGGTTTTGGATCTACCGGGCAATAAAATCGATGTATAATATATAAATGTCGTCTCGGAAAAGAAACCGAAGAAGAAATCGAAGAAATCGAAGAAGTCGAAGAAGAAAAGGAGGCAAAGGAAAGGGTGCTGCCAAACGACATAGCGCCAGACACGGCAGGACCGACGCGCAAATGCGTCGTCGCCGAAGAGGGGGTTTAAATGTTGGTAAAATCGCAAAAAAAACAATGACTCGAAGACCCGCAACTAGAAAGCGTTCCAGATTAGGACCACCACCCAAAGGAAAAGCGCCTCGCCCCGGCAATCGGACCGGACCCGATCCAATAGTTTGGCGCACCAATCCTCTATTTAAAGGTAAATCACAATCTGAATTTAAGAAAATAAATAAATGGAGACACACCGGGGTTGGAAATAATCCAACTAATAATACTTATACTCATCCCGATACCAAAACAACGATTATAAAGAAACATGAAGATAGATATAAAAAATCGGCATCTTCACTTAAACCCGGTAATGCTGGTTATCAACAGATGTCTATTTCTAGTAAAACTGGATTGAAAAAAACTGGATTATCTGGCGTTGGACAACATCCCCAGCAATTTCGTCTTAGACGCTCGATAGGTAAAACATATCAAGCTCCGTCAAGACCTGCTTTTTGTGATCGTTTAAATAAAAAGAGTCAGATGTATAAAAATAAGTGTATGGGACCTGGAAAAGCCGCTGCTAAACAAGCTGCTCTTATAGTGGGTAAAGCTGTACATCAAGCAGCAAAACAAGCCGCGGCTGCTGCTCCCGCCATAATTAAAAAGGCTGTTGAGCAGGATCCCGTGGGGAAGCCGCAATGTCCGGCTCATTGCGCCCCCATTGCTGGTGGTAGTCGCAGAAGACGCCGCCGTCGGAGAGGTGGTGGGATGACTGGAGTTTTTGCCCGTCGCCGAAGTCGCAGAAGAAGATAATGTGAATAATATATATATGAAACGTACTCGCAAAAAAAAAGCAAGAAAATTTGTGAAACGTAGAAAAAAAACTCGTGGAAGATCTTTATTTGGTGGTAAACATTTGAATAAATATTTTTATGTAAGAGAAGATAGTGTAATGAGGAGAAGAAGACGCCATTTTACTATGAATGGTGGTGGACGAATAATGATAGGTGGCGGTCACTATAATTTAGGTGATGGATATTCTGGAGGAGATGAACAAGGCGCAAGTTTTATGAGCGGTTTTATCGCTGGAAGAACTTCATGTGTTCCAGATCAACATTATACTGGATATACTCATCCAATTTAATATATTTTTTATTTATATAAATGTCTGAATTATATGAAAAACTTAAAGAAAAAGTCAAAGACATGGAAATTAATGATACAACATTAATGACCATGCTTAAATATGCTATGGAAATTGTTGAAACGTCCAGTTTAAAAGGTATTCAACAAAAAGAAGCTTGCCTTTCTATGCTAACAAGAGTTATTAATGAATCCCCATTGAGCGCTAGTAAAAAGGAATTATATTTAAAAATGGTTAAAAGTGGTGTCGTTTTTTCCGCAGTTGATCTTATTGTTGATGCTTCTAAGGGCAATTTAAATATTAATCAAAATTATAAAGAGGCTGTTAAAACTTTAACTTTATGTCAAAGTTTCTTTCAGGTTTTGGGTAATTTATGCTCCGGATAAAAAATAATATTATATTAATGTTTATATTGGGATTAATCTTTGGATATATCTTTATAAAATTTGGGTGTAATAAATCACACCATCTTAGGAAAATTTCTTCTAATTTTATTAATGGATCTTTATATATTGGAAGCCGACATATTCATCATTGGTTAGTTTTTTCTTTATTTCTTCTATTTCTATGCCCATGCTATGTGTTTTGTCCGTGTAATTTTTTTTCATTCTTTATCGCATTTTCCTTGATTATGATTTTTGATGGTTTGGCTTATAATGATTGTTTCGTTTTTTAGTATGTCATATACCATTCTATTTCATTATCATACGGCCTATGTAAAATCATTGTGGGGGGTTTTAAAAAATTATAATTTATTTCTCTTAATTTTAAATAAATAAATATATTCATATAAAATTGAATAGAAAATATTTTATATTTACTTCTATAAAAATGTATTCATATTTTCGCAAATTTGTTGCTACCAATCCTCACGCATTAAAACGGACGTTATCCGGCATTGGACCGAAATATTATAAACCATTAAGGAAGGATTGGATC
>Ga0302132_10002461_pt1 | contig 10646 bp, 11 predicted proteins | sample CB9_321_MG_FD_203113 | JGI IMG/M metagenome (GOLD analysis project Ga0302132, IMG submission 203113) | Marine microbial communities from Western Arctic Ocean, Canada - CB9_32.1 | ecosystem: Environmental > Aquatic > Marine > Oceanic | place: Canada: Western Arctic Ocean | collected 2017-09-19 | reverse complement strand
TTCCGCGTCCTTTAACGCACGATCTACTGCACAACTCTATTAAGGATCTGGGTGGAACGATAGATTCCATCGTGGTTTCGAGTATGGAGAACGACACCTACTTCGCAACGATCGTAGTTCGACAGGGTGACAAAACCGTCCAGATAGATGCTCGTCCTTCCGACGCACTCGCGCTGGCTGTTCGAGCCGGTGTTCAGATATTCGCAGCGCCCGAAGTAATGGAGAAGTGCGGAGTTCGCCTTGATAAAGACAGCGGATTGGCCGTAGTAGGCGAGGGCGACCCGCATGACCATGTTGGCGAGGCAGGTGGTCCGGTGGGCGAGGAAGAACGAGAAAAACTTTCAGCGTTTGCCGACTTTATCGAGTCGCTCGACCTTGGAGACATGGATAATGGCGATGGGAAACCCGAGCCAGACGAGCCCGTGGCGGGCAACTGATCCGGCAGATTTGCTCAATGCGTTCGGTCGAATATTAGCCCCGTATCTTGCGGGGCTTTTTCTTTAAATTTCATCTTTAGTGTTGATTCAAGTTTGTGTCTTTGACTTTGCTTGGTTAGAAGGCGAGAAAACTGGATTACGAAACGAGCGACTTAGGCGAGATTTTCGTTTTGATTTCGCGTCGTTCGTGATAGCATGCACAATCGGTCATTTAGAGCAGGGGATTACCTGTGTCGGACGAACCAGAGTCGCTAAATAACGACAGCGAAAACGGCAGTTCTTCTAGTTGTTCATCAGAACAAACGAATAGTGGCTGGCCCGCAACAATTGCGTTGCTGGGGAGAGTAGGCGGAATCGGCTGGTTTGTCGGTCTCGCTATCGCCCTGGGAGCCTACGGCGGGTATTGGCTCGATCGACAATTTGAAACGGCTCCCGTCCTCACAATAATTGGGCTGGCGTTGGGCGTGCTAACAGCATTTGTTGGCATGATCCGGCTTCTCAGCGCGATACGAAGAGGGCGATAACAGTCAACAGAGAACGAAAGAGAATCAGGTATACAACGGTTGGGAAAGCTTCTTTCTAATCCCAAACTACTTGTAATTGCTATCGCAGTATTTGCGGTACTTCTGGTCTCCGTAGCTGGAGGGGCACTCGGTGCATCCTTTGGGCTTGGATTCCTGAGCGGCCCGATTCCATTCATTTCGATTCCGGCCGAGCGAGTTGCTTTCATAGGCAGCTACCCGCTCCTCAACTCCACGATCATGTTCTGGTTCGGCGGCCTCATCCTGCTATTCATCGCATGGCGAGCAGGCCGGAAACCTAAAGACGTCCCCTCCGGTTGGCAGAACCTGATGGAGGTGATCTACGAGTTCTTCTCTAACACGGTCGACGGCGTCGCTGGCGGCATACCCAAAGCGGGTCGACGGTTCCTCGCCCTGGTAACCACAATATTTCTTGTAGTAATGATCATCAACTGGGTCGGAATTCTCCCCGGTGTTGGATCAGTCGGTCGAATCGAATCTATCGAAGAGTGGGCTCACCACCACCTTGAAGAGTTCGAGGTCGAAGTTGAAGAAGCTCACCCGGAGTACAACCACGAGCAGGTCGAAGCTGCTGCGCTGGTTCACCTTCTTGAAGAGCACGGCGACGATACATTCGTTGCCTTCGACGGGGTATTCGTTCCGCTGGGCCGTGGTGAGCAGGCCCGTGTGCCGCTGAACAAGATTATTACCTTTACTGAAGCCGACCTTCACGAGATCGAAGAGGCTGTTAAGAACGGCGACGATCTCTCGCATGTTGAGGCACTCGAAAATATCCACCACGACATCGAAGCAGGGGTGGTCAAGAGCGAATTTAAATACGACGAAGGCGGCGACAAGGAGAAGGCTTACAACTTCACCGGTCAAACCGCTGGTCTGCTCGTTCCCTACCTTCGAGGTGCATCAACCGATATCAACACCACGCTTGCAATCGCTATAGTTGCGATGTTCACGGTTCAGATCTGGGGCTTCCGAGCGCTGGGTGTCCGTGGATACGGTGGTAAGTTCCTGGTCAACCCCAAGAAGGGTCCTATCGCCATGTTCGTAGGAATTCTTGAGGGGTTCGGTGAAATCACTCGAACTATCAGTTTCACTTTCCGACTATTCGGTAACATGTTTGCCGGAGAAATATTGCTAATAGCGATGGCATTCTTGCTGCCGCTGATCGGGATTATCCCGTTCATGGGTCTGGAGTTGTTTGTGGGCGTTATCCAGGCGTACATCTTCGCAATGCTCACACTTGTATTTGGCGTCATGGCAGTCGCGAGTCACGGTGATCACGACAGCCACGCGGAGGACCACTAAAACAGGGGTCCTCTTAAATAAGGCGTGGTGGACGGCATGAGTAATTGTCGTGAACGGCCACCGACGCATAGAACGAATTTACTAGGAGAAATCAGTTGGAAGCAGATGCAATAAAGCCTCTGGCAGCAGCAATCGCAATCGGCATGGGCGCACTTGGCCCGGCCCTTGGTATTGGATTGTTGGCCGGTAAGGCTATGGAAGCTCTCGGGCGCAACCCAGAGGCAGTCGGTCCTGTTCAGCAGAACATGATTCTTGCCCTTGCGTTCGCAGAAGCCATCGCTATTTACGCATTGGTTATCGCGATCATCATCCTATTCGTCTAAAACAATCGGTCACCGCGTGGTTCGTATTTGCGAAGGCGTAAGCCCTGGCAAATTGAGCCATTAGCGGCCCGGTAACGACGGCTTTATAGCTGTCGGCCAAGCCGAAAGAAAGAACGACTATGGATGCGTTAGGAATAACAGTTCAGCAGCTGCTAACTCAGTTAGTTAGCTTTCTGGCCCTGTTCATTTTGCTGTACTTTTTGGCGTACAAGCCCATCATGGGCAAGCTCGACAGCCGTGCACAGAAGATCAAGGAAAGTCTGGAAGGCGCTGAGACAGCACGTCTTGAAGCAGCATCTTCAGCCGAGAAGGTTGAGGCGGAAATCGCTTCTGCCCGAATAGATGGCCAGAAGATTGTTGCTGAGGCACGTGATGCCGCATCGAAGCTACGCGATCAGGAACAGGCACGCGCACGGGAAGAGGTCGAGTCGATGCTCGAACGTGCAAGAACTGAGATTGCTCGCGAGAAAGATGCAGCAGTGGAAGACATTCGCAAGGAATTTGCGGGTCTTGCTATCACAGCCGCTGAACGAATCGTTGAAGGATCACTTGATGCGAAGGCCCATTCCACCCTTATAGATAAGGTTTTGGAAGAAGGACTTAGCGGAAGGAACAACTAGAGGATTCGCCAAAGTTCACGAGGCGAAGAATCTAACTAAGCAATGGCAGCAACCGGACGAAGATACGCACAGGCAGCTTTCGAGCTCGCTAAAGAAAAAGACAACCTCGACCGTTGGGTGGAAGACCTGACGCGAGCGGCTGAAGTTCTTGGCGACTCCGATATATTAGGCTTCCTCGATGCACCGCAGGTGACGGATAGCGTAAAGCTAGACGGTATTCGCAAGCTTTTCGCGGATGTTGACCCGCTGGTACGAAACACGGTGAACCTGATGACGGTAAACCGTGATATCTCGAAATTCGCGGACATGTTCCGTGTGTTTGGCGAGATGGCCGATGAACACCGAGGTATCGCACGAGCCGAGGTAACTACGGCAGTTTCACTGGAAAAGGCCCAACGCGACCAATTGGCCGCTGGGCTGGCAAAACTGGTGGGGCGAAGTGAAGTGGATATTACTGAAAGTGTCGATCCCAACATCATCGGAGGAGTCGTGGCGAAAGTCGGGGACCGCCTGATCGATGGGAGCACACGAACACAGTTACAAGCGATGCGCAATTCCGTGGCCGAGAGGCCGATTAATTAGGGCCGAGCGGCCAGTCGATTAGGCAAAATGAACCCGCAAGGGACGACATAACGGCTGATCGATCAGGCCAGTAAAGCAAGACGGGTACATCCCGGAGAGAGAGTCCAATGGCAGTAAGAGGTCAGGGCATAGCCTCGGTTATCAAGAGGCAAATAGAAGAGTTCGGTGGCGACATTACTCAAGTTGATGTCGGAAACGTTATTGAAGCCGCAGACGGTACGGCTCGAATTCACGGTCTCTCAGGAGTCCGGTACTCAGAGCTGCTCCAGTTCCCCGGTGGTATTTTTGGACTGGCACTGAACCTCGAAGAGGACAGTGTTGGTGCCGTGATTCTCGGTGATTACATCAAGATCAAAGAGGGTGACGAGGTTCGCAGCACGGGTCGAATTATTGAAGTCCCCGTTGGTGACGCAATGCTGGGGCGAGTCGTTGACTCGCTCGGTGTTCCGATCGACGGCAAGGGTGCAATTGCTACTACGCAGTCCAACCCGGTCGAGAAAATCGCACCTGGTGTTGGGGCTCGACAGTCAGTTGACCAGCCAGTGCAGTTCGGTCTGAAGATCGTTGACGCAATGGTTCCGGTTGGCCGAGGCCAGCGAGAGCTAGTCATTGGCGACCGTGCGACAGGCAAGACCTCGGTCTGCATCGACGCACTCATCAACCAGAAAGACAGCGGAATCATCGGTGTGTATGTGGCCATTGGTCAGCGTGCATCGAAGGTTGCTCAGGTCGTAACCCGACTTGAAGAAAACGGCGCTCTCGATAACACGGTTATCGTTACCGCCAACGCTTCCGACCCCGCAGCAACGCAGTACCTTGCCCCTTACACAGGCTGTGCGATTGCTGAATATTTCATGGCTCAAGGTAAAGACGTCCTGATCGTTTATGACGATCTGACAAAGCACGCCTGGGCATACCGACAGATGTCACTCCTGCTTCGCCGACCTCCGGGTCGTGAGGCCTATCCCGGTGACGTCTTCTACCTCCACTCACGCTTGCTGGAACGGGCTGCGCGCCTGAACGCAGAAGCCGGTGGTGGTTCGATCACGGCACTGCCGATCATTGAGACGCAGGCTGGTGACGTTTCGGCTTACGTTCCGACCAACGTTATTTCGATTACCGACGGTCAGCTCTTCCTTGAGCCCGACCTGTTCAACTCTGGTGTTCGACCGGCAGTGAACTCGGGTATTTCGGTTACACGTGTTGGATCTTCAGCTCAGACCAAGGGCATGAAGAGCGTATCCAGTTCGCTGAAGGCTGAGATGGCTCAGTACGCAGCGCTCGTTACGTTCGCTCAGTTCGGTACCGACGACCTCGATGCCGTCACCCGACGACAGCTTGAGCGTGGTGCACGATTTACTGAATTGCTGAAGCAGGACGAAAACTCGCCGTTGTCGGTTGAGGCTCAGATCTCGGTGTTGTACATCGCAGACAAGGGCGCACTCGAAGACATCACCGTTGCCGACGTTCGGGCATTTGAAGCCCAGTGGCACGACTACGCCGCAGCCAACATCCCAGATGTACTGAAGTCGATCGCAGAGTCAGGTGACTTGAGCGACGACGACAAGGCGAAGCTCGACGAAGCTGCAGCGGCGTTCAAGCAGACAGTAAGCCTCTAACGGCAAAGAGATAAAGCAGAAACTAGCAGAGACAAGAATTGCCGAGTACCAAGGATTTCCGAGACCGAATCAAATCGGTTTCGAACACAGCGAAAGTCACGGGCGCAATGCAGATGATTGCAGCGTCGAAGATGAACCGTGCCCAGAATGCGGTGAAAGAGGGTCGTCCCTACGCTGATCGAATCCGTGACGTGCTTGGTGATCTCGCCGCTCTCGCAGCCCAAGAGGAAGACGCACCGACCGTAGCGCTGTTACGGGTTCGACCGGTGAAGAAGACTCTCGTGTTGCTCGTAACCCCGGATCGTGGACTTGCCGGAGCGCTCGTTGGAAACCTCCAGCGGGAAGCTGCGAAATTCATTCAGGAAACCGAGGGCGAAGTTTCTGTTGTGGCTGTTGGTCGCAAGGGTGAGCGGTTTGTTGCTCGCACGGGACAGGACCTGCTCGCAGGATTCTCGATACCTGACCGACCGACTCTGGACGACACAGTCGCCGTGGGTAGGATGCTCGTCGACGAGTATGCCTCGGAGCGAGTTGATCGAGTCGTTCTTATTTACGCTAAGTTCATCAACACTGCTGTGCAGAAAGTAATTGCACGACAGCTTCTACCAATCGAGCCACCTGAGCGTGGTGACGAGGAAATAGATAAGTTGCAAGAACTTGATTACATCTACGAGCCAAGCATTTCTGAAGTGCTTGAATCGCTCGTACCGCGGTACATCGAAACACAGGTGTACCACGGGATTCTTGAAGCGTTTGCCAGTGAGCACTCTGCCCGCATGATTGCGATGCAGAACGCCACAGACAACGCCAACGAGATTGTCGAGGGCTTGACTCTCGATCTGAACAAAGCGCGGCAGGAATCTATTACTGCCGAGCTTCTTGACATCGTGGGTGGCGTGGCCGCCTTGGAAGGCTAATAGAAATAACGGCCGTCCGTAGGGCGGGATACGCAAGACCAGGAGAGCCTCAGTAATGGCTAAGGGTAGTAAGGGCAAAGTTGTACAGGTAATTGGAACCGTCGTTGACGTTGAATTCCAGGCCGATGAGCTTCCCGTAATTTATTCAGCAATCGAACTCCAAAACGAGGGCGAAAAGCTAGTGCTCGAAGTCGAGCAGCACGTTGGTAACAGCTGGGCACGATGTCTGGCTCTCGGTGCAACCGAGGGTCTAGCACGTGGCACAGAAGTTATCGACTCTGGTTTACCAGTAATGGTTCCGGTTGGACCCAATTCACTCGGTCGACTGATGAATGTGCTTGGCGACCCGATCGACGGTGGAGAAGAATTCCCTGCCGACGCCGAACGATGGCCCATTCACCGCAAGGCTCCTTCATTTGCCGAGCAGTCTGGAACCACGGACGTTCTCGAGAGTGGCATCAAGGTCATCGACCTGATGACACCTTTCGCTAAGGGCGGGAAGGTCGGTCTCTACGGTGGTGCTGGTGTTGGCAAAACAGTTGTTATCACCGAGCTCATCCGAAACATCGCACAGGAACACTCTGGTGTATCCGTGTTCGCAGGTGTGGGTGAGCGATCCCGTGAAGGGAACGACCTCTGGGGTGAGATGATCGACTACGGTGTTATGGATTCAACAGCACTGGTGTTCGGTCAGATGAACGAGCCCCCCGGAACTCGAGCACGAATCGCCCTTACGGGTCTGACGATGGCCGAGTACTTCCGTGACGAAGAGAAGCGAGACGTGCTCCTGTTCGTCGACAACATCTACCGATACATTCTCGCCGGAATGGAAGTTTCAGCACTTCTCGGTCGAATGCCTTCCGCTGTGGGTTACCAGCCGACTCTGTCGACTGAAATTGGTGACCTCCAAGAACGCATTACTACGACCAAAGACGGTTCGATCACATCCTTCCAGGCTGTGTACGTACCTGCTGACGACTACACCGATCCCGGAATTGTCACAACGTTCGGTCACCTCGACGCTAACGTGTCGCTCGACCGTGCACTTGCTGCACAGTTCCTGTTCCCGGCTGTCGACCCGCTGGCTTCGAACTCTCGAATTCTTGAACCTGCAATCGTTGGTGAAGAACACTACGAGGTTGCTCAGGGCGTGAAGCGGGTGCTGCAGCGCTATAAAGACCTGCAGGACGTTATCGCAATTCTCGGTATCGAAGAACTTTCTGAAGAAGACCAGACTACCGTTGGCCGTGCACACCGCATCCAGCGCTACCTGACTCAGCCGTTCTACGTTGGTGAAGTATTCACCGGTATTCCGGGTAAATACGTTCCAGTTGCCGAAACTGTACGAGGATTCAAAGAGATTCTCGAAGGTAAGCACGATGATCTGCCGGTGCAGGCGTTCTACATGGTTGGCACGATCGATGAAGCCGTTGAGAAGGGCAAGAAGATGCTGGAGGAGACCTCGGCCGCTAGCTAAAGCGGTTTAGGTTCCTGAAAGACATCAATTAGTTATGGCCAAACTTCAGTTAGCAATAGTTACCGCCGAGGGCGAAAGCTTCTCGGGTGAGGTCGATTTGATCGTCGCGCCTGGCGGATCAGGTGAATTCACCGTTCTGCCCACGCACGCCCGGATGATCTCGACGCTGTTGCCTGGCGTTCTTCGTTTTGATCAGGGTGGCGATTCGGTTTCACTGGCATTGACTGGCGGATTCCTGGAGGTTTCTGGAAACCGGGTTACCGTGTTGGCTGATGCTGCCGAACGAGATGATGGAATCGATCTCGATCGTGCTGAAGCGGCACTGACTCGGGCAGAAGCGCTGATTGCTTCGAGTCCGGCCGATATGGATCTCGAGAAAGCGATGGCTTCGATGAGGCGTGCGCGGGTTCGCGTGAACCTCGGGCGAAAACGTCGAAGTAGTGGACTGAATTAGTCTCGGTCACTCAAATAGTTATGAACAAATAAAGCCCCGGCAATTTCGCCGGGGCTTTAATATTTAAGGTGTTTCCATGTCCCTTCTCCCTGAGGGAGAAGGTTAGGTTGAGGGGGAAACTTACCTAAAGAAGATATCTCCAGTAGAAGGTTTCACCCTCACCCCAGTGGAGAGGGAATAGTTCAACCCTCCTATGAAGGGTCGAGTATTCTGCGCTTATCCGAAAGGAATCAGTTGCTGTCGAATCGCGTTCAGAACTGCTTCCGTGCGATTCCCGGCGCCCATCTTCCGCATGATGTTGGCTACGTGACGCGCGACTGTGTTGTGGCTAACGCCCAGTTCGCTCTCCATCTGCTTGTTGCTGTATCCGGCCGCGATTAGCCGGGCCACCTCAAGCTCACGCTCGCTGAGTGGGGCGTTTTGCACGGGTGGCGCGGTATGTCGGAAAACGATTGCTGGTCGTAACGCAGGACCAGCGGCTGGATATGTGAATGTGGCTTGTTCTTTTGTTGAGTCGTAGCGCACACCCTTTGAGGGTGGCATATTCGAGAGAATTTACGAATTGATTCGTAGAGCGCGCTGCTACAGCTGGACTTGGTACACCGATCTGGTGACAGTCCTACCGGAGATTGGAATCTCTTGTCGCGCTTCTCGCCGTTGCTAGTGGCGTGCCTATTCGGGTTGTATTCCCGCTTGGCAGAAGGTGCGCTCGCCGTTTCTTTTGGTGCGAGCAGATATTTATATATCCGGTAGGACGGTTACCTGATCGGGTTGACCTGGTTTTTTAGTACTGGCATGGCTACTGAATGTGTGAACATGTAAATAGTTCTCATCGTGTCGGAATATCCTTTCTGAGCCTAGGGGTTGGGGAAATACACCGGATTCGAAGGTCTTCCGGGCACAGCAATCTAACCTAGCATAACCCCGCTGATAGTCGAGTACCAAATATTGGTTAGTGGCATGGGGGTTAGATACGCGTATTTTGGTGGGGGCTCAAGTGCGAAGAACCGCTATTCGTCATGCTGAACTTGACTCAGTATCTCGCCCGCCCGGCGTCGACATGCATCTCCGGAGATGAGCCGTCGTACAGCAGCATCGATAGAGGTCCTGAATCAAGTTCAGGATGACGCTGGTTACGGAATTAGCAATCAGGCAAGTCGTCCCACGACGCCAGAGCAAAACGCCAACTAACACCTAACGAATGTAGTAAGTCATCGACTGTAGTGCAAGCACAGGGTCGATCCCTCGTACGATCACGCCAGTAGGGACCTGAGGCGAAAGCGGAGCGTAGTTCAGGATCGATTTGATCCCAGCCGCCACCAGATCATCGATAACCTCCTGAGCGTGATCGATTGGAACGGTTACGATTCCGATTTTGATGTCCAGCTCAGTAACTGCCTCTGAAAGCCCGCTGATAGACAGAATTTTCAGATCTGACACCGTTTCACCGACAATCTGCTCATTTGCATCGAAGGCTGCCACAATGTTGAATCCCTCAGGGGCGAATCCGGGATAAGAAACAACGGCGCGACCGAGCCGTCCCATGCCGAGCAGGGCAGTGTTCCACGTGCGGTCTAACCCTAGAATCCCGCGCAGCCGGTCTTCCAGGATTGCAACGTCGTAGCCGCGACCCTGCTTGCCGAATCGTCCGAAATAAGAAAGGTCCTTACGAATTTGGGCCGGCGTCATCTGTAGCCGTCCCCCAAGTTGTTCGGAAGAAATCACGTCCCGGTTGGAATCCCTGTACTGCGAAAGAACCCTTACGTAGAGCGGAAGTCGCTGAATAACGACTTCTGGGACGATAGATTCTGAGCCTGTATTTTCGCTGTTATTGGGTTCTACCATCGGGCGGGCGGGCAGTACGAATCAAGATGTAAATATTACCGGTGCATGCTTTGTATCACAAAGATCAAGAATTGGCACGTAAAACCGATGATGACCAACATGGAATATCTGTGAGCGTAGACCGGGTGGAGTAGTACAGGGAATGCTCTGAGCACGGGTGTGGGGGACGCTCTATGCATATTGAACCTGCTGCGGTTGCGGATAATTCGTTAAAAGAAAAGGCTCCGATAGTGGGGATCGGAGCCTTTAAGAGTACGTCAGCTGTATTTATGCAGCTTCGATCTTGTCCGGGGTGGATTCTCCCATGGCTCGACGTGCAGACTCCTTAGAGTCGACAGTGAATGAACACTGCAGGCATGTCAGGGTCTTGCTGTCTGGGAATACCACGAGTTCAATGTCGCCGTGGCACTTTGGGCAAGCCTTTAAGTAAAGCACTTTAGTTCCTTCTCTTCCGTTACGTCCCCGCCTAACAGTTGGTCGGAGCGTTCTAATAAATGCGGCCCCGATTAAATTTACGAAACCTGTAAC
>Ga0302132_10002444_pt1 | contig 10677 bp, 8 predicted proteins | sample CB9_321_MG_FD_203113 | JGI IMG/M metagenome (GOLD analysis project Ga0302132, IMG submission 203113) | Marine microbial communities from Western Arctic Ocean, Canada - CB9_32.1 | ecosystem: Environmental > Aquatic > Marine > Oceanic | place: Canada: Western Arctic Ocean | collected 2017-09-19 | reverse complement strand
CAGCCATTACATCCTGCAACATTGAACAACGGTTAGTAGCAGTAGCCTCAAGCACTCTTTTCAGTTCAGCCTCATAGTCAAAGAAGGACATATCAACACCTTCTGCAGTTGCCACCTGAGCTGCTTCTAACATTGCCGAAAGCGCTTGCTCATGTAAATCAGGCCGCACCAACAACTCACCATTTCTAACACCACAAATTGCCGCCAAAGGATTGATTGCAACATTTATCAACAGTTTCTGCCAAAGCATCTCAGCACAATCAAATTCCCATTCTGGGTTCAACCCTGAAATATCTAATATGTTCAGAAAATCGTCCACTCGACTATCATCAAGAGCAAGGTCTGAATCATCAAGAGATGCAAGGCGTATAGCACCACGCCCAGTCCACTGTACCTCGCCAGGACCATTTCTCATAGCCGCGTGGGTTGTGCAACCAGCCAACACTCGGTGTTTGCCAAGCCGAGCAACCAACCGCTCCGCATGACCCATACCATTTTGCACACTAATCGCAATTCCGTTCGGCCGCAACAGTATCTCAGCGGCGATGGCTAGAGCCGGTGTTGAATTTGATTTCCCACAGATGATTGCAACATCTGCGCAACTGTAAAGGGGTTCAATTATTTCTAAATCTGAAACTACCCAGCGATCTGGTTGATGGTGTTCAATATCACCATCTATAGTCGTTAACATTAGGCCTGTTGATGCCAAAGCAGCACTTTGAGAACCGCGTGAGTAGAGAATTAAATCGACATCCGTATTTGCAAGAGCGGAGGCAAAAAGAGAACCAATTGCTCCAACTCCAAGTATCGCAACTCGCAAGTTTAAGCCTCCAAAATAATGCATTCAACTTGACCATCCGTCTGATCAATATCAACACCCGAATGGCACCATGAGCCGAAATTCAGCCTGATTGAATCAGTAACACCTGATTCTTCATGTAAAGAAAGCCAAGCAACTTGTAATACCTCATTTGAGTCAAAAGTCTGTGTCAAATTAAATTGAATTGACCCACCCGGAGGAATTGTTACGCCTGATGAATCAGCCCATCCTGTCTCTGTATCATCTAGACCATGATGACTCATGGTGACAATTGAAATTGAGGAGTTTCCAAGATTCATAAACTCCCATTCTCCGCTCTCCAGTGGCTTGTCAACCCACGCCCATGTGACTTCTTCTCCAAACCGCAATGCTAGGCTTGGCCCTGAAGCAGTGGTGAAGTTTGCTCGCAAAGGTGGAATCATATCACGATCACAAGCTGACACTACTCCCCCAATGGGTGGGATAAAGTGCATCTTATTTTCACCATCAACATCGGGGATAATCACTTCATTCCTAGTTTCTACATTCCAAGTTACCTCGCCATCCACTAGGCCTGGCTCTCGGGCAATTTTGGTGCAGGTGTCCTCGCTTTCACCCCATGCCACATGACTTCCTGCTGACAACCAAGATGGGGTTTGCTCGGATTTACCATCTAACCACCAACCTTCATTTGGTATAGGCAGAGCATAGGTCGGATTCTGTAATCTCACTGGCCAATCAAATTCTTCGCCTTCATCGCTGATGAATGAGAGAGGTAAAATTTGTCCGAAGTCATCTGAATCGAGAACCATCCTACCATGATTAGGACCACTCAAACAAATTTCTGGTTCACTATCTGTATTGAAAACCCCATCCGTTGGAGTAGTTACACTCCAAAGAATAGCTGATGTCGAGAGATTTCCCGTTATTTGCTGATCACTAAAAGTAAGGTTCGTGCAGGCTAGTAGGCCATCAAATGTAGGCTCAAGAAGCCAATGTGCTTGAATAGGTGAAATCACTGTTTCGGGATTCAAAGTAATAGTTTTAACCGACTTTTCGGTTCCTGTATCAACGATGAAATGTAGAATAGTAGGTAATAACATCGTGCTATTGTTAGAGATTGAGGCTGTAAGAGTCGCTTCACCATCATTTAGCAAATCAACATTGCCGACATCACATGTTGCAGGTAACACTACATTTCCAGACCCACACTCAATTGCTAGATTCCAATCTGGCCTTGGCGGGTCGGCCCAAACTGATACTTGTACGAACCGTTGTGAAACCCCCACCATTTCAAAATCAAGTGTGTGCGACCACTCTTCGTCAACCTGTAATTCCAACTCATCAACCCATTCGAGGGCTAGCCCGTCCTCCCAATTTTCGTAAGGTGCTACTGCCGCTAATCCAGGGAAGGTAAGCATTAGAGCAAATGCTACACTGATGAAAACGCGAAATCCATATCTACCGTCTAATTCCGTCACATCATCAATAATTAAGCCGGCTGAAGTAATCGATTGTTCACTAAACATCCGCCAAACTCCAAGTGAAATAATGATTAACCAAGGTATGTATCCTGAGGTGAGTAAAATAATCACTCCAGCAAACAAAAATAATCCATAAAGGGCGAACTCGGTACTAGAATCAGTCATCGTTTCTCTCCCCAAAAGCGCCCATAATAATCGATAACCGGGGAATCCAGGGATTGGCAATAATAGAATCCAACCAAATATCATCAAAGATTGGCCTGCTAATGCTAACGGATGTAACCAAACTGTACGAACCGCTATTTCTTCTGGACTGATAAAGAAAGATACGATAAGATGGGTGATTGAATTGAGTTGTATTATTGCTGGCATTCCAACAAAATCCACTGGATTATTTGCCGTCATGAGAATCCCAGCAACGGAGAAAATTAGACCTGATGTGATGAGGCAAATCGGCGTTACAACACCAGACACCAACATGCCTCGCCGATTTGCCCAAGCAACAGTCTGCATGAATCTTTGATTCATGAAGAAAAATAAACCAAACGGCCAAACGATGACTGCTTTGCTGAAAAACATGATTGGAGAAATAGCCACTAAAAAGTTGCCAGCATCAACACCATGCTTCTGAAAAATATTCTTTCTGATTACTGAGGTAATCCCAATCGCGGCCATCAACGGAGCGCAGAAATAAATCGCTGAGGACTGCAACACTGCAGTATCATGCCAATTTACACTGCTATCTTGAGATGATATCCAAGAAGCGCCAAGAGTTAGGCTAAACAGAGTTGCTAATACCCAAAATAAGGTTTGTACCAAGGGAGTTTGTTCAGGATGTCTATCACTGGGAAAGTCAATTAAAGTTAGGACATAAGGTTCACCAACATCAAGCAGGGCTCTCCACCCATGCTTGTGTAAATGTTCATCCAATTGCACTACTGCTTCGCTTGCAGTACCTTCAATTGGAGTTACCTGCCAAGATGGAAAAGGACCTAGTTCATCTCTCAATCGCCTGAAATGACGATCAATTATGTGTTCAAGAAGTTCAAGAGTGCTCCATGCTTTCTTCTGAAGCAAGAGGGGTTTGAGTTGCTCCTCATCCTCAGACATACACTACCTCCACAACACCGGGAAGGCTCATGCCGTATCAACCCTTGACCAATTAATCCACTCTATAAGAGTGGAAATGTTTCAAAATCCGAATTCTTGAAAAAAAATCACTTGTTCTTGAATCGCTTTAGGCGGAAAGTTTCCTCTCTTTCCATTTCTTCAAGTCGGAGTTGAATGAATGCCTGTGCTTCTAGCATCTCTGGAATAACCTTGAACTCAAGAGCGTTTACACGGCGCTTGGTTGCTTCAATCTCAACAAGCAGTCGCTTGAGAGTAGATTCCATTTCTGCCGCTTTTACAATGCTCTCAATTAGTGTGCCGTATGAATCAGCTGCCTCATCCAAGTAAGGTGAGCCACCAATCAATCCAAGACCACGTTCTTCCAAAGTTTGAGAGAGGTACTTACCCTCTACTTTAGGAACCACGACACCCATGATGTTGTGGCGGGTAACCTCAACCTCTGGGCTTTGTGCTACTGCTATTGCAGCACTCTTCACTGCCAAACCACCTTCAATGGAACTTGCCAAATTGATTGCCTGCTTTGCTTCAATAAAGGTTGCAACAAGTGCTTGCTTAGCCTCAATCATCTCAGATAATAGTATTCGGAACTCGTAGAATAGACCATCACGCTTCAACTTCAAAAGATTGTAACCATTCTTTGTCTGTTTAATTCGGCGCTTCAGGTTAATCAGTTCGCTTCGCGTTGGTTTGATATCCAATGCCATAGTCTAATCCCCCTTTACATCCGTTCTAAGTTTTCATTACCAAGAATCACTCTTTATTGTCTGGATGATACTTGTCAATCCACTGCTGATCAAGTCTGACTAGGTACTTTGTCTCAATTGTAGACATTAGTTCCCAGCATAGGTCAAGAGTTTCATCGATGCTTCGGTCTTCGTATCGCCCTTGGCGCAGGAACTTGTCCTCAAACAATCCTGAGAAAGACAACAATTGCTTGTCACGCTCATTTAGTGCGTCTTCACCGACAATCGCTACAAGACCGCGTAATTCGCGACCTTGTGCATATGCAGCATACATCTGGTCAGAAACCGATTTGTGGTCTTCGCGGGTAGTCTTCTCACCAATTGTACCACCCATCAGGCGGGACAAACTTGGTAGAACGTTAATTGGTGGATAGATACCACTTCCATGCAACTCTCTTGAAATCACAATCTGGCCTTCAGTAATATATCCTGAAAGGTCAGGGATTGGGTGGGTAATATCGTCACCTGGCATAGTAAGGATAGGGAATTGAGTAATTGACCCCTTCTTCCCCTTTACTAATCCTGCACGTTCGTAGAGCATTGCTAAGTCAGTGTACATGTAACCTGGGTAACCACGTCGTCCTGGAACCTCTTCTCGAGCTGCTCCAATTTGTCGTAGTGCGTCACAGTAATTTGTAACGTCAGTGTAAATCACCAGTACGTGGTAATCTTGCTCGAAAGCAAGATACTCTGCTGCTGTTAGAGCAAGTCTTGGTGTAATAAGTCGCTCAACCGCAGGGTCATCAGCTAGGTTAACGAACAAAACCGCATTCTCTAATGCGCCTGTACGCTCCAAATCACTTCTAAAGAAATTGTATTCTTCGGCAGTGATTCCCATAGCACAGAATACAACAATGAATTCTTCATCGCTTGCTGTTAACTTTGCCTGACGGGCAATTTGCAGAGCAATATCATTGTGTGGTAGACCAGATGCACTGAAGATTGGTAGTTTTTGACCACGCACTAAAGTGGTACAGCAGTCAATTGCACTGATTCCAGTCTGGATGAAGTCGTGTGGACTCTGACGTGCATATGGATTGATTGCAGCACCGATAATGTCTGCTTTCCCTTCAGCAATAATTTCTGGGCCACCATCACGAGGGCGACCAGCACCGTCTAGAATTCTGCCGATTAGGTCCTTACTAACTGGGAGTTTGAAGACATCGCCAAGGAACTTGACGCCTGTTGTTCTATCAACACCTGCAGTCCCTTCGAAAACTTGCACAACTACCAGGTCATCACTGGTGTCGAGAACTTGTCCGTTCTTCATGCTGCCATCATTTAGCCGCAATTCAACGATTTCACCGAATGCGACTGGCTCTGTCTTGTTCAGGAACACGAGTGGTCCCTTAACGTCTGTAATGGTTCGATATTCTTTTCCTGCCATCTAAATTCCCCCTTAATTCTCCTCCGCCGCAGCGGCGATTTCTTTTGTCATTTCAGCAACTAAGCCATCAATTTGTTCAAGATAACCTTTTTCAAATCTTGCACGCATCAAATTACTACGGGCTGGAACGTTAACAACATCCTCAAGCATTCCACCTGCTTCAATAGCACTCTTGGCTTCACTTTGGAATGTTAGAATTGCCTTTGCCATGAGGTATTGCTGTTCAACACCTGTGAAACAATCAACTTCATGGAATGCATTCTGTTGTAGGAAGTATTCTCGAATCATTCTTGCTACTTCTAAAGTCAATTGTTGGTCAACTGGTAAAGCATCAGAACCGACCAACTGTACAATTTCTTGTAATTCCGCTTCAATTTGAAGTAAACCGCTGATTTGAGTCCGGATCTCAGGGAAGTCAGGTGCTATATTGTCCTTGAACCACTGGTCAAGCGACTGTGGGTACAAAGAGTAAGAGTTTAGCCAGTTGATTGCTGGGAAGTGACGCTGCCTTGCGAGAGGAGCATCAAGACCCCAGAAAACCTTCACAATACGAAGAGTTCCTTGGCTAACAGGTTCTGAAATGTCACCACCAGGTGGGGACACAGCACCAATTACTGTAACTGAACCGTCTTCACCCTCAAGGGTTTCAACACGGCCAGCACGCTCGTAGAACTCAGCAAGTCTGCTAGATAGGTAAGCAGGGTAACCCTCCTCACCAGGCATCTCTTCAAGACGTGACGAAATCTCACGCATTGCTTCTGCCCAACGGCTAGTTGAGTCAGCCATTAGAGCAACATCGTAACCCATGTCACGGAAATATTCCGCAATAGTGATTCCAGTGTAAACAGATGCTTCACGAGCAGCTACAGGCATGTTGGATGTGTTTGCAATCATCACTGTCCTGTTCATCAGAGGCTTGCCAGTATTTGGGTCAATAAGTTCAGGGAACTCATCTAACACTTCTGTCATCTCGTTACCACGCTCGCCGCAACCGATGTAAACCACAATTTGTGCATCGGAGTACTTTGCTAGTGATTGTTGAGTCACCGTCTTCCCAGACCCGAATGGACCAGGAATACCTGCTGCTCCACCCTTTGCAAGTGGGAACAAGAAGTCAAGAATTCTCATACCAGTCACTAGAGGAGTGTCTGGCGCATACTTCTGCTTGTATGGACGAGGTGCACGAACTGGCCAACGCTGCATCATTGCAATCTCTGTGCCATCATCAAGCACACAGACTGTTTCCGATACTGTGTAATCTCCACCTTTGATACTCTTAATTGTACCATTCATGTGTGGCGGGATCATGATTTTGTGAGCGATAGTTTCAGTCTCTTGGACAGTGCCAATTACTTGGCCACCCTCAACCTTGTCCCCCTTCTTAGCAGTAGCCTCAAAGGTCCACTTTTTATCTTGGTCAAGACCGTCAGCGTCAACACCTCTGGTGATGAATGTACCCATCTTATCAAGTAAAATTGGTAGTGGTCGCTGAATCCCATCATAAATCTGAGTCAATAAACCAGGTCCCAACTGTACCGACAAGGTTTGACCGGTGTTTGTAACCGGTTCACCTGGGCGTACACCCGAGGTATCCTCATACACTTGGATGACCGCTTTTTCGCCGTGCAATTCGATAACTTCACCCATTAGGCCTTCATCACCGACTCGCACCACATCGTACATTTTAGCGTCCAATCCAATTGCAGTCACTACTGGTCCGGATATTCTGTATATTTGTCCATTTTTACTCATTTCATCACTTCCTTCAAATTATTTTTTGAGCTTCACTTCCAGAGATCAACGCCTATTGCACTCTTTATCTGCTCCCGCAGGGTGTTATCCTGCTCGGTGCCGATGCCAAGAAACGTCGGTGATATGCTATCCGACAGCTGGATGCGAAGCCTGTCGGGCATTTTGATAAGGTCTGAAGCGTCAATCACGACGATACCGACCTCCTTGTCATTGAGGAGTTGGCGTAAACCCTTCTCCATCTCCTCATTATTTAGCGGGTTTAGTATACGGGTAACTCCCGCAAGTTGGAACCCAAGGCTGAATTCTGATGTGCCTACTACTGCAATCTCCATTTCAATCCCTCCTCAAATCCTTAAATGTGCTTCAATGACTTCATCAGAAAGGCCAGCTGCCCTTCCACGAACCATCATACGCAGGTTAGAAACCTCGCAAGCCTTTCGCTCTACATAGTTGATAACAGGGAAAGCCGATAGGGGATTTAATGTCGCCATTCGGTTCAGCATAACCATGCGTTGTTCAACTAAGATGTTCACTATTGGGTCAAGTGTGCCTCTCTCGCGTGAAGCGATTAGGGCATCATCAAATCCACTATCATTGAAATTCTGTGCCCTACGTAATATCTCAATCAACGCTTCCTCGGTTTCTGCTTCCGCAGCCTGCCTGAGGTTAGTTGAATTGAGAGCATGGCCACCTTGCAACATTAATTCGTTTCTTTTCTCCGAAGAGAGACCCTGCTTTAGGGCACGGAATAAATTAATCACATTTCGATGGTCGATTTCAGTACACAGATACTTGAGTAACTGTGGGTGACTACTTGCACCCGCACGTAACTTCCCAGTAGCGTCATAGTAGTATTGCCTATCAAGAGCATCTTCCAAAGCCATCAAGTTGTTACTATCCTCAACTGATGACAAGACCTTGCCGAATTTTGTCCCAGACAATGCTGAAATAGCATCAACAAGGTTGTTTGAATTTTTAACAAGTTCCAGCCATTGGCTGTTATTTTGATTCTCTTCAGGAAGCACTTGACTCGATACAATCTCATCAGATACTCCACTACGTACAGCTCTCAAAGCAGTCTTTACCTTCTGGTAGGTGTATCTCTCAACATAGATAGATACCAAATCACCAAGCAGCCCTTGACAGAATCGTAGTACTTGATTCAAATCACGGTCCATATTGTGGTTTAGAGCCGCCTCAACAAGGTCAGCCCCACTGAGACGGGTTGCATACAGGTCTAAATCAGCCCTATAACCCATTTCAGATATACTGGAAGCCATAGCATCGGGTTCCTGCTGCAATAATTGCCGCATTTGGGTTGAGTCAATTAAGCCAGCCTTGCGCGCCTTACTGCGCGCAGAGGCATTTGCCCAATTTGACTTACCACGTGATATCGATGCCATAACTATTCCACCATCCACTTAGGAATCTCCAAAAAGTATTGATGTCACGCCTGAGAGAGATGAAGTCCATGACTCTTCTAAACGACCATCAAAGCGGTAATCAAGAACGACTGAACCGTCCTTAGTTTCCAGCACAAAACCACCTAAGCCTTCAACATCGTTTCCGAAGTCAAAGCCAGGGCTAGCCTTTTCCAATGCTGGTCGGTCAATACCAACCGGGCATAGGATCATGCCTTTGTCCGCTTCACCTTTAGCTTGAGCGAGAAGTGCTTTGATTAGCCCTGCTCGTCCCTTCATACTAGCTGAACCCACTTCGTCACGAATTGCTCCCCATGTAGCGTCCAACTCTTCGCGCCTAGCGATAAGTTGGGACTTTTGGTTAGCCTGCCGTGCACTTGCAACGGTTTCAGTCTTAATCTGGGTGCTCTCTCGCTCAGCACGAGTATTGATTTCCTCGCTGTGCGAATTAGCCTCAGCCTTTGCTTCTTTGAGAATTCCCTTGGCTTCTGTTTTGGCTGCGTCGGTGATACCCTTCGCTTCCTTTTTCGCCGCAGTGGCGATTTCGCTTGCCAACGCTTCTAGCGTCATTTTAGTTCATCCTCCTCCAATTCTCCTTACGATTTACTCACAACAAGAACATTGCAAGGAATCCGAACAACACAACAGTTTCAGGTAGTACTGTGAACAGTAGACCAGTACCAAATTTTGAACTGTCTTCTGCAATCATTCCGACTGCTGCAGCTCCAATTTGTCCTTGTCCAAGACCTGTTCCAATTCCACAACCTGCAAGTGCGATACCCGCACCTAACTTCGCTATTGTATCCTTCTCTGCTATTTCGTCAGCGGTTTGTGCACTGGCTACTCCTGCAATCAAACTGATACTCATCAAAACGAGCATCAGACGCATTCCTCTTACCATATTTATTTTCATATTTATTTCCTCCATTTTTCCATGCATTGCATAGGAATCTGATATATTATTGCTCGACCTCCACAGTTCGAGCTGTAAACCCAAATGGTGAGAACTTCTCACCTAGAACCTCATAGAATTGTTTCATCCACTCAACCAAGTGAAGTCGAGCGGCGTGGATGTTAGGGCTGATAACACCTAGTAACCAAGCGAAGCCCTGAACAGTCAACCAACCAAAGAATAGGGCAATTAGTAGGAAAATGCTGCTACCTACTCCGAATACGAAACCGAGCCCGCCTGAAATAGTAAATCCTGCTAATAGTTGCATTTTGAAACTAAGTTGTTGGGTATCTATTTTGATAATCTTAAGAACAAATGGCAGTATCATTGGCAAAAGGATCGCCGCTAGAATAAATCCACTCACATGCTGATGAGATAAATCGTTAATCAGTCCCACCATTCCAGTACCGTGGCCGTCTTCCATATGCCCGTAGAGCATATGATTCCCAGTCTCAGCGATTTTAACACCAACAATACCTACTGCGAATAGACGCACGTAGGATACTACTGTTGACACCATACCAATCCCCTCTATTGGACCTAATATCGCGGCGATAGTAGGCGGCATACCATGGTATTTGTATGAAGCATAAATCAACATCAATATACCAATGCCAGCAACGATTCCACCGATAAGTTGCATTTGAGAAAGGAAGTCAAGATAAATTTGACCGTGATCTCCTTTTAGCCCAAGGAAGGCGTAAGAAAAGAAGAATCCCCCAAGTAGAATAGCTATCCAAGAGCCTTTGTCAAAGAAAGCGACTCCTGGTCCTACATTACCATGTGAATCTCCATAAAGCCATGAATCCCTGAATCCAATTGCTAATCCTAACAAGGTGTGGAACACACCCATGTAAATAGTTAGTAGAATTAAATCCTCAAGATTACCACCAGCAGATGCCATTGTGACTCGGTGGAATGGATATGAGAAAGTAGCACCGAAAGGAAGGCCGTGCTCAATTCCAGCGAAAGCGAAGATACTCAACTCACCGGTTGACCAGTGGAATG
>Ga0302132_10002441_pt1 | contig 10682 bp, 6 predicted proteins | sample CB9_321_MG_FD_203113 | JGI IMG/M metagenome (GOLD analysis project Ga0302132, IMG submission 203113) | Marine microbial communities from Western Arctic Ocean, Canada - CB9_32.1 | ecosystem: Environmental > Aquatic > Marine > Oceanic | place: Canada: Western Arctic Ocean | collected 2017-09-19 | reverse complement strand
GTTGGTTGCTCGAACGTCTGACCCGTTCAGCCTGTTCCCGCAGGAGATAGAGTTCGGTGGTCAGAGCACCGTGTTGATATACCCGAAGATTCTCGATATTCCCGATTTTGCCTCGCCTTCGGTTCATCTAGTTGGTGATAATTCACGACGGCAGCGAACTCGCGTACTCAGCACTGATGTTTCATCTGTTCGCGAGTACGAACCGGGGGATGCGCTCGGGAAGATCCACTGGCTTTCGACTGCACGCACCGGTGAATTGATGGTCAAGCAGTTCGACCAGGGATCGTCGAGTGATATGTGGGTGCTGTTCGATCAACATATAGATTCAGCGGCTTCGATTGGTGAAGAATCGATTGACGAGACCGGCGCGAGCGTTGCTGCTTCGGTTATCGATAGGTACACCCGTGGGTTCCTTCCCGTTGGGTTTGTGGGCTACGGCAGCAAGTCGCTTCTTGCGCCGCCAAATCAGTCGGCACATCAGCGTGAACAGATTATGCGGCACATAGCTTCGAGTAAGCCCACTGGTGATGTAACGATGCTGGAAACCCTTTCTGAGCTAGAGCGTGATTTCGGGCAAAACACTTCACTGGTTGTGATTACCGCTGCATCAGATGGGCCATGGGTAGACGCGCTTGGAGGTCTTTCGAGGCGAGGCGTGCGGGTGAGCACGGTGTTGATCGACAAGGCCTCGTACGAAGGGGAATCGAATCACGATGCGCTGGTACATCTGACTAACATTGGTGTCTCGACTTATCCTTTGTCCCGGGGTGATTCGATTTCTGATGCGCTGCTGAATCCGATTGGCGGTGATCGAGGAATTTTGCGATCGCCGGTTAGTTCAGTACAACCGAATAAGACCAAAGAAGTTTCGGATAACGGCCAGAGTGAATTCAAGCGTGGTGGATCGGATGTTGCGACAACTCCGGAACAACCGCAGGCTGGTGACCATTGAGCACAGCCACCGATGTTTTAGGTAGCAAGGCGGGTGCGGCTCCGATCAGAGCGACCGGTGAATCCATCAGGAATTTCGAATCGACTGGGAACGCCCTGGCCAGATTCGCTCCGGTGCACGACTGGGTTAGCTTGATAATCCTTTCTTGGATGATGGCCAACGTTGGTTGGTCGGTTCAGCTGGCAGGCTGGGGCGATCTTCCTTCGATAATTCCGACGTTGCTGATGGGAATGTTGGCGGCATTCATCGTTCCGAAGTTGAATTTCAAGTGGTACCTGGTGATCGTTTATGCGATCGGCCTGGGCGTGCTCGTCGTGCTGTGGCAGGGATCTGCGCAGGCGACTGGTGGTCAACCGTTTGCCAGGGGTGCTGATAGTGTTTCGAGATTCATTGCATGGATTAATGTTGCTCGCGAGGGTGGGATCAGCACCGATACCGTGCCGTTTGCTTCGATGTTTATCGCTGCGTCGTGGATTTTGGCTTACTCTGTGACAGCGCTGACTTTCAAATTCAAATCGCCGTGGATGCCGACTGTACTGCTTTCGATGGTGATTCTGACGAACCTGAGTTACCGACACGGCGAGCATGAACACACGTTCTTCCTGTTTCTTGTTGGCGGTGTGGCGTTGTTCGCGCACCTCACAACTATCCGTAGGATTGAGCGATGGAAGTCTGAAGGGATTAGCTACTCTAAGAATCTGGCGTGGTCCACGGTTCAGGATGGGGTTTTACTTGCGATACCGATCGTATTGATTGGTGCGCTGCTTCCTGTTTGGGAACCGCGATCTGACCAGCTTAAAGACACCTGGGAGTGGTTCAGATCCCCGTTTGTCGCTCTTCAGGAACCGGCAAACCGGCTGTTGGCAGGGGTTGATGGGCCTGGTAGCAACGGGTTGTTTTCCATGCCCTCTCAAACTATGGCATTTGGTGGAGGGGTGACTCTGACCCAGGAACCTCTATTGTGGGTGTCTTCAAAGTACGTTGTGCCGCACGCAGGTCGTATCTACCAGCACTACACATCTCAAGGTTGGTTAAACGATGCGGCCACCGAGGTTCGAGCGCCGGCGCGTTCGGCGTTGACCCCTGCTCCTGAGGAGTTGGCACGAGAGCGAGTGTCACAAGTCTACATTCCGTTGGTCGATACGAGGACGGTGGTTCCTGCCGGTGGGGTTTTCTCGGTTGACCGGAATGCGATTGTTCAAATACTCGATCCAATTGTTTGGCGAGTGCCGCTTTCGAGTTCGGCCGAACCGTTGATTTCTATGCCGACAGATATCAGAGAAGTTGGATTTGCCGTTCGATCGGCGGTGAACGATCTGGTCCCGGTCGACGGAATCCGTACGCGATCTTCCGGTCGACGACGGCTTGTTACTCCAGATATCGCCAACGAGATCATTGAGAGATTGAAAGTTGTCGGCGATGTTGGAGTGGATCCTACCATCTCCACAAGAGTGACCGATGACGCCGGTGTGGAGCAGACTTTCGAGACCGTACTCGAGCCGTTCTCGGGTGATGCTGCGTCGATGGATTGGGATGTGATCGAAACCAGACTTGCTATCGATGAGGATTCAGGTCTGGTAACTCACATTGTTATCGAACGAGAGGCTCCAATCGAGCAGATCAGTGTTTTGCTTGCGAAGGAGGTTAAAGAGAACGAGGAGTTCTCAATACAAACGTTCGTATCGACAGCTACCGACGAGCAATTAGACGAAGCAGGCGTTGATTACCCAACATGGGTGACTGATCGATACCTTCAGCTCCCCACATCTCTTCCAGCTGAGGTCTGGCATCTGGCCGAGGATATCGTGTCGGACGCCGAGGCTGTTACACCTTTCGAAAAGGCCGAGGCAGTGAAGAAATTTTTGAGAAGTCAGGAATATTCACTGGAAATAGCGGGACCGGAGCACGATACAGATGGTCTCTACTACTTCCTGTTCCAGACGCAGGATGAGCCGTGTGCGAGCGTCGACGAGGATTGTCACATTGAGAAGGTCAAAGGCTATAGCCAGTACTTCGGATCTGCTGGTGCAGTGTTGTTGAGGGCAGTTGGTGTACCGGCGCGATTCATCGCGGGTTGGGGGCCTGGTGAGTACTATCCTGAGGCCGAACAATTCCTGATTAGAGATGCTGATCGACATGGTTGGACGCAGGTTTACTTCCCGGAGTACGGTTGGATCGATTACGAAGTAACTCCAGGTCAGGCATCTCCTGATCGTGGTCAGTTGCCATTTGTTATTAGCGATGGTGTTGGTACACCGTCAGGATCGCTTGGGATGTTTGAGGACGATCAGGCTTATCTGGATGACCTGGATGAACTGGAGCGAATCGCTGCGTTGTTGCGTGCCCGAGGCTTATCCAATTTAGGTGATGACGACGCGGGATCCGACCTGAACATTCCGTGGCGAGCTCTGGCGTGGACTGGTGGAGTCGTCGCATTTATCGTGATCGTGTCGTCCGCTTGGTGGATTAGCCTTCGAGGGATGGATGCTCCGACAAAGGCGTATGCGCGCATGAACAGGATTGCGGTTTTGATGGGCATGCGGCGGCGTCCAAACGAAACCGTGATGGAGTTCGCCGCTATTCTTGGTGATCGATCGGCCGGTGCCCGGGAGCATGCATCGTTGATTGCGATCGAGTACCAGAAAAAGGTGTACTCGGATTCGGTGGGATTGCGAGACAAAGACGGGGAATTGCCGAAACGGCTTGAGAGGGCGTGGCGCGGTGTGGCACGTGCACTTTTGACTCGAAGGCTCAAGCAGATGACCGGGCTAAGTGGAAGTTCATTGTCGGATCGGAGATTCTAGATTGGCTAAGACTTTACCGAGCGAACAGCTTACATACGACGTTTTTGATACGGACATGGGATGGGTGGCGGTAGTTGGCAGTGATCACGGGATAGTTCGTGCGAGCCTTCCGGAGTCTTCGCCGGAGTCTGCACTCGATTACGTACAGCCCGAGGTTAATGAGGCCGTTCATGCTCCGGAAGATCACGTCGAGACTCGAAACCTTATGATCGACTATTGCGCTGGTGAGCCGGTCGACCTGTCGTTGGTTTCGATCGATACCAGAAAGACGACTCCGTTCTTCAGGGACGCTTGGGAGGCGTGCAGGTCCATTCCCGCTGGTGAAACCCGCAGTTACGCATGGCTGGCTGAACAAGCAGGGAACGTGAAGGCTGCTCGAGGGGCGGGTCAGGCGATGGCGCGTAACAAGCTGGCGCTGTTGGTGCCGTGCCACCGTGTGGTGAGTGCTAGCGGAGGTCTTGGCGGTTTTGGTGGTGCTGGGTTACCGCTGAAGTCTCGGTTGCTGATGATGGAATCCAGCCTGTAGGCAGTTACTCGCGTTCCTCTTCATCTGGCCCCGAGATGAACGAGTCGAGCACTGATTGGGCGCTCTCGACATCTGATGCTCTGACCATGATTCTGACCGGGAATGCTGAGACTCCCATGAAGCCTACGGCGTCTTTGGGTTGGAGTTTGCAATCAATGCCGGCGGATCTGATGAGGCCGCACCATGATTCAGCGATCAATTGATTGGGCGCTGTGGTTAGTACTTCCCAGTTCATGCACCACTCCAGTGATCGGTTCGTCTGGTCAGGCGATGGTTGAGTGAACAGATCCATTGCCGAGTAGTTCGTGGAGGCGGTTGGTCAATTGAGATCCTGATTGAACTCTGAATGGCATATCGAGTCGAACGATTTTCTTACCGGTCTCTATTTCCAGAACTGCAGTATCTGATCCGGGGAACTCCACGAACAATCGCATGATGTCTTCTAGTCGATATCTATCGACTGCTACATCGCCGGTTTCCTTGACACGTACAAGCACGGGGCCGCCAACTAAATCATCTTGTGAATCATATGAGGCGTTTGCGGTGGACACTACGGATTCGGTTGCCAGTGGAGTTTCCTTGTTGGTCGGTTCGTTCTTGGATGGAACCGGCGTGTCGTATGAGTTGCCGGGTTGTTCGTTTACTTGTTTTGCCGCCGGTGCAGGACGGGTATTTGTCTGTGTGCTTTGAACAGGGTCGTTCAACACCGGTCGTGGTTCGCTTGCTTCGTTGAAGCCGGCTCGGATGACTGGAACAGGTTCGTTTTTGTTCGCTTCAGCTTCTGATTCAGCCTGGCCTTCGGCCTTTAATTGATATTCGCTTGCCGTTTCGACGGAGATAGAAACTTGGCCGAATCTTTCACGAACTTCGCCTGTAACTGAAACAAAATTACCGTCCTCCCACAGGCCCGGGGTTGCTTCGAGGATGTTGGGCCAGACGACCATCTCGATGTCGCCATCGAGCAGTGTTAGGTTGAGTGCAAGGAACCTGTCGCCCCGTTTGGTAGCCAGCTCCCTTACTCCGTTTACCTGACCGAGCGCCGCACGCTTTTGACCCGACTGTTCAGCGGTGATGTCGGATGCGAACACAATGATGTTTTCGGGTTGCTGCCGCATCTCTTTTGTGAACGGACTCAGGGTCAGTTCGACGCCCAAAAGATCCCGTTCCCAGATGACTCGCTCTTGATCCGTCGTGTCGTCGGCGTTGGCGATTTCGATCTCGACCATTGGCGCGGGAACGGAATCACCGAGCATGTCGAACATTGAAGTCTGACCAGATTCACGCAGCTTGGTCTGTCGCTGTATGGCAGCGATTATCCGGTCCACGGATTCGAGTAGGTTTCCTCGCCCGCCGAAATCGTCGAACGTACCGACTCTTATCAGGCTTTCAAGGGTGCGGCGGTTGAGAGACTTTGAATCGATGCGTCGGCATATGTCTTCGATATCTTTGAACAGACCGCCGGCTTCGCGGGCCTCGACTATCGGATCGATTGCGCCTGCACCAACATTTTTGACGGCGGCCATCCCGAAGCGGATAGCGTCGTTGCCATCGGCATCTTGTTCGATGGTGAAACCGGATCTGGAGTAGTTGATACTTGGTGGTTTTACGGTGATATCGAGCCGGGTAGCTTCCCGAATCGCTTCACCGACTTTTTCAGGGTTGCCAGATGCCGAGTCGAGTACCGCTGCGAGATATTCGGTCGGGTGGTTGGCCTTGAAATAGGCGGTCCAGTAGGCAATGTAGGCGTATGAAATGGCGTGAGCCTTGTTGAAACCGTATCCGGCGAACGGTGCCATCAGATCGAATACCGTGTTCGCCTGTTCTTCCGTGTAGCCCTTTTTTAGTGCCCCGGCGTTGAATTTCTCGTGTTCGGCATCCATAACCGAGGCGATTTTCTTACCCATCGCCTTACGCAGAATGTCTGCTTCACCGAGTGTGTAACCACCGAATGCCTGGGCGATGAGCATGACCTGATCTTGATAGACAAGGACGCCGTAGGTTGGTTCAAGGAGTTCTCGTAGGTCGTCGTGCGGATAAGAGATTTCGGCCCGGCCATGTTTGGCTTCGATGAAGGTGCCGATGTGTTCCATGGGCCCCGGGCGGTAGAGGGCGATCATTGCTGCGAGGTCGTTGATCGTGGTGGGTTTGAGCAGCTTGATGTTCTTGCGCATCCCATCCGATTCAAGCTGGAACACACCTAGGGTGTCGCCTTTGCCCAGAATGTCGAATGTTTTTGCATCGTCGATTGGAACGTCGTAGACGCCCATGTGCTCGCCTGTTGTCTCGGCGATTAGCTTCACGCACTGGTCTAGGATCGATAGGTTTGCAAGACCCAGAAAGTCCATCTTTAGCAGGCCAACATCGGCAACGGGGTGCATCGAGTACTGTGTGGTTGGGCTGGCGTTTTCGTTGCCGCTGCTTGATCGCTGCAGGGGAACGTACTCGGTTAGCGGTTTTTCTGAGATAACCACTGCTGCGGCGTGCGTACTGGCGTGACGAACTGATCCTTCGACGCGCATCGCGTTTTCGATAAGTTCTTTGGCATCTCTGTTGCGACCGATTTCCGAGCGCATCTCGGGTGATTCGTCGATGGCGTCTTTCAACTTTATGTTGAGAGTGAGTGGGACCATCTTTGCGAGTTTGTCGCTGAGCTCGAGAGGGAGTGCCAGCGCCCGTGCCGTGTCGCGTATGGCGGCCTTCGCGCCGAGTGTTCCGAACGTGACGATCTGGGCTACATGCTCGGGGCCGTAGTGGTCGACGCAGTACTTAATGACTTCTGCGCGACGATCGTCGGCGAAGTCCATATCTATATCTGGCATCTCTCGACGCTCGATGTTCAAGAATCGCTCGAAGAAGAGGTCTGCATCCACCGGGTCGATCTGAGTGACTTCCAGGCAGTAGAGAACCAGGCTGGCTACTGCTGAACCACGAACTGCTGAGAGGATTCCTCGTTCGTTTACGAATTTGAAGATGTCCCAGCAAACAAGGAAGTAGTCCGAGAACTTGGTCTCTTCGATGATTCCCAGCTCATATTCGAGTCGTTCTTTCGTTTCATCGGTGGGATTTTCGAAACGCTTTTTCAATCCCTCGTAGGAAAGTTCTCTCAAGTACTCCATTGAGGGCATGTTTTTTGGTGTGGCGTAGCGAGGGATGAGGGTTTGGCCGAATTCAAAATCGAGATCGACTGTTTCACCGATTTTCACCGTGTTTGCCAGTGCCTCCGGGAGGTGTGACCATTCGGCCTGCATCTCGGCTGCACTGCGCAGGTAGTAAGTGGTGTCTTCCATGTGAAGGCGTTTGGGGTCTTTCACATTCGAGTTGGTCTGGATGCAGGTGAGAATATCTTGCGCAACCGAGTCTTCACGTCTCACATAGTGCGAGTCGTTGGTGACGACCATCGGGAGGCCGGTCTGATTGCTTATCTGGATGATGGCTTCGTTGATCTCTGCCTGATCGGGCACGTGCTCGTGCATCATCATTTCGAGGTAGTAGCGGTCCTGAAATACGTTTCCGTACCACTCAAGCGTTTCGTGGGCCGAGTCCATGTCACCGTTTTTGATGTAGCGAGCCAGTTCACCTGATGGGCATCCGGAGAGGACTATGAGCCCCTCCGAATATTTTTCAAGAAGCTCCCTATCCATCCTGGGACTGTAGTAGAAACCTTCGAGGTGGGAGGCAGTGACAAGTTTGAGAAGGTTCTGGTATCCCACCCTGTTCTGCGCGAGAACGGTCATGTGGAACGGTGATCGCTTCTGCGGGTTTTTCTCATCGCGTGGACCGTCGGCCACATAGCCTTCTACGCCGATGATCGGCGTGATGCCGGCCTTCGTGGCTTTCTGGTAAAACTCGATCGCACCGTGAAGGTTGCCGTGATCGGTAAGGGCTATTGCGGGCTGTTCCAGCTCGACCGCCCTGTTGACCATATCGCCCAGCCTGCTGAACCCGTCAAGCATCGAATACTCGGAGTGGTTGTGTAGGTGGACGAACGGGTCGGTCACAGGCAAATATTTCTTGGAAAAGGGATGGAAAAGTACGGTCAACGGAGCATAGCGTTCCCTCAAGATTGAGTCGACCCCGTTAAGAGATTTACGACCCCAAGATAGCCTATTTCGCCGGGGATCTTGTTACGTAATGTCAGCGAAACTCGCACGTTGCATTGGAACAGATTGCCCATATTGAGCGTTATACATAGAAGTGGGCATTGGAACGGCGAGTGATAGAGTCGATTCCAGTTGATCTTCGCACGAAGTCGTCTCGTTACGGCAGGGTAACGTGGGCAGGCAGCCTCAGGAGACGAATATGGCTTCAAAAAATTTTGGCGCGGGCCAGAAAATACTCGTTGTTGACGACGAACACATGTCCGATTTGATGCGGTCTGTTCTGCGTCGTCTTGAAACGGACGGATTTAAACCGATTGTTGTTGCGCCCGAAGGCGAGCATGTTACCGGTGACGATTACGAGACGCAGGCGTTGTTCGCTATGGAGACTGAGCAACCGGCGGCGGTTCTGCTTGATGTTCGATTCGGTGAGTACGATTCGGATCGATTCAAAGGGTTGTCGATACTCAAAAAGATTGTTGAACGGGACAGCAGCATGCCGATACTGATGTTTACCCAGTACACACAGGGCCCGTACCGAGACACTGCCGTTTCGGTCAGCTTGAGTGCGAGCGCTTCTGTGGATTTCATCGACAAGCTGGCGAGTCCTGAGGAAGTCGTGTTGCGACTTCGACGGCTGATTGGTAGCGCTCCTGAGACGATCAAGATCGGCTCGCTGTTCGAAATAGATGCACAGAATTCTGCGGTATATGTAATCGACAATGGCAGGCGCGATATGATCCGCGAAATACAGGGCATGAAGCTTGAGATATTGAATGAGCTTGCTTCTGCAATGTACCGATCTGAGGGCGAGCTCGTGCCATTTTCTCGACTCGAACGTTTTTCAGATGGTGATGACTCCAGGGCATCGCTTCGGGTGAGAATTCGTGAGCTCAAGGTTTCGATGGGCAAGGCAGTTTCAAGAGAATTCGGTGCTACCGAGTTGATTATCAATGTTAGAAACCGCGGATATCGATTGGTGCCACCAGCCGACTAGTTCGGTCTTTAAACAGAAATGGCACCCAGATCTGGGAAACGTCGATTGAACGATCAGGCTCTCAAATTATTGAAGATTGCTGGATTTGCACTGGCCGTAACTGGGCTTGTGTTTGTTTTGCTGTCGCCGGCAATCGGTGAGTCGATTACGCCGGGCTCGCTATGGTGGATAGAGCCGGTTGCGTATGTCGGCGCTGGATTGTTCATTCTGGGTGCTCTGATAGCGATAGCCGCGCTTCAGGTGGCTTCGAGGCGTGTATCCGAATCAAACAACGACCGGACATGGAGCCAGGTGACCCAAGACTACTTCGATACGTTCGCCCATGACATGGGACGTCCGCTGAGGAGGATTTTAGGTAAGCAGCGCGAGGCGAGGGCGCTGTTGAATGAGACTGGTGAAGTAACTCCGCATATGGTGGTGGAGTTGCTTGATGAGATTGAAAACCAGGCTCCAAACTTCAGGTTGATGATCGAGAACGTGCGAGTGCTGGTTGATCTTGAGGACGACACTGCTGCGCCAGCGGTTGAGCCGGTGGATGCTGCAGCGATTGTTCGCAATGTGTCGGATCGATATACCCCGATTGCGAGGGAACGTGGGCTGGAGCTGGTGTGGTGGTGCGAGCCAAGCGAGTTTGGCCTTGTTTATGGGGATGGATCGGCTTTGGATCATGTGATTACGAACCTGGTCGACAATGCGGCAAAGTTCGCCGATGGGCATATCGAGATTCGACTTACCCGCGCCGATTCTTCTTATATCGTTCGGGTTTGGGATGATGGTAACGGTATTGCCGAATCGCATCTTGCTCATGTATTTGATCGAGGGTGGACACCTGAACTTTCGGCGAGGAGCGAGAAGCAAAGTTCCGGACTTGGTCTGTATATAGCGAGTTCGTTGTCCGAGCGATGTGGTGGTGAACTGCTCGTCGAGTCGAAGAAACAGAACGGGGCGAACTCAGACGATCACCACACGACGTTTACTCTTTCGCTACCTCTCGACAATCGACCAGCAGTAGCAGAATGATGATTGGCGAAGCTCTGCTGATTGTTCTGAGAGGTTTGTTGGTATCGAGGCCAGCGCTGTTCGCGCTTGGGATTGTTCTTGTTGCTGCAACAGGGTGTATCGAGAGTCGTGACAGGTATACGCCTGTGCCTTCCACGCCCACAGCAACGTCTGTGCCAAGTCCAACACCAACACCTATTGCCACACCGGTCCCGCCCACACCGGTCCCGCCCACACCGGTCCCGCCCACACCGGTCCCGCCCACACCGGTCCCGCCCCCACCGGTCCCGCCCACACCGGTACCGCC
>Ga0302132_10002438_pt1 | contig 10685 bp, 14 predicted proteins | sample CB9_321_MG_FD_203113 | JGI IMG/M metagenome (GOLD analysis project Ga0302132, IMG submission 203113) | Marine microbial communities from Western Arctic Ocean, Canada - CB9_32.1 | ecosystem: Environmental > Aquatic > Marine > Oceanic | place: Canada: Western Arctic Ocean | collected 2017-09-19 | reverse complement strand
CCAGTCGGGGACACGCTTAGTGTAGACGTTTCCAATTGGATTGACGTGATGCCACAACTGCTTACTGGAGCATGAGTAGCCTTGTGGGTATCTTGTCCACTTCCACGGCATCGAATCGAGCAAAGGCTCCAGCACTGGCTTGAATTTTGTCTTTGTCTGAGAAATCTGAACTCGATACCCATTCCCAGGGCACCGTGGATTGGAGTCTGAGCACCCTTCAGCAACATACCACCCAATGAATTCAGCAAAATCACCTGCGTCCATATCAAATTCTCCGCCCCTGGAGCGGGGTGGCTTGGGGACTAAATGAACATCGTAGTCCTTCCCGTCCCCGTATATACCTGCGTGCATTTTCAGTCTGTCATGTCGCCGCATGTCCGTAGCTCGCAACATCACGGGCGATTCGTCTTCAAATCTTGGGTAAACTACCATTCGGTGATCTGGGGTTACCATTGCATTCAGCTTGTGGCCGCCAAATTCAATCATCTCACCGCTGAATCGCTTCGCAATCAAACCAGTTGGGCTTTGGTACTCCATCCGATTTGACTTCAGGTTCGATGTCGCCAGCTTATCGGACATCACCACATCCCTAAACGGCTTCCACCCACTGTCGGTCAGTGCTTCTGTTTTCTCATCAAAACAAACTCTCACGTCATCGCGCTGACCGGTTGCCGACTTCTCTTCGACAATCGTGATGCCCTCTGGACCCGTAACTGTCTTCTTCAGGTTGTTCTCAATCTGCCACACAAGATTCGGACAACGCTTCGTGACAATCCGCAACTGGGGGCATCCGCTCGGGCGGTAGGACATCATCGTTTCAACCAATCCCTTGCGGGCCGCGAAGTCTGGATCACCGGGAATGAAGTTCGACTGCGTTTCTTGGCACAGAATTCCCAACCTCTGAAACTCTTTCGAGTAGTTCGCGCCAACCGTTCCACTGAAGCCCATCGGTGTCTGACGTGACGCCTGTCCGTCGATGATGAACCGCTGGAACTGATACCCACCCGCCTTGGCTTTCACGGCTTTAGCGATTCCACGAGCATCGAGTCGGGGAATGTAGATTTCTGCATACGGCACATAGCTTGGCTCGTGTCCTTCCCAGAATTCCGGGGGAGGCACAGCACAAAACAGAACTGCCGGCTTGGCTGTACCTGGATCGAGAATCAGTTCACGAGTCCAGTCTGCCGGCGGCTCACCGTTTCGTTCTCGTAGAACCTTGCTGATTGCGTCGTCTTGGTCGGGGTTCTCGTAAATCGCTCTGTGAATCGCACGGTCAAACGTCGGGTAAATCTTAATCGTGTCTGTCAGGAACTCGCCTTCGTCACGCATGCGACGGTCATCGTCGCTCCAGCCGTCAAGACGCTTACGCTTTTCGTCGTCGTCGATGTGTGGGTTGGCACTGAATCGCAACGTCAACTCATCGCAATCAGCCGACTCACGCTCGCCACGTTGAACTTCCTCAGCCTGTTCCTGCGCACGGTGACTCAATCGAATCATCGCACCATTGTCGGCACGAGGCATCGTTGACCAGACAATCCTGCCCTTCGTGTCAGACAGCCGAGCTTGCCATTCCGCGTAGTGACCGGGAATCGAAATGCGTTCGTCAACCCAGATATAGTCAACAGGGTCGCCCTGCTTCACTTCGCCCGTCGAAGCCCATGCCTTGATGACCGTTCCGTTCTTCATCGGGATGTGGCTGAACTGTCGCTCTTTCTTGTTCTCCCAACCAATGCCGTCCATTCCGCCTTCAACTTCACTCAGTGGAATGAGGGGAAACGATGGCCTGCAGTCCAGCTCTCTGCCGGCATCTATCGCCGGGTCGAACGCTCGCCACGGACCCGAACCGTCCGGCTGGTCTCGGAGAATCCTGTAGAGACCCCGCTTGAACAGAACTCGCCATATTGTGTCGCCGATGTGGTCCCACTGTAATCCCACAACCCAAGCAAGCAAGGGACGCTTCAACTGCCACGGGAGTCGCTGCTCAATTGGGTTGCCGTCCTTGTCGTGAATCGGCTTCCCGCGAACCACAGCGGCAAACTTCGCTGCTGCACTGATTGTCTTGCCGGCACGGTTTCCGCCGCGAAGCAAAAACTCACTGCACTGAGACTGAAAGAACGGAAGCTGCGTCGGAAACGCGCGGAACATCCCCAGTCCGTCGTTACGACGACGAGCCAGTTCTACCGCATTGCGAATCTGACGATCACTCATGGCAAGAGCACCTGTTCGCTTTCTATCGCTGCGATGTCATCCAGCAGATCGGGGTTGTGCTTGACAGCTTCCATCAAACACGCCTGCCGGAAATCGCCATCCGTTGACAACAGTTTCACCGCAAGTTCCGTGACGCACGCCTTGAGGTCTTCCTCATCCACTTCACTCAGGTCCATTGCCGACGCATTTCGCGTGTCGTACATCTCTCCAGCCTGAAGCAATATCTTGGCCCAATCGATCCGGACCCTTGGGTTCTCACCCATCGCATCTTCGTGGCCCTTAATCAGAACCTGTCCGATGGCTTGCTCTGGACCTCCCAATTCCTCGAACAGCGCATTCAGGCCGGACATTACGACCGACTCCTCGCGCGCCCGGTTTTTAGACCGATCCGCAGCTCGCTCAAATGCTTTTAAGATGGTTGTTTGATTTGCCATATTAAAAATGCGGACGACGCACAGAGGCGCACGTCCGCATTCCAGAGAAGAGAGTCCAATGTGTTACTTGTTGCCCTTCTGCTTCGTCGTGCGATTCGTAGCCTTGGCAATCTTGTCGCCGCTGGATACGTTGCTGATCGGCGTCTTGGGCAATCGTGGAGAACCCTCACCAGAGTTCTTGCTGACTTTCTGTTTCTTGTGCATATGGGAACTCCTTAGAACCGGCAGTCAACGAATCCACGGAACAGAGTACCGGCTGCCGTGCCTGAAGCAACGACTGCCAGCGATTTCCCGCAGCGGAACAACGTGTCCTCTGCATCTGCAGACGCTTCGGCGTAAACCACCGCGCGACCGGATGCACCCAGAGTCAACAGTTCGTCAACGGCAACGGCAGTTCCGGTAGTCGAAAGGAACTTGGCTGGACCGTAATAGAACAGAAGGAACGTCTCAGCAGCAGCGACGGTTCCAGTGATCCACGGATCAACGACACCGGCTGGCAACTGCGTCGAACCAATAGCAGCCAGACCGTCAACTTCCATGCCAGGACCGTTGGTGGCAGTGTCCCATCGACAAAGCGCACCGGGTGCCAATGTACCGCCACTGCCATTCAGGACAATACGCGCGTAGGTCGGCATTCCCGAAAGAATCGGATTGATACCGACAGAGTTGCGAGTCTGATCGGTGAAACGAGCAACCGAACCAAGCCGAGTCGTCTTGGTAACCCGATTCGTTGTTCCAATCGGAAAGTCTGTAATGTATTCCATCAGATGTACCCTTGAATGTTAATGGGACGATATTTAAGAGACGAGCATCAAGCGTAGGCTTTGTACTTCGTGAAGAACTTGGGCTGGAATCGCAAGTTGCCGTAGGTTCGGGCGTAGTACAGGTACGACGCCTTGCTCTTGCTCCAGTCGGGACCGTTCGCCTTAATCAACTGGCTGAACAGGCAGAACATGTCCATCTGGCTCGGTGCGATTCCGTAGCCCGTACCAACGGGCGTGTCGGATTCGTAATGAACCATGTCGCCTTCAAAGTTCATCGTGTTGCCAAAGCCAAGATTCGTGGCTTCGGCGTGCGGAACGTACATCCGCAACTTGGCACTGTAGTAGGACAGGAACTGTTCGTAGAGGTCTGTCGCCAGCATGTGCATGAACGGGATGCCTTCGTTGGCGTCCATCGCACCACGGGACGACTGAGTGATACGGGCAAAACGCAAGACGTCTTCCGCGTTGTCCACCCATGCCGCAGACGCACTCGGCCATGCCGTCGAACTGGTGTTGACGAGCAGCGGCGAGAGGTAGTCGTATTCGGCACTGCCGGTTCCGTAGGGCCAGTCCGTTGCCACAACAGCGTTCGGGGAAGTCGATAGGTCGGAAGACCACGTCCCCTCAGCGCCGGGCGCTGTGCTTTTTCCGCCGTAGGTGTCGGCCGGACGTGCAATTTTGTCGGCAGCAACCGTTGCGGCATCATCACCCGTGAACGACTCGATTCCGTGGAACCTGTCAGCGTTCGCGGCAGTGTAGCCATCGACGTACAGTTCGCCGTACAGCTTCTGTTGAACACTCTTGGCGAGACGAGCCGACTTCGCACGATAGTAATTCGTGATCTGAGTCGCGCCCTTGTTCATCTCCATTTTCTTTTCGGTGAGCATGTCGGTGGCGCGATAACCACGCACATCGAGAGTCAACTGCTCTTCCGCATCGTGTTCTTGGAAATCCAAGTCGCCGCCATCAGGTGCCTGTTGCACATCCGGCTGGCTCTTTTCCACGTTCCAAACACAAGCGAATGAGCTTGCGTTGTACTCAACTCGACCGTATTTCTGAATCATCCCAAGCCACAGACGCTTGCGAAACGTCAGGTCTGAGACCTCTTTGAAGAACTTTGGCGCATTGCCTTTGGCAGCAATGAGTGATTCTTCGGTTGTCGCCGGAACGAGATTGACTGCCATAGCTTAGTCCTTTATCCCTGCTGAGAGATTGAGTCGTACAAGTCTTCGTAATGAACGGAAGGCTGGACCTCAGCCAATGCCGCAGCCTCAGCAATTGAAACATCGCTGTTTGTCAGCCGGTTCTTGTGACCGTTACTCTTCGCTGACTCAACGAACTTCTCTCTCTTCTCTTGCTTTGTCGGAGACGGGTCTTCCGGTGGTTCCTCGACGGGAGGAGTTGCCGTAACATTGGCAGCGGACTCGCCAGCGAATTCCAGAATTTGGATTCTCTGCTTGTCGGTTGCCTTGCTGTACTCAACTCCAAGTAGCTTTTCAGCCTGAGACATCGCCGCGCTGTGTGCTGCACCCTTATCACTCAAGTGCGCGTACCCGGCACTGTCGCGGAGAACCTGTCCGGCTTTATCGACTTGATACATGCCATCGGACAACATGCGCTCTGCGTCGGCCAGTTGTTTCTGTGTGCCTTGGGCAGCGAGCCGCTCATTGAGCATCTTCTCAAAGCGTTCGTTCGTATCCTTCTCAAAGTCATCCTGCCACTTCTTCAGGCCACCATCCCTGACAACGCTATATGCGTCATCCAGAAGCCTGTCGCCCATCTGCTGCCTGTGAACGCGAACATCGTTCGCACTTTTCACATACGGCGAAGCGTGGGGATCATCAGACTGATACAGCCCTGTGGCTGGGTCGATTGAAATCTTTCCCTGATTGATAAGAATCTGTGCCGTTTCGCTCAGCCTTGGAGTTTCCGCAACAGCAGGCGGCTCCTCGACAGCTTGCTGTGCTTGCCACGCATCGAACTCTTCCTTCTTCGCCAAGTAGCCTGAGACGTGCGGCTGAACCTGCTCGAACTGACGTTGGCGGTCCAAATCCTCTTCGCTGGGCGTGTTGTGCATGATTTGTGCGAGGTCGTCCAGGAACGCCCCGTCGTTGTCATACGATAAGTCTTCGCCGAACTTTTCCTTCCACGCATCCATTGCTGGATTGGACGGTTCAACAGCCGGTTCGATTACCGGATCGGGTTCGGGCGTAAGTTCTGGTTCTTCTGCCACGATAATTCTCTCTGTAAGTGTTTGGTTCTCTTCACTGATCCGCATCATCGTTCACAACAAAGGGTTGCGATAGACACGCAATCCCATCGCAGACGTTACGTTTCTTGAATCTTCCGTTGCGTTCCTTCACTCGCCGCTGTACGATATATGCCGGTAGCACAACCGAAAGATGGACATGGACAGAAAAACCGAGAACTGCATGACGCTGGCTGCATTGCGATTAACAATCAAAGCCAATCCATCTCTGCGAGCGATTCGCAATTGGTGCGTTACTGGCAAGACGAACCGAATAACCGGGAACGTCCATCGGCTGGAAAGCTATATGGAAGTCGATGTCCGCTGGTCGTCTACCGAAGCCTACGATCGTTTCGTTGATGCGTTATCGATGCTTCCTGAACTTGAGGTGGAATGATGCACGAGAGATTTACCGACCGGGCGCGGCGAGTGATGCAGCTTGCCAACCAAGAAGCACAGCGTTTCAATCACGAATACCTTGGCACCGAACACATGCTGCTGGGAATCATCAAGGACGGTAACGGTTGTGCCGCCCGCCTTCTGAAGATTCTTGGCATTGATCTGCGTAAGGTGCGACTGCAAGTCGAATCGCTTGTGCAACCGGGACCAGACATGGTCACTATGGGGAAGCTGCCCCGAACGCCAGTGGCAAAGGCTGCTGTCACTTATGCGGTGGAAGAATCCGATACACTCAGACACAACTACGTTGGCACCGAGCATTTGCTGCTTGGATTACTCCGCGAACAGGAAGGCGTTGCCGCCCAGGTACTGATGAACCTCGGCCTGAAGCTGGAAGACGTTCGCGAAGAAGTGCTGTCGATTCTCGCCGACAAGAAAGTTGCCGAACCGCCGCACCGGGCGGAACAACGCGAAATCTGCAAGGTTCGCGGGCATGTGGCATCAGGACACGTTCTAACTTCCAATCCACCGTGGAACATCTGCGAATACTGCAACACGCGGTATCGCTACGAAACCAATCTTGTCGAGATGGATGTGGAATGATGGAATCCAGTGAGTCCAGTTTACTGAGGGTTCGGCACGTACAGGCTGGCGACCTACCGTTGAAGATTACGTTGTCGTTTGAGTGCAGCTATTGCAAAGAGACTAAGGACGTGTTCCAGCCCCTCTCACCCGGTTACCACGCGGAATACGGTGGCGAATACACGCCCAGTGGTTGGACTTGGTTGGATGGAAGTCTCGTTTGCCCGCACCGGCTGGACTCGTAGACCATATCGGTGTCGCGGCTGAACTGCTGAAGAAACATGGTGGAAGCTGGGAAGAGAACACATGAACGAAACACTGACAGTCTACCAATGCCAGTCCTGCCCGGAAGGAGAAGCGTGTGGGTTCGACGGGGAGACATACGACCAAAGCTACGACGAATGCCACCACCCGATGGATTTGGGGTTTGCGCAGAGACTCGCCGATTGCTTCAACACTTGCGCTGGCACACCAACCGACCGACTCGACCAACTGGGTTCCACGTTACGCTGTGCTGAGAAAATCAGAAACACCTTGCCAGAAGCACCACCAACCACAGAACAAATCGAAGAATATCTGCGTCTCGTGTGGGGCGTGGATGTCGTGGTGTCAATCAGATAATCCACACGGACTACGCGGGTAGTGAGGAACCGATGAACAAAAACTGGGGCGAGAGATACGACAAGGGCTGGTGGAATGGATTCTCGCTGGGAATAATCATCGGTGTGAACCTGATGACGATGGCATTCGGAATCGCATTACTGCTGAACGGGTAGTTCTTCACCGAATCCACTTGACATCCCTGAACCATAATGACATACTCGGGTTGTCCGGTAGCACTACGCGATACATCAAAAAGCGAACGCTTTTAACCGCCCCGTGTTGCCGGACAGCAATTCTTGGGCGGTTTTTTTACGCCCCAACAATCTGTTCGAGGGCGAGAAGACACTGCCGCCCGCTGTAATGGTGAAAGTGCAGTGTGTGTCCGTAGCAGGCGTGTGTACGACGTCCGGTCTGCTGGCAAAGTGTCAGGACGGTGTAAGTGGGTGAGATTCGAGAAACACCGATATCAAAACCATCTCGTCATGGGAAGCTGGCTCCGAAGCAGCGGAGATGATTTTCTGTGCTGACTCCGCTTTTTGCGGGGTTGGTGCGCGACAACCGAACAACAGAGATGAGGGACGCAGAGTGACCAAACTGACACAACCAACCAAATGGCATGGAGGAAAAAACTACCTGGCGCCGTGGATCATCAGCCACTTCCCCGAACACGTCCACTACGTCGAGCCGTATTTCGGCGGTGGATCTGTGCTGTTGCAGAAGCCGGTCGATTGGGTTGAGGGGCATTCGGAGGTGGTGAACGACCTGAATGGCGATCTGACAAATTTCTGGTGTGTCCTTCAGTCCGAGAAGCTGCTGTCTGATTTCCAAAGAATTATCGATGCGATCCCGTTTTCCCAGTTTGAGTTTAAGCACAGCGACGAACTCAACGGGCTGACCGCAGAACACGGACTAGGGGTTCAGCGAGCCGTGTGGTTCTTTGTTAAATATCGCCAATCACGCCAAGGACTCGGCAAGGACTTCGCAACTCTCTCACGCAACCGAACACGTCGCGGCATGAACGAACAGGTGTCGTCGTGGCTAACGGCTATCGAAGGACTGCCGGAAGTTCACGAGAGACTGAAGCGGGTGGTGATTCTGAATCGGGACGCGATTGATGTCATCAAGCAGCAGGACGGGCCGCGCACGCTGTTTTACCTCGATCCACCGTACCTGCATTCGACGCGGTCCAGCACGGGCGAGTACGAGCATGAGATGGATATTGACGACCACTCCATGCTGTTAGCGTCCCTGTGTGAAATGAAGGGCAAGTTTATCCTGTCGGGATACCACAACGTGATGTACGACAAGACTGCGAGACATTTCGGCTGGCGATGCGAAGAGAAGCAGATTGACAACAAGGCGTCGTCGGCGAAGACCAAAGAACTGAAGACTGAGTGCTTGTGGATGAATTTCTGACACAACAGAGATAGGACGGTAACCCAATGACTGAACCGGAAGATGTGGAAGACGTGGGCGAACCCCGGACTGACGAAGAGGAATTCGACATCGCTGTGGAGCCTGTTGTGTTTTTCGCAACTCCATTCTTGGACACATTCTTCGGCGAGAGGTGCAGCGAGTTTGAGGCGGAGTGTGAGTGCTGCAAACGCTGGGCAGCGTTTGACGTGCTAGTGGAGAATCCATTTGTTGAGGAACCCAAGGCGGAAATCAAAGCAGCGGCGGAACGGTTGCTTGAACACGCGAACGAGGGGTCAGCCGCTGAGTTGTTGGCAAAGCATATTCTCGCTGAAGGCGACGATGTGCCGGTGACGGCAGAACACGTCGCCCGCCACGTTTCTGGAAAACCCACGTCTACCACGTCCTGCAGGTGAGTCCATGCCTACTATTTACTGTACTCGCTGCGATACGCATCGCCCCGACTTCAGCTTCCCGGACCCACGGCCGGTTCGCTGCAACCGGTGTCTGAAGAACATGGCGTCTAAACGTCGCAAGGCCCGGGTTACTCCGGTTATTAGGTCCCGTCGCAAAGCGGCCCAGCAGCTTACCAGGGACCTGCAGACGAAAGACACAGCGCAATCCGTCCTATCTGTCGTGGAATCAATTGCGGCCTCGGCTGGGATCACGGTCCCCAAACTGTGCGCTGATGTTGGCGACCTGTACAATCACCCCGACACATCGTCCGAAATGCGACGTAAGATTGGCACAACCGCATTGCACGCGCTTATCACTGTTGAGCAGCACGTTCCTGCAGTCGATCCCCTGGACGTCATTGCCGAACTGCACGCCAAGCGGCAATTGGTTCCTCTTCTGCGGGAAATGATGGAGACTGGCGAATTGTCCTATGACGATTTCGACCCGATAAGCGGCTGAAGTGGCCGATTTAGCCCATACAATGTATCGTTGGGTGTGGAGTTAGATGCTGAATAAGCAGTGACTGGGTCCAGTCATTGCCTGACGCCCCACGGGGTGTTCCGGTGAGAAACCGGGAACTGGACTCATCGCTGCGTTTTACACAAAAAGAGACAAAGGGGGAAACATGAGCTACACAGAACACCAAATCGACAGAAACATGGACACACACCCAATGCCGATGCAGTCGGAAAACAAGATGGCAACACCCGATCGAGAGACTCTCATCCATGCAGCGATGAACCGATTGTCGTGTATCGCCGAAAGCGTCTCGCTTGCAACCAACGCGGCTGTTGGCGCATTCCAGTCAGTGACACGCGACCAAACACCCAGCGAAGCACCAGACGGCAGGGAAAGCGTCGGCTGTGAACTGGCAGACCACATCCACGGAGTCTGTAATCGGTTGGAACAGCAGATTGATACGCTGAACGACCTGTCGGACAGGTGTGAATTATAGCCGGTGATGTTCTAGGGTGTTCGGTAGGGCGCAGGAAGTTCACTTGACGCTGGCAGGGTAGATTCTGATTATGATCGGTTGACCGCGAAACCGAACTGAAACCGAACATCACCCTTGACGGACTCCACTGCACCTGACATACTCAGCTCTGCCTGGACGGCCAACAATACATTAGCCCTTTGGGCTTACACGGGAAACGCCCCATGCTGTCCAGGCATTTGGGGCGTTTTTCTTTGGATGGATGGAATTCATGCCGGAAACTTATGAACACAACATGGAGATGCCTTTCCGGACAATTGCCACGGCCGTCGATGGGCACAATTCTTTGCTCTGCTGTCCGATATGTGGATTTGATTGCGTGCACCTTGGGACCGTTTCGGTTAAACAGGGGCACTCTACGGCCATATCAGCTCACGACGCCACAGCGGTCACGCCATCAGACAGGCACCTTCACAGTCGCGGATCGTCTGTCGAACTAGACATGGACTGCGAATCAGGACACCGATTCACCTACACGCTGGAGTTTCACAAAGGCAGCGTGACAATCAGCCTGCGAGAGAGGCCGGAAAGTCACGCTGATCAGCCGGAACTCTGGAGAGACTGAACAACTGCAACCCCGCCGG
>Ga0302132_10002435_pt1 | contig 10688 bp, 10 predicted proteins | sample CB9_321_MG_FD_203113 | JGI IMG/M metagenome (GOLD analysis project Ga0302132, IMG submission 203113) | Marine microbial communities from Western Arctic Ocean, Canada - CB9_32.1 | ecosystem: Environmental > Aquatic > Marine > Oceanic | place: Canada: Western Arctic Ocean | collected 2017-09-19 | reverse complement strand
TCTATGTCATCTAATCGCCCCATTAAATCTGAGAGTGATGAAAACTTTGCTTTGAATTCCGCCGCCCTTTTTTTACCTACATGGGGGATGCCCATCAAGAAATCCACCACTTCATCAGGTTCGGAAACTCTGTGAGAGTAAAGTTGAACACTCTGGTAATCACCCGCCTCTATTCTTTTGATTAAACTCTTGATTTGCCGAATAGCCGATGGCTCATCAGGAAAATGTAAGACAGGGCATATCTCCATCGCTATACGGTTAAGGTGTGAATGAAGATTAGGTAAGTGAGATGCGAACTTACGATAAGGGTTATTAGGGGAATTGGAAATTCGCTTGGCAGGTTCCTCAATAATAAAAAGCAAAGGATAGTCAACTTTTTGGCTTAAATCGTGAACTTGTCGAATAAGCCTTTTACCCATCCACGAATTTAAGGCATCGGTTAAAGTCTTTCTCTCTATTCCCCATGTCTTGACCTCACCATCTATCTCACAGCGAATTAAAATGTCGCCATCATAACCCATAGATTTCAAATTGTGTTTAAGCGGTTTGCCCTCGGCATCCATCAGCCCAGATAACTCTCTGGCCCACAAGTCAGGTTCAAAGGTGTCAATGAAAGTTTCCGCAGTAGCCATGCTAACAAGTAGCACACATCACTTATTACCTTAAGCACCGTGACCTCACAATAATCCCAACGGCCAATTAAAGAGTCCTAATTCCATCCCTGAAAGAGTATAAGTTTCAGGAACGAAATCCGTAGGAACTCCCAATGACCATTCCGCCAGATTGTTAGAGAGGTATTTGGTTCGCGAAGAACTCTCGTTTCGCGCATCCGTATTATTTTGACTCTTCAAAAAGGGCAATTGTAGGTTAACAGATTTATCTTGTAACCCCTCAGTTATCATAGTGCTAAACAAAAAGTCCATCATTTCGTCGTCACCATTCTTACCTTTCCATCGAGGGTTATGGAGAATTAAGGATTCAGTAAGATTTTCAAAAGGTAAAATTATTTCGGAGAAAGTAGTATAATCTTTCGCCGATAGTTGCCCTGCATAACCCTCGGAGCGTCGTTGGGCTTTGAATGTGCGAGAATTAGTATTCATATTCTTAAATTGATATTGCGGAATATTATTGGGTAAAGAAGGTATGGAAGATTCAGGAACAACATAATGAGCCACAGGAGAATACTCTAAGGAGTGTATTCCTACTTGTTGTTTGTCTGCCTTGGACACTTGAGATAAATCCAGAGCGGCTTTAGGGGTGATAGTTTTCAAGGAAACAGGAATTTCCCCCTTCTTACCCAGAACAGGGAAAATGCTGGTATAAGAAAAGGGTCTTTTTACTGTAATCTTGTTCCTTTTAATGGTGATAGGCAAGGAGTTCTTAGGGTCAGAGAGGGTGGTAAATGACCTGATATGTGTTAGAGAATAAGAATACCCCCCAAAGGCTGTTCCCTTAAATGTGGATTCCACCGTTGAAGGTTTCCAATCCTCATTCGGCGATACTTCAAAGATAGAACGCTTTTGTGAAGGGCTGTAACGGGTTATCTCATCCAGAAATAAAGGGTTGGTCGAGGTTTTGAACAACTCATCCCTAAAAGCAGATTGACCAAGTATCGCTCGACACCCCCATTGGTTAAACAACCCTCTAAGATGATTCCGAGCGGCCCTCCGTTGTGTTGGAGGGCCTTTTGTCGGAATTGCAGGGATAGTGGTCAGAATGGATAACCCTTGATTATCAGGGTGAGGGTAAAGAATAATCTGATACTCCAAAGGTAATCCTTTGTGTTCTGCAATTTTCTTGAGATAGTATTGGAAATCGGTGCTGGTCTGTGAGGATAAAGTTGAAGTGGGATTGGCTGTTAAATACGACTCCACATTATCGAACTTGAAACTTAAGTCTTGAATTAACTTTACGGCTTTAACCCCCTTTACCATTTCAACTTTGATACTTCCCTCTGGCCCTTGTTTGTTGATAGCATCTATAACTTTAATGAGCAACGGTATCTGCATTCCCCTCTCGTTGCCCTCCGATGCCTCTGACAAACCTTTTTTGTTAAACTTAAACTCATTAGGTATGAGGTAGTGTTCCATTATCTCATCGAGAATGTCATAGGCTTCCTTCGGGTTTTGCCGAAATGTCGAATGCGGCTGCCGCTTTGTCCAGCGATTATCAAAACGACCATAATTCTCAGCCGAAGTTGGATAGGAATCGAAAGGCAGCGTTTCTGCCAGATAAGAAAAACGAGGAAACAGGACAACATCTTTGAATTTCACATTGAGAGGCTCTTTGGTATTATGGGTCGAATCTGCCAATGATTGAGTTAAACCCTTATTAACAGTAAGAAATCCGACACTTGATTTCCCATCCCCCCTCCAAAACATATCTAAAGGATGCTCAAATCCAAAGTCCTCAGTTAGAGGCATAGAATAATAATTCATTGGTTCAGAGTATGTCGTATTAGGGGGGAATTCAGAAGGAGGTGGCAGATACAACTCTTCCCACTTTTTAGCCGTTACACCAGCACATTTCGTCATCTCAGAGGGTAATGAACCTGAAGGGAAATGGCTCGCTTTTTCAGAATTACCTGCTCTCTTAAGTTCAAATTGATACGCTTTTCCTGTGGATTGAAAATTAAGGGTTGCACCAACTGATTCCCTTAAGTTTTGTGTTTCATCAAAATATTCCGCTTCGTTACGACTCATTTCAGTTATTGAACGAATAGACCCTCTTAAAATATAATTATTATAGACTCTTTCACCACTTAGAACAAGGGGTTCTGTTAATTTAGTGAACCACCTTTCATAATCATCGCATTCCTCAATAATGGTAGCCAAAAATTTGTCATTCTCCACTTCTTCTGGTTTAAGGAATCCATGCTCTTGAGTGTTAAACTGAAGGTGAATTGGTTGGCGAGCATAAAGAGCCTTAGTTGCAGTAGTGGCGACTCTGGGAAATCCAACAGCCTCCCAATCCAATACAGGAGGATTAAATTGTGGATTCCACCCTTCCTTGTGCATCATCTTTTTTCTCTCCACATCTAACTCCGAATCATAGGAATAGAGCAAAGGAACAGGTTGTCGGGGTTGCTGAAAAGGAGGGTGAGTTTCATACGGTGTTACCGCCAAAATCTTCTGGTCATACTCGACATTTAGAGTGTTGGGTAAACCATCAATTGATTTCACCCACTTTTTGACAAACTTTACACCTTTCCCATCCTCGTCTTCGTTGAATGTGTAAGCAACTTTGGCAACTTTCTTAAGTTGTTCTGCATCAATCCTATTGTGATTCCAAACCCCCACCAAATCCTTTTGAGTTCCAACCCATTCCATAAAATCCATCACAGATTTACCTCTGATATTGAAAAACTTCTGATAAGCAGCATTATAGATTTCCTTAGTCAAGTTTTGAGTAGCCAAAGTATAAGTCGTAGCCGCTTCATTATCTATCCCCTCCAACTTAGAATATGTTTTAGGAGAGGTTTGGGGGGACGAGTGCGGATGTGAATAATCCACTTTATCTTTTATAGGGGCATATCTCATTTTTCCCCCCAAACTACTAAAATTAAAAAGAGTTAGGTGTGCAGGGAGCATCTTAGGACGAATTTTAGAAGTAGTGCGGAAAGCAGGGTAAAGAGTTCTTCTATTATCAATCTTAAAGACCTCATCCTTCTTGTTTAACTGTGACCAAGGAGTTTGGTATGATTTAAGATTGATGAATAGGTGGTCTTCATCTGGCGAGAGCAAAGGTGTCACATCCATGATAGTCGGGTCACCGACTGACTTAGGAAAAGCATACCGAGAAGGAATGGTCACCTTTAGATACATACGCCTATGTGGGGGATATACTATTTCAACATATCAGAATGCTTAAAGTTCGTTCCAATTGAACAACCCAACACCTGCGGCTATCACGCTTTTTGGCGATGATGTAACCGTAGTCGTAGGGGTTGGAGCGGGAATTCTTGTTGACCCACTCTTTGCCATCATCGGTTGAGAGCCTGTGATTTCAGCATAACCCTTCTTGAGTTTTCCTGCAAGAGTTTTCCTCCAAGTTCCATCGCATTTCTTATTTCCGCGACTTCGACCGCCTGACCTTCCAAACCCTGCTATTCTTCCGTATTCTGGATGCCAACAGCCGCTACTCTGATGGAGTTCCCAATACTTATGAGAATTCTTCCCAAAATTGTGCAACTCAAAACGCCGAACAGACATACTTACATGAAACTGAGGGACTACATTAAGTTATGTGATGTTAAGCGGGGCGAGTATGAAGTTTCATTCCGTAATTATTGACTTCTAAAGGTATGTTGTCCACCCGATTACCCAATGAAATATGTTTGAACGGCTTGTAATTTACATGATGATGCCACCGATTAAATCTCCACACCACTTTGGCGACATCAGGGTGCATATCCTCCAACATTTTAGATTTAAGATAAGTTCCATCCTTATCGTAAAACTGTTCGTGATTCCCACCTTTCATCCGTTGTGTCGTAACCTTTCCTTGTAAGAAAGCATTAAACTGAATAGTCGCCAAACCGTCTTTCAAAACTCTTAAGCATAAGTCAGTATCTTCATTATATCTCCCTCGCCATCGGTAAGGAATATCATTTCGGATAAACAAACAACTGTATATTCTGGTATTTTTCACATAAGGTGCTAACGCATCAGTCGTCTTAGCAAAATTATAGTAATTCGGCCCTGCGATGGCTATGTTATCGTAACGCATAACAAAATCTTCCATGCACTTCAAAATTGTGCCACTTGAAACTTCTGCTTTTATATTTCTATTCATCCTATGAAATGCGTGTAAATTATCATCCATTACCCAATGATAATCAAATCCTTGTTCTATTGAATGTTCCCATGCAAAGTTTCTTGCCGCACCAGGGCCGATTCGTGTATCATCATCATCCCAAAAAACATCGTATTCATCATTATATTTTTGTGGACAAATAAGGATTTTATCTTTATCAATAACCTTTGCATATTCATCATATTCATTTGCTTCAACAATAATATGGTATGGAATACAATATTTTTCCAATGCCTTTACAGTTAAACGACTATCCCATCTGCCTTTAGAAACAACATAAATAGGGAATTGTGGATTCATTTAATTACTCCACCCTTTCCCATAAAGTAGGTTTTCCATTCCAAACCTTTGTTTTAATTTTTTTATATCCCATATCTGTCAAATACCTGCTAAACCTTCTTGCCATTTTATCTTGAAGAATAATTTCATCTCCATGTTTGTATTCTCTAAAATGTCCAATAGCAATTGTATTAAAAGAATTAGCAATAAACAAGTATTTAGGATTTCCATTTTTGATGATTTCGTTCAAATGTTCCATCGGTCTTTCAAAATGTTCAAAATATTCGGAAGCAAAAATCAAATCAATATCTTCATTGATTTCGGAAACACTTTCAACAAGAGAAAATCCTGTTTTTTGACCGAGAGATTCTGCAAATGGATATTGTAAAGTGTCTTTTATGTTTGTTCCATAAATATTAGAATCCTCAAAAATACATTTAATAAAAGCGGTTGTATATCCCATACCACAACCTAAATCAACAACAGTAGTGATTTTTTCAAAATAGTTAAACAAAGAAGAATCGCCGTCAAAAGACTTTGGATTTACAATCATGCGAAGATAATGTCTGCTATATTCTAAAAAACAAACAATCAAGTCAAAGAAATAATCAGGGTCGTCATAAACTGAATAGTCGGGATTCCCTTGTTCAAGACTTTCATACCATCTTTTCAAAAGTTTTGTAAATTTAGGTGCATTTTCTCCGTCAGAGGTTCCTCTCAAGAGGTGTTTAATCTCCAATTCATCCTCTTTACCAATATCAAAATCTTCAAAGAACCTATCAAGAATTTGAGAAGGCTTCATTCGGTCAATATCATTCATCAATCCACCACCTCACAAGTCCACTCCTATGAGGTTTATGAGGATGCCAGATACTTCGCGTTTTAGGAGTCAATTTCTGACCAATGAGTTTCGCAAATTCTTGTAAATCTTCCTCAGTTTCAAATCTCACCGTAATCTTACTAAATGGCCGTTGCTTTGGTTGCACAAACTCAGGCATTCCAACCCATTCTTCATGGGCTGTTCCTTCGGTTGTTTCTTCGTCTGATGTGGACTTTTCACTCATTCCTCACCCTCCTTACACCAACAATTATCTGCACACACCCCTTCTTTGTGAGTCCCATAATCTATGACTCCACCGAGTATGTGTGTTCTTCCTTCACCCATCTTATCACCTCAATCCCAATCAGGCACAGTATCTTCGTCAGGAGCATCAATATCAATATGTGGCTCGTCTGCTCGGCACAACTCGCAAGCGCAAACCTCAACCTCAAAATTCAAGTAATGCTCCATAATAGTTTCCTCCTTTTCCACTCCTGTTAAACGAATAAAGGTATCACGGAAAAAAGCGAAATTCTCAATATACTCAGTCATCTTCTTTTTCATAAACAAATCATTCACACAAATCACCTACCCTTTGGTGGGACACCCATGCTTTAAGCATTCGCACCTCGCAGGGTCAGAACAGTCAGAACTTCCAATTGAAAAGACCTGATTGCCACTCATTAAAGGTATATGGAAAAATGGCTATATTGGGTAACAAGTAGTCAGAATAAAACTTGAAAAACTCATCCGATTTATCTTCGATAAAGGACATAGGTAAGGCAATATTTTGAGCGACATCATCAGTATCGAACTTATCATAGTAGGTTTTTATCAAAGTAATATCTGTGTTTGGATTTTTGGCCATTAGATAACGAGGATTACTCCCATCAGTAAATATAGGATAGTTCTTAAGAGCATAGGCTAAAATCTTTACATTAGGATTGGCTGCTAAATTAATAGCGGCTAACCCCTCAAACTCTCGCCCCCTCCAAGAATTGATTATGAAGTCGGCCTCTGAGGTCTTGCCCGTCTTAAAAGAAGAATAGAGTTCTTCAGGGAAATGATACTGTGTCATCAACTTACTCATAATATTTCTCCCCTCTGCCAACGCAAAGCCCTCAAACCGCCCACCCCCTTTTTTTAGTCTGGATGAATCATTAATAGGTAATCCTAAAAGGTAGTTAATAAGGTAAGGAGGTAAAAATTGGTTATGTGTCAACAGAGTTAGTAAAACTTCTTCTGAATTAATCTTATCCCAATGTTCCATGATAAAACTATCGCCCAAATTAGGATTTCTGGCCATATATTTCCACCCGTTATCCTGTCCCCTTGATAAAATTACTATTGAGTCAGTTATGAGTGACATAAAATCATCAGGGACACAGGGATTTTGACATAAAGACTTAAGAAGAGTAATTTCCTCATCTGTTGAATACTTTTGGAGTTCTTGTGAGTCTTTGAGTAGGTAATTTACATCGGCCAAAGAGAGAGTCTGATTACGGAGGAACATTGTTTGCAGGGGGTTCTGGGGTGACTCGTCCTCGATTTCATAACTATACGATGACATAGAACCTTCATACGCTTGCCTACATACCTGATTCAATTTTGCCCAATTATTAGGAATGTCAACTATCTTTAAGTCAAATTGAGGATTGCACAATAAAATATTTATAATTTGAACTAACTGCCTCGTCAAGCCCTTTTCACTTTTATACCCGACGGCGTGGATGGCTGAGAATTGACGAATCATTAAGTTAAAAGTCTCAGGAGTGAAATATAAATGTCCTGAGAATTTCTTCAACATCTTTTCATCAAGACAGAGCGACCTATCCTTTTTTCTTTCTTCCACAGTTGAAGATAGATTCAAGGTGGACACAGAAAAGACAGGCAGGAGTTCCATTAATTGTGTTAAGGGTAAATAAGAGTTATCCATTAAGTTACCCATAAGTTGATGGAAAATCCGATTGTAAATCTCATTTTTCTTTCCCGATTGTGGAATGCCGAGGTCTTTACAGATTTTTTTTAAGTCCGATACTTTGAACTTTCTCCATTCTTCCATAGTGGGAAACTCGGTGTCGAACCTAATGCCTTTATCCCCCCACATATACTTTTTCCACATTACCCAAAATTCCTCTGAAGCCTCACCTCTAAAGGTGAGGGGGAAAATTCTGGTTTTACTCAGATTTATTTCTCTGTCCTGACAAAGATAGTGTAATCTGCGAGCCTCTGTCTCCTCATTAGTTCGATTAGTAGGAATAGAATTATTCTTATACTCACCCCAACCTCCCATTTAATCACCCCATAACTTTCATATATCTTCTGATAAAAAGTTCTCCATTAAACCTGAATACTTGTTCTCATCCGTTCCTTTGAAGTAATTAGAATTGTAAAAAAAGTAATCGAAAAGATATGGGCCGCTTAAACCTGTGGCTGCAATTCTCTCACGGATGAACATCTGTGGAATCTCCACACCCCAATAGGCGTAATCAGTAGTAATATTGATTTCTCCCTCTTTACGCAAGAATTCATGTGTGGGGTCATATACATTTCCATCCACGACTAACCACGCATGACGAATAGGAAGTCCCAACTGACTTGAAACTACCCACCCTTCGTAGTATTCAGCGTCAGGATTTTCCCAAGTGTATCTTAAAGAATTATAATAGCATTGGTTTTTCTCAGCCTGATGAGAAGAAGTGCAGGTGAAGTATTTGTTTTTCTCAACATTAAACTCCTGCCCCTTTACCTTCAACCATGCAAAATAGTCCTCTCCCATCTCTCCTACTCCTAATTTTTTACTCAACTTTAAGTAATTCTCAACATACTCCTTGATGTTCTGTTGAGCATTACCAAACCACTCCATTTCGGAGGAGAAATCTGGCTCGGCGGCAAAAGGGTTCGGGCGACCTTGTTGTTCGGATGTTAAGTGAAAGAAATCATTAGCGTGAACAAATTGAATACCCAAGTTCTTAGCGAAATTCTCATCACCTTGTCGGTGATTGTCTCCCACCATAATAGAGTTTTCTAAATCAAACGGGCCGTATTTCTCAATTGCATCTAATCCCATTCCGATAGCAGGTTTGTAATCTGCGGTTTTCTTAGCGGTGGAATAAAACACAGGAAAACCAATTCCAATTTGATTAACAGTTTCGTTAATACACTCGATAGCATCATCCTCAGTCAAATCCCCGCGACCCACCCCAGATTGATTGGTCGCACCCATTAAAAAGTAATCATCCTCATCCCATAGTTCCAAAATTTCTGATACTTGAGAAAAGACATCCACTTCTTCAGGACGATATGGGGCGCGAAATCCACCTTTCTTGGCTCTGGCAGGGTCTTCGACAACACCTCTAACAGTTCCGTCAAAGTCTAAAAACAAAGCATTTTTCGGAATTCCTGATTTAATCAAGTTTGTGTAAAAAGTTTCTATCTGCCGAGCCAATCTTAAATCTTTATCGGTGACAACTTGAGATGGGGCAATCATTCCATCGTGAGTTCCTGTCCGAAAACGAATCCTCTCAGCATCTTGATATATATCAATCTCGCCGTGATGGTTCAAATTAGACTGAATCTCGGAGGCTCCTTTTAGGAACTTATCAAATTGCTGAGAGGTATCAAAAGAAAACAATTTGCCTAACGATTTACTCTCATCCTTTCCTACGGAAACGATAGCCCAATTTCGATTGGCTAAATCAGGAGACAAGTCTGGCATGATTATCACTACTTCAAAGTGACGGAAGGACTACAATAAGCCTTCGTTTTTAGGAGAAATCAATTCAGGGTGAGGAAAGATAACTTTTTCATAGAAAGCGTAACAAGGAATCAACCAAATAGTTCCCAATATATTCAGAGGCCATCCTATGTTAAGATAATTATTCCACCAATTAGCAGCATCATGAAAATAGAACCAAATTAAAACAATAGGTTGAAGACAAACCAATCCGTAAAGAGGTCTAATTACATCTCGCCATGCGGTATCACGATAAAGAACCATTTAAGTCACACTCAAAGATTATCTTTCTTAAATTCAACATCAAAATTTTCATCTCCTTCCTCTGCATCCGACTTAGCGACTTCCGCAGGGTCGGTTCCCTTAGACTTCATACTCTCAAGAAGGGCGATAGCCTTGTCAATCCCATCATTATCACCTTCACTTACAGTTATGGTGATATACTTGGTGGAAGTGAACTTAGGAGAACTTTCAGGAGGAATAGAAAAGAATTTCTCAATATCAAAAGTATAGGACTTATTCACATTGAACATATCAAAAGGAGTCCTTTGCCCTCGGCGGTTTCGGTAAAAATTTCGGAAGAAGTCATCATCCCACATGATTACTTATAGGGACTCACACTATTTAACTCTTTCTTCATTCCCAATCGTTTTCAAAGTCCTTACTAAACATCTCGCCCGATTTGACCATATCTGTCCATGCTTGTTCTAAATCAGGAATATCCACTACGGCAAACATATTGTCATTCTTCAAAAAATCATCTAAAGTCATATCTTTAGGAACATGAGGAGTAGGAGTTAACAACATATCGTTAAAGAATTCCATGAGATTAAACTCCAAAACAGTATCTATGTAATGCTTCTCTGCAAGAGAATTAAAGATATTTGCCCACCCTTCCAGACCATAATTGGTTTCGACACAAAGCAAGAACTCAACAAAATCAGAAGCACGGTGCAACCATCCCATTATTTCATTAGGATTAGTAATGCTTATAGGGTCACAATAAAGAATAGACAATCCAAAACGAATTACCATTCT
>Ga0302132_10002433_pt1 | contig 10691 bp, 13 predicted proteins | sample CB9_321_MG_FD_203113 | JGI IMG/M metagenome (GOLD analysis project Ga0302132, IMG submission 203113) | Marine microbial communities from Western Arctic Ocean, Canada - CB9_32.1 | ecosystem: Environmental > Aquatic > Marine > Oceanic | place: Canada: Western Arctic Ocean | collected 2017-09-19 | reverse complement strand
TCATTTCGATGGGCAGTCCACCTGAAAACAACTAGGAAATCAGTAACCGATCATGGCAAACAAGTTTGTATTCCTGCCGCCGCAATCCGATCTTTTTGCAAAGTGGATTCCCCGACTGCTCGATAGCACACCCGGCTGGGACATCGCAACGCCCAACACCGAAGAAGACGCCCTGCTCGAACTTGCCGACGCCGATGCTGCGTTCGGAACCCTGACTCCCAAACTGCTAGCGGCAGCACCAAACCTGCGCTGGCTCCAAGCCCCGGCCGCAGCACCCAACGCCGGTTTCTACTTCGACGAACTGGTTGCCCACCCGACAGCCGTCACCAACATGCGAGAGATCTACAACGACCACATCTCGATACAGATTCTGGCGTACATCCTCAGCTTCACGAAGCACTACAACGTGTACCGAGATCAGCAACGGGAACACAAGTACGAAGTGCTGCGGGCGCCAAATCACGATATTTTCCTGCCCGAATCTACCGTTCTCATCGTTGGTGTTGGCGGAATCGGAAGTGAAACCGCACGAATCTGCAAAGCAGTAGGCATGCACGTTCTCGGCATCGACGCACGACGCGAAGATAAGCCCGAGTGGGTCGACGATATGTTCGGCCCCGACGAACTTGACGCCCAGCTACCGAAGGCCGATTTCGTGGTGCTCACCATTCCGCACACTCCTGCTACAGAAGGACTCTTCGACTCCTCGAAATTCGCATTGATGAAAGAGTCGGCGATTTTCATCAACATCGGCCGTGGCATGACTACGAAGCTCGACGATCTCAACGCTGCTCTGCAATCAGGTGCTATTGGCGGTGCCGCTCTCGATGTTTACGAAATCGAGCCACTCCCAGCCGATCACCCGTTGTGGGACGCCCCAAACACGATCCTCACTCCACACACCGCGGCCGTAGGTGGTGCAAACTTGGAAGAACGACGATACGAAATCGTGCTAGAAAACTTCCGAAATTTCTCAGACGGCCAACCCCTACGAAACAATGTAGACAAAGCCAACTGGTTCTAAGGTGCCCACATCGCAGACAACGCCCGGGGCCATAACGATCCTCCCCCAGACCGGAGGAGCTAGAGGACCACGCCGCAGGCATGCCAGCGACCAAATCCGCCTCGGACGCCCGGAGCAACGCTGCGACGTGCGACCAAGTCATCCGATGACGCCCGGAGCTAAAGAGCGAGAAATCGTCAGCCAGATGCAAACAGTTCAACATCAAACTGTCATCCTGATGAAAATCAGGATCTGTGACCCACAACCAACATTTCAAACAACTCTCGCCAAATAGAACCTGTCATTCTGAATTCATTTTCAGGATCTAAACCGAAGGCACCAACCGACCCAAGCGCAGCAAAAATCAAAACCGTATCTACGATCAACTAAAACCCACCTACTGCCGCCATGCCACAAGACGACAAACAAAACAAAAAGAAACCCAACAACACCAGCGTCGGAATGGGTATCGGGATCGCCATCGGCGTAGCCATCGGTGTAGCAACTGACAATATCGGCCTCTGGATCGCCCTCGGAGTCGCAATCGGAGCCGGAATGGGTCCGGTACTAAACTCAAAAAGTAAATCTAAAAAGAAGTAATGAACGCCCCCCAAGCGATAACGGTCCTCCCCCGGACCGGGGGAGTTAGAGGGGGAGACTGCCGCGAGGCCCCAAGTCGTCCTACGACTCCCGGACCCTAACGAAAAGAACACCCCATGCCAAACCAAAACCCACCACTAGTCGTTCACATCGACGCCACCGAATCCCCCCTCGAACTCGAACGAGTAGCCCTCGCCGGTATCGACTGCGAGATCATCTCGATCGCCGTCTCGTCTGAAGGCGAAATCATCGAAGCAGTGAAAGACGCCACCGTGATCCTCAACGACCACTCACCCGTCACAGCTGCAATGGTCGACCAGCTAACCAACTGCAAGCTGATCATCCGATACGGCCACGGCTACGACACCGTTGATGTCGATGCCTGCACCGAAGCCGGCATTATCGTCACCAACATCGCCGGTTCCACTTCAGAAGAAGTTTCCAATCACGCCCTATCTCTAATGATGGCGAGCGCCCGTGAACTAAAAAAACTCGATCTAGCTACTACATCTGGCAGATGGGGCGAGGTATATTCCCGTTCGATTCTCAACCGCATCTACGGCGAAACCGCAGGCATCGTGGGCTTCGGCTGGATAGGCCGTGCGATGGCCCGCAAGTGCAAAGCACTGGGAATGAACGTGCTAGTAAACGACCCATACGTAGACGAACACCTGGCAGTCGAATACGACGTCGAATTCGTCGACAAACAAACCCTTCTGGAACGCTCCGACTACGTGTCACTGCACGTCCCGCATCTCGACGACACCCACCACTTCATCGACTCCACGGCACTCGAAGCAATGAAGCCAACCGCCTACCTGATCAACACATCACGCGGACCCGTCGTCGATGAAAAAGCCCTCGTTCACGCGCTCCGAAACAAGCAAATTGCCGGTGCTGGAATCGACGTTTATGAAGAAGAACCCCTGTCAGATAACAATCCAATCCTCAGGATGGAAAACGTAATCTGCACCCCACACGTTGCAGGATCAAGCGAAATCGGATGGCAAACCATCCGACGCCGCGCCGGCGAAGAAGCAGCCAGAGTCCTCCAAGGCAAACGCCCCAACGTAGTAGTAAACCCAGAAGTACTGGGCAAAATCTAGGCTTCACCCTGTCATTGCGAGGAGTGAGGAACGAGCGACGTGGCAATCAGCGATGAAACCGCGCCCAACGACTAACCAGCCAACAATGCCAGTCGACGCGAGACCGTCGCTTGCCCATGTCATCCGACAACGCGCGGCGCTACCACCCAAAACCTCCCCACTGGGAAACCGACCCCGCCACTCGCAATCCACGATTGGGCAACACCCGCTAACCAAAACCAATCACACTCCTAAGTACCCGCCCTCAAACCTTTTCTTCCGCATTTCCGTATAATCCGCTAATCGGTCTTGACCAAACCCTTCATCGGGCAGGCGGCTGTGGGTAGGAAAACTCGACTACCCGAGAGTTCGATTCAAACAAGGAGGTGGTCAGTTTTAATGTCTAGTACCAAACGAGGTGTCCTACGTTAAAGTAGGGCGCCCTACCAGTAGGGCACCTCTAGAGTAGGGCCACCCGATCAGCAAACTCCCGTAAAACGGACATGCTGGTCCGGTGGTCCTACTCGCGTCTGCCACCAAATGCTCGCCTTTTTGTGCCACGATTTCTGTCATTGCGAGGAGGAACGACGTGGCAATCAGCGATCAACCTGATACAACTGATTGGATCAGCGTGCCTCTTACCCCAACCTCTACACCGATCAAAAAAGATTTGGCTGAGTGTGGAATTCACTGACAGCTCAAGCCCCGAATCTGCCTTTCCAGTATCAAATCCCGTGCCAACTCCCAAAATCCGACACTTCACAGCCACCGGCTTCGTCGTCAACAAAAACGCCACACTGCTTCACTGGCACAAAAAAGTTCAAGAATGGCTGCCGCCAGGCGGACACGTCGACCCCAATGAAGACCCTGTCCAAACGACACTACGAGAGATCAAAGAAGAAACCGGTTTCGACGTAGAAATCGTCCCGACGCAAAACGAACTCATCATCGGCAACCTCGAACAGGTCCACGCGCCCCACAGCATCATGATCGAAAATGTCACCGACGCCAAACACGGTGAGCACCAGCACATCGACTACATCTACTTCACTCGACTTCTAGGCGATGCGTCGGCACCGTCTGGCGAACTTTCCACCGACCATCAGGAAACCACTCGCTGGCTCTGGGCAACCCTCGACGACCTGCAAAACGAAACCCCATTCGAAATCCCATCAGGCGAACTCCGCACCCCACCTGAAGACGTCCTAAAACTAGGTTCAGCAGCTATCCGACGCGTCTCGAATCTGTAGCCCACAAACTCCCCAGTGGCAAGGAAAAGTACCACTGGCACCTGTCATCCCAATCTCGAATCGGGATCTCCGCAGTACGAAGTATCTGCACACCCCGCGACCCAACCAGCACCATCCTAGTGCCAAGTAAATATCGCACCCAACACCCACGCCCCCAAAACAAACCAGTCCCTCACCCTTGCATAATCCCTCAACCCGCACGAAACTCCCACAATGCGCACACCCATCCAAATAGCAATTGCCAATTTCGTCGACCACTGCCAGGCCATACCAACCGCACTTGGATCGCCCGGCACCCAAACCGCAGCGCTGTCGGTAAACCAGCACGCGCTAAATATCCCGTACCCGAACGGCATCACGATCGGCGACAGCGAACACACTGATGCCCAGCTATGCCAAATCCGCCAAATGCTGGCAAACAGTCCACCCAACACACGAACATCCGTGGTCGATTCATATTCAACCCTCGATCTAACACCTCTCGGGTTCGAAGTGATGTTCGACACGCCGTGGTCATATCGTGAACCGGTACAACCGGCAGCGGGCCACGTGCAAACGCCGACAATCGAAACAGTGAACACCCGGTCAACTCGTAATGTTCGATCGAGCAGCAGCCGTCGGATTCGGACAACCTGATGCCGGTGTCGTCTATTCCACGCCACTGTTACAGGACCCTCGTTACGCTTTTTATTTCATCAGGCAATCGAACGAAATCGTCGCTGGCGTACAAACGTTCACCAACGAAGAATCGTTAGGCATCTACACCCTCTTCACCCACGAAGCTCACCAACTAAACGGCTACGCAAACGCCCTCGTCCACCGAGCACTAACAACAGCCCCCGATCTGCCAGCGATCACAAATCCGGGCGAAAATTCAGAGCACCTGTTCAGCAAAGCCGGATTCACCCACATAGGCACGAGAACCATCTGGCAACAGGCGCAGCAATAACGGCCCTCCCCCGGACCAGGGGAGTTAGAGGGCCGCGTCGCATACCCGCCAGCGACCAAGTCCGCCTCGGACGCCCAGAGCTAAACGCCAACGCTGCAGCTCGCGACCAAGTCATCCGATGACGCCCGGAGCCAAACGCCTGGAGCTATAACGCCCACCCAACACAGCGGAAGCACAGAACACCCGCCCCAAAAGCCCGAAATCACCCTCACAATAGACCACCGCAAATCAACCATTTACTGCCATAAATAGCCACGTCCTCATAGTCCACCTAGGCCAAGCACCACAAAAACGCCCCACACAACCTCATCCCTCATCCCAGCCAACAACGCCCCCACACAGAAAAAGTGACTAGTCACCAAATGCAAGCAATCGTTCTTCACGGCAAACAAGACCTCCGATACGTAACCGACTACCCAACGCCAAAACCCGCACCCGGCGAAGTGCTACTCAGAATCACGTATACGTCCATCTGCCAAACCGACATTGAAATGTGGCAGCACGGCATGTTCAACTGGGGCGGCAGACCGCACATCCAGGGACACGAAGCCGCAGGCGTAGTAGTTGAAATCGGACCGCCATTAGAAGATGACAATCCCAACCCACGCCGCGGATCCAAGCTCCCCAAAAGCACCCTCGAAGTGGGCACGCGAGTAGCCGTCGAAAACGTCCGCACCTGCGGAACCTGCTTCTTCTGCCGAAAAGGCACAGCGCAACTCTGCGAAAACGGACGCAACTTCGGATTCTCCGACGATGGCGGACTAGCCGAGTACGGAGTCTGGCCCGCCTCCCTCTGCATCCCCCTGCCCGACAATATGACCAACGAAGAAGCCCCCCTCGCCGAACCCACCAGCGTCGCCGTTCACGCCGTCGAAAACGCGAAAGTCACTGTGGGCGAAACTGCCGCCGTAATCGGATGCGGTGTCGTCGGACTCTGCACCCTCCAGGTCCTCAAAGCCGCCGGACTCAACGTCATAGCAATCGACCCCCGCGAACAATCTCTGAAATTGGCAAAAGAACTTGGGGCGATAGAAACCTTGAACCCGGACGACGTTGACCCAGGGGAACTCCTGCCCGCCCTCACCAACGGCTATGGCCCTGATGTGATCATCGAGACCGCCGGAGCGCCGGGAACCGGCCTAGACGCCGCTAACTGGGTTCGCAGAGGCGGCAGAGTAGTCATCGTCGGCTTCTCGCATCAAGATGCCACCCTCAACTTCGGCAGAGCACACATGGGCGAAAAAACCATCATGGGCTCCTCCGCCACCAGCACCGGCGGCTACCACAAAGCCGTCAACCTAATAGCCAACGGCTCAGTAAACGTAAAACCCCTAATCTCCGCCCTAGTACCGTTGGAGAAGGGAATCCAAGACGGCTTCGAACGAATGCTAAAACCGGAGAAGGATGTCTACCGGATCTTGGTTGGGAACGGGTAGTTGCACCATTTCTCTCCACGCCAACTCCGGGGCGAGCGCAGTCCAACCAGTGGGTGGAAATAGGCTATTGCCGGAGGAGATCAGCGAATCATATCGAGTTAGGAGGCGGGTAAAGTTCCTGACAAATCAATTTGTCGCATCGCTACACGGAATTCCTAGATTAATCGCATTCCTTCCAAAAATTGGTGCCTACATTCAGTCAACCTCTTATGGGCGGCTTTTCTGGTCCTCGGCCAATGGTGAGCCAAATTTCGGTAATTGTGAATGTAATGCCTGACCCCTCCTGACCTGCCCCCCAATAAGTAGACCAGAGTAAATGTTAGAAACTCTGGTTGATGAAGGGGGAAGAAATGCCAAGAAGGAAACACAGCCCGGAGCAGATTCTGGGCAAAGTGAGCTGAGTTAGGGATAACTCGAAGAACGCTGGATGGAATCTGCTCGGAAGCTCTCATCGACGCTTCGATAATCGAATCCTCTTCCCCGTGACCATGAACTATCAATGTCGGTTTCGCTAGCGCAACGAGCTTCTGCAGTGTGTCCTGCTTGTCTCGTAAACCGTATAGGCCACCAACATAAGCATTGGGTGAAGTGCGAGCCCACCAGGCCCGGCGCTTGGCCAGTTCCGCTTCGTCAAAACTTCGGTTGGCCTCGGAATCCGTCCGCTGTTTCCAAATATCGTAGTGCGCTTCCATGCCCTCATCAAAAACGATTGGTTCAGCCTCATCGATGTCGGTCTGAGCCTTCTCGTCGACCCAATCAAAACCAGCACTCCCCAGAACAATCAACGCGCGAGCATCGTCGGGATGTCGAAGCACAAACTCGTCAGCGATCGCTCCTCCCATCGAGAATCCGAGCACCACAACCGGCACAACTCCGAGACGCTCGGCTATGTCGTAATACATGTCGGCCAGAGCAATCATCGAATATGAGCTCAGCTCTGAAAAACTCTCCGAAGTCTCGTCTCTAGGCATCCGAATCGCGAGTGTTTGCCACCCAGCGGTATTGAGGTCGGGAATGACTGAGTAAAATTCATGAATCCCACCTGTCCACCCGTGACTCAACAAAATGCACGGCCCGTCGTCCGGACCATTCAACGCGTAAGCGATTTTTGGACCATTCACGAGTTCGATATATGACAGGTTAATTTCAGTCATCCCAACCACGTCGTTGACCCAAATAAGCTGAGTGTGTGCTGCTCCGCCTCCGACGACTAAAGCGGGAAGTCCTCGTACTCGCCCCGCTTATCCTTGCGAGCCAGCTGAAGACCTACCCCGTCGGGCCCGTCGAACGAGAAGATCGTTCGACCCGATCGGGACTGGTAAAACGCCTCGTGGCGACCCTCGAAGCCATCGATATCCTCAATCTCTTTCGCATCATCTTCGACCGTCTCGGTGAAGAACGCTATGTGATTCAGGCCCGGCTCCATGCCTTCGTGAATCGTGTCGAGCTGAATCTGCAACGGACGTTCCGGATCGTTGTCCGTCAGCATCACGATATCGCCGTCATCCAGCGATCCCTCCACCGTCAGGCCCAACTGCTTGAAGGCCTCCGTCGCCGCCACAATATCGGTAACGTTCAGCGTGATGTGATCTACGTGTCCAAGCTTCATTTTCCTATCCATTCTTATTCGTTCTAAACGACGTTTCCCCGGGGCTAACCTAACCCGGCCAACCACCCCAGAGCAACCGGCAGCAGCAACGCTGTTTGTTACAGCGCAAGATCCTCAATACTTACCTGCGCAATAGTGAGCGGATTCGTCCGTGTCAGGCGATACACGTTGGAAACCCGCGCCACCCCCGGCGTAAAACCAAACATTAGCGGAGAGGCGTCGAAAAACTCGTACTCGATTCCCGGTGCTTCTAACTCCCCAGCAGTGAACTCAACAATAATCCCCTCGCCGCCATATTTCGATCTACCCTCAACCTTCTCAACAAGGTTGTTCCCACGGTAATCCCAGTAGTTGGGAACGGGAACTGGCGCAGTGCCGTTCAGCAGATGCTCAACCTCGTCTGATCGAAATGTAAACGTGTGCATTTGCTCAAGATCCATCGCTGTGGTCCGCTTGTCGAACACCATAGTCGCCAAATCCAACCCAGCCAAAAACGTTCGAGAACTCGCGCCCATCAGATACCGATTGAATTCCATAGTCACCATAGCCAAACGAATATTCTCGGCCAATCTAGCCCCTACCCCAAATGCTCCTTCGGAATCCGCAATGCCATCGAACCCGCCACCGTCACCACGTCAAACTGCCCAACCATGCCAACCAACGTATGCGCCGCCCAATCCTCGAATCCATAGTCGGCTGCTAGCCACTTCACCATGTCGGTAGTCGCCAGCTGAAGTCCTCGGTTCAGGGAGCTGGCGAACTCGGGCTGGCTACCAAGACTGATGATGTAGTCATCGGTCTCAACACGAGGCATGGTCAACGCTCGCCCCTTGTGCAACGTAACCACGAACTCAACGTCCATCGAAGTCTCAATCCCGTTACCCAGCGGCTCGCCATCGCCCTGCAACGCATGGCCATCGCCAACGTACAAATACGCCCCGGATTGCGACACAGGAAGATGCACGACTGACCCTTCACGAATCATGTTGTAGTCGATATTTCCGCCATAAGAACCGGAAGGACCCGACGTCGGCGTGAAGTCACCTTCAGGCGCAACCCCAATACACCCAAGCATCGGTTGCGCAGCGAACTCTCGAACCTGACCCGGACTTTCCGGGTACCGAGCACTCACAACGTTTCGATCAAGATCAATGTCCCACGGCAGCAAATCAGATCGATCCTTCCGCACAAGATCCATCTTGTAGTCGTCCGAGAACACCTCCGCCACATGCTCCGGCGTTAGCGCCACCAAGCCCAACCGAACGGACGTGTAGCCCCAGTCACGATTCAACCGAACCTTCTTCAATTCAACTGAAATCGAATCGCCCGGCTCTGCGCCTTCTACGTAAAACGGACCCGTCAACGGATTACCAGTCTCGTGCAAATGCTCACCGTGAAGATCCTGCCCACCCGAATCAAGCGTCTTAGTAATCACCGTATCGCCCGGCGCTACGGTCGCCAGCACCGGATACGACTTTGAAAAAGTTCGATAATAGGTCGTTGCGACGATCTCGTGTGTCTGCGGCATGTGGTGAAAACTCCAGTGGTGACGATTTTGCGATTCGCCGGAATCCTAGCACCGGTCAACCGTACGCGAAACCCACATTACGTCAGCGCTGATATCCTGCCCGCGAATTCCGATCTCTCAAAAACTGTAGGACTTTATTAGTGATTCAACTAACCGACGAAATGAAATCCGCCGTCAACAGCGCGCTCGCAGACAAAGTACCGTGCATCGTGGCCACCGCTTCGGCCGACGGTAAGCCGGGAATCGGCTATCGAGGTAGCGTGATGAACTACGGCGACGATTCTCTCGCCTACTGGGAGCGCACGTTTCGACAAGGCTCAGAAAATATCGAAACAAACCCGCACGTCGTAGTCCTCTACAGGAACCCCGCAAACAAGCAGGCGTGGAAGTTCTTTGGCCAGGCAGAGGTTCATCGCAACGACGACGCACGCGAAGAAGTGATGGCCAAAACCGTTCAAGCTGAACTCGACCGCGACGCCGAACGCAAAGGCGTTGCAGTGATCGTCCGACTCGATCGCGTCGAAACAATGGCGGGTGAAGTACTAATGTCGACCGATTAGTGTTTTTAGCGCCTGTACTTTACTTATTGGCATGTATATAACCGTACGGTTATATACATGCCAATAGACACGCTTTCGAAAACCTTCGCAGCTCTAGCAGATCCGACACGCCGGGCGATCCTTGCGCGGCTGGCATCGGGCGAGGCTTCCGTATCCGAACTGGCCGAACCGTTCGACATGACCATGCCCGCCGTTTCAAAACACCTAAAAGTTCTCGAAAACGCGGGATTGGTGGCACGAGGCAAGAACGCCCAGTGGCGACCTCGAAAGCTCAACGCCGGCCCAATGAAAGATGCCGATGATTGGCTTGAAAACTACCGACAGCATTGGGAAGAACGACTCGATCGTCTCGATGCCTATCTGACCGATATACAACAGCACGAACCGTTCAACCCCGACCCGAATCAGCAGGACATCCCCTCATGACAACAATCCCGCATCCTGAACGTACTCTCGTCATCGAACGAGTATTCGATGCCCCACGTGAACTTGTTTACGCAACCTGGACCGACGACGCACACATCGACGAATGGTGGGGACCTTCAATGGTCACAACCAGAACGGTCGAACGCGATTTCTCCGTTGGAGGTTCATGGAAATGCCGGGCGGCAACGGCGAGCATGCAGTTGAAAACAACTACATCGAGATCGTGCCGGGCGAAAAGATCGTGT
>Ga0302132_10002430_pt1 | contig 10693 bp, 11 predicted proteins | sample CB9_321_MG_FD_203113 | JGI IMG/M metagenome (GOLD analysis project Ga0302132, IMG submission 203113) | Marine microbial communities from Western Arctic Ocean, Canada - CB9_32.1 | ecosystem: Environmental > Aquatic > Marine > Oceanic | place: Canada: Western Arctic Ocean | collected 2017-09-19 | reverse complement strand
GCATCTGCAACGATTGCACCCATGAAAGCACCCTTGATTGATTCTTCTTTTGATATATCACTCATACAATTCATCTGTTAGCGTTCATTGTCTTAGACTTCGAGTCCCACCGTCGGCTGCAAACGTTTCGGCGCGTGACGGTCCGGCGTTGTTGACCGCGCCACTTCTCCGCCCCCCCCTCATAACGCTCGGGCGGCACGTCGGTCAACACTCGTCCGCGAAAGGTTGGCACGAAGTCCTTGAACGGCAGCCGGTGTTCTTCCCACTCGTCACGTTTCGTCGTGAAAACGCATTGGTATTGGTAAATCGGCGTGTCGAAACCGCTTTCGGTCCGCACCGTAAATTTGTAGCGATGACCATCGCCGCGCACCCGCAGCACGAAGGCGTCGAGGCTCGTGAGTTTTTTTTGGCGGGCAACGAGCGTACCGAGGCGAAGCCACCGTTGTTCTCCAGCGATACCACGCCGCTGAACACCGCGCCGTTGGTGAGAATTTAAAATCGGCTCGTGGAGACGCCGCCCATCACGTCGTCGTTGACGATTTGCCACGCGGACGAATTGGTGGCGGTCGTGAAGTCGAAAACGATTTTGTCGGAAGCAGAGTGAGCATTCATGGTGAGGGCAAGGCAAGTCAGCACGATGGCAGTGGCCTGCTGGAAAGGAATGGTTGGTCTGGTGGTCATTTCCATTTTGAACAGGTCAGGAATTGAGTCGCCACAGGGTGAAGTTCAGCACGGCGGCAAAACCCACCCAAGCAAGATAGGGCGTGAGCAGCCACGCGGCGGCGCGGCTCACGGAACGAAAGGCGAGGAGCGTCGCGGCAATCGTCAACCAAAGCAGGACAATCTCGGCGAAGGCCACGCCAGTCCAATGCAGCCCGAAGAACAGCGGCGTCCACGCGGCGTTGAGCGTTAGTTGAGCGAGGAATAGGCCCAGTGGCCGGTGTTGCGCTGCGAACCCGCCGCGCTTCCACACGAGCCATGCGGCCACGGCCATCATCGTGTAGAGCGCCGACCACACCGGGCCGAATATCCAGCCGGGCGGATTCCAAGACGGCTTCTTCAGCGACGCATACCATTCGCCCGGCATGAATAGGCCGCCGAACGCCGCAGCCGCAAAACAGAGCAGCACCCATCCAGCCAGCGCAAAGTAGCGGCCGGAAGCTTGAGCAGTGGAATTTGAGTTTGTCATGCGGGAGTCGACTGCGCTGTCGGGAAGCGCTTTCGCAAAGCTTCGGATCTAAACTGGAAGATCCGCCCAATGTCCGGACGAACCAGTAAGCGATGCACGAGAAAATCCATCGGCACGGCATAGTGAACATGGTCGCGGGCGAGCGTGCCGCCGTCGCGCGCCTCGAAGGTATGCTCGTGAATCCACTGTCGGTAAGGACCATGGATTTGTTCATCTACGAAGTGATGCGGCGGCTGCCAGACGTTGATGCGCGTTCGCCAGCGCAATGGCAGGCCGTAGACGCGCAGCCGATAATCAATCAACGCTCCGGCTTTCATCTCGATGGGCGGCGGCGTGACGATGTGAAAATGCAGCCACGGCGGCGTGAGCGCATCGAGGTTCGCGGCATCCGCGAAGAAGGGAAACAGTTCCGCGGGCGGCAGCGGCAGCCAAAGTTCGGATTGGAATTCATGGATGGTCATGCCTTTCGCTCCGCTGACCTAACAATGCCCCTCAGCATTCCCGCAAACACGACTTGGTGCAAAGGCCAGACGCCATACCAATAGGCCAGCCCCCACAAACCGACCGGGTCGAACATCGCCGTCTGTCGTAGCCGCGCCCCGTCACCGTCGGGTTGCACCTCGAAGTCCAGCCACGCCCGGCCAGGGAGTTTCATTTCGGCAACCAGACGCAGCTGCTGGCCGGGTTGGCTGAATTCCACGCGCCAGCAATCCAGCGTGTCGCCCACCTGCAACCGCTGCGGATCGCGACGTCCCCGCCGCATGCCGACTCCGCCCATGACCAAGTCCAGCCAGCCGCGCAAAGTCCAAAGCCAGTTCGAGTAGTGCCAGCCGGTCGCGCCACCGATGCTTTCCACCGTGGCGAAAACCTTGGCGGGCGTCGCGGCGACCCGTGCGGATCGCTAACCTACCAGCCTGCTTCCAAATCGTGTGTCGCCCCATTGACGGAGCGCGCTGGCAGCGGCGGAAATCGCGGCCGACCAGCGTGTCTGGGCGAAGCCGGAGTCTTCGTTTCGCAACGCCCGAGCAATCGCCTCGCGCACGCCCAACGGCTGGATGGAAAAAAGGCGGAGTGCGGCAATCATCGCGCACGATGGTCGGGTGACGGAGGCTGTCCACCAGCTTGCGCCCCACGCGGGCACACAGCGGCGTCACCAACCCCAGCCACAGGCTCGAAAGCCGTGGCGTCAAGAGCGGCACGGGAATCATCAACCGCCGCAGCCCACGCTGCAGCGCATATTCCCGCATGAGTTCACCGTAAGAAACGCGATCCGGCCCGCCGATCTCGATGGTCACGCTGCCACTGATTTCAAGGGACAACGCCGCCCGAAGATACGCGAGCACGTCAGAGACGGCGAGGGGTTGCGCCATCACCCGCACCCAGCGCGGCATCACCATCACCGGCAACCGTTCCACCAACGCCCGAATCATTTCGAAGGAGAGGCTGCCCGAACCGATGATGATGTAGGCACGAAACTCGATGACTGGCACGCCGGATGCCCGCAGCCTTTCTCCCACTTCATGCCGGCTGCGAAGATGTGCGGACAACTCCTGATCCTCCTCGCCCAGATCGCACAGATAGATGATGCGCTTCACACCTGCCGCGCGCGCAGCCGTGCCAAAGTTCTCCGCTGCCTGCCGGTCTTGTTCCTCAAAACTGCCGGTCGCACCCATCAAATAAACCAGATAGAAAGCCGCCTCCACGCCCGCCAGGGCATAACGCAATGATTCCGCATCGAGCAAATCGCCGCGCACCACCTCGACTGCGTCCGGCACGCGCGGCAACAGATTCTCCGGTTGCCGGGCCAGACACCGCACCCGCCAGCCATCCGCAGCGAGTAAGGGCAACAGCCGCCCGCCGATGTAGCCAGTCGCACCGGTAAGCAGAATGAGTTTGAAGGCGGGCATGGTAAATCACTCAATACGTCATCCGGCAACGAAACAATTCAAATCTTCCAGCACCAGTTTGGAACTGATGCGCGCCGATTCGAAGATCACCGGCAAGCCGCTGCCTGGATGCGTGCCGCCGCCCACGAGATACATGCCGTCGAATTCCTCGAAGCGATTTTGCGGGCGGAGGTTCAGCATCTGCGCGAAGGTGTGCGCTAGGTTGAAAGTCGCGCCGCGGTAGATGTCCACCTTGCTCTCCCAATCCGCCGGCGTGATCACGCGCTCGAAGCGGATACGCTTTTCGATGTCCGTGATGCCGAGTATCTCCAACTGTCGCAACGCCACGCCGCGATACCGCGCCTTTTCCTTGCTCCAATCCACGTTCGGATGCTGGTGCGTCACCGGCAGCAGCACATACAGCGCGCTGTGGCCGGGCGGCGACATCGTGGCGTCCGTGCGCACCGGATTCCCAACGTAGAACGATGGGTCCTCGGACAAGACGTGTTGCTGTTCAATCTCGTTTAGATTGCGGCGGTAGTCTTTCGCCACGTAAATGTTGTGGTGCGCAAGGTGGTCGAACTTCCCTTCCACGCCGAGATACAGCATGAACGTGGAGCAGGAGAAATCCTTCTTCGCGACCTTCTCGTCGGTCCAGCGACGACGCAGATGATTCGGCACGAGCTTCGTGATGGCGTTGGCGAAATCGGCGTTCAGCACCACGGCGTCGGCGCGCTGCTCGCCCTGCGCGGTGCGCACGCCCACGGCGCGGCGGCCTTCAAAAATGATTTCCTCCACGCCGGTGTTGAGCTGAATTTTCACGCCGAGCTCTTGCGCCACGCGAGCCATGTTGGTCGAGATGGAATTGCAGCCGCCGGTCGGATGCCAGATGCCATGTTCGTATTCGAGGAACGACAAAATGGAAAACAGACTTGGGCACTGAAACGGCGACATGCCGAGATACTTCGCCTGAAACGTGAACGCCAGTTGCAGGCGCGGGTCTTTGAAATAGCCCGCCAGTTCCGCGTGCAACGACTTCCACGGCTTGAGGAACGGCAGCACCATCAGCAGCCGGAGACTGATCAAGCTGGTCCAACCGAGGAAAGGCACTTGCAGGCACGGCGCGAATTTCTCCAGCTTCGCGCGGTTGTAGTCCATGAACCGCCGAAAGCCCGCGCCATCAACCGGCGACAGCCGGGAAATCTCCGCCACCATGCGCTCGAGGTCCGGCGTGGCGTTGAGTTCCCCGCCCGCGCCGAAGGTGATGCGGTATTGCGGGTCGAGCTTGGTCATCGGCACTTCCTGGTAAAGGTCGCGGCCGACTTCCTGGAAAATCTCCTGAAGAATCTGCGGGTAGAGAAAAAACGTCGGGCCGAGGTCGAAGCGATAGCCATTGCTCTCGATGAGCGAGGTGCGTCCGCCGACGCGCGGCTGCTTCTCAAGAATGGTCACATCCGCGCCCGCCTTGGCGAGCAACATGGCCGAGGCCAGCCCGCCCGGTCCTGCTCCAACAATGATGACACGTCGCGACATAAGCCGAGTTTGACGAAATAGCCGACAAGAGCAAGTTTAGTCGCCCAACAGAAAACGCAACGCTCGTTTCAAGCCGGCCAACGAAAGTTTTTGCGGCGGATAACGGAACGGTGTGTCCAGCCAGGTGGCGCGGCGCAGCACGGCTCGGTCATGCGAGAAGGCATCGAATCCCGCGCGCCCGTGATACGCACCCAGTCCGCTCTCGCCCAAACCACCAAAGGGCAGGCCCGTGCCAATCATGTGCGAGACCACGTCGTTGACGCACACGCCACCTGAGCGAGTTTCCGCGAGCACACGCGCCTGCGTCGCCCGGTCATTGCTGAAGACATACAACGCCAGCGGCGTGGGCCGACCGCGCAACGAAGCGAGCGCATCACCGAGCCGATCAAACTCCAGCACTGGCAGAATCGGGCCGAAGATTTCCTCCAGCATCACCGACGCGTCCGGCGAAACGTCCTCCAGAATCGTCGGCGCGAGGAACAAATCCTCCACGTCGTGCGTGCCGCCGTGGACGACTTTGCCGTCGCGCAGATAATTTACGAGCCGGTCGAAATGCCGCGCGTTTACGATTCGCCCGTAATCCGCGCTCTGGCTGGCGTCCTCGCCGTAAAACTCGCGCAGCGATTTTTTCAGCACCGCCACGAACCGCTCGAGCACGCTGCGCTGCACCAGCACAAAATCCGGCGCGACGCACGTCTGCCCAGCGTTCATGAACTTGCCCCACGCGATGCGCTTCGCCGCCAGTTCCACATTAGCGTCGGCACAAACGATGGCCGGACATTTCCCTCCGAGTTCAAGCGTCACCGGCGTGAGATGTTTCGCCGCCGCTGCCATCACCAAACGTCCGACGCGCGTGCTGCCGGTGAAAAAGATTTTGTCGAACCGCTCCGCCAGCAATGCTTCGGCGACGTCCGGTCCGCCAGTGACGACGGAAATAAAATCCTCCGTGAAAGTCTCCCGCACCAGCGCGGTGATGACTTCGGCTGTGCGCGGGGCGAGTTCGGAAGGTTTCAGCACCGCGCAATTGCCCGCCGCGATGGCGCTGACGAGCGGCGTGAGCAGCAGTTGCGCGGGGTAATTCCATGGGCCGAGGATGAGGGCCACGCCGAACGGTTCGGGCTGCACCCAACCGCGCGCCGGCGTGACAAACCACGGCGTTTTGCACGTCTGCGGCGCGGCCCACCGATGAAGATGCTTCAGCGCGTGGCGGATTTCCGCCTGCACGAGCCCGAGTTCGGTCGCGTAGCCTTGGAACAGCGATTTGCGGAGGTCGGCTTGCAACGCTGAGAGCAGCTCCGGCTCGCGCCGCTCCAGCGCGGCGTGGAATTTCTGGAGCTGCGAGCGCCGGAAGTCCAGCGGACGCGTCGCGCCCGTTTCAAACCGGGCGCGGTGGCGGAGGATGGCGGCGGTGAAACTCATATTCGGCTTGGGAAATTTAGCCCGCCGCGTATACTACATCAAGCGATGATTCGATTGGTCTTCATCCTGATGCTGTGCTCCGTGCTCCTCGCGCGCGCGGAATCGGCGGCGGACAAGCTCACGGCGGCGGACAAGCTCACGGCGGCGGGCATCGCGGAGTTTACGGCGGCGTATCAGGCGTGGAGCGGCGCACGATTCGCGGTAGCGGCGAAAACCTTTCGGCGAGCCAGCACCAACGCTTCCGCCACGGCGACGAATTTCTATTGGCTCGGGGCGGCGGAGTTTCATCGGATGCTGCAACTGCAAAACTCGCCCGGCAGCGAAACGAACAAATCAGCGAGCGCGGCGGCACTGGATTCAGCGGTGGACGCTTTGATGGCCGCCGTCACACTTAACGAGCGCCACGCGGAGAGCCATGCGCTGCTCGGCACGCTTTACGGTATGAAGATCAACGGCAGCGTCCTGCGCGCGGTGCGCTTCGGGCCGCGCGTGCAGAAACATCAGGATCTCGCGCTGGCCTCGGGCGCGTGCAATCCGCGCGTGCAATATCTGCTGGGCATGTGCCGGTTCCATACGGCGAAAAAGCCGGAGGCTTGGCGCGAAACGCTCGCGACACTACTCGCAGCGGAAAAGCTCTTCGTGGCCGAAGCCAAGACCGCCGCCGCGCCGCTCCATCCGCGTTGGGGAAACGACAGTTGCCTGACGTTCATCGGTCGGACTTACGAGTTGCTGGGGCAGCCGAAGGACGCCGCAGATTATTTCCGCAAGGCGCTGGCCATCCATCCGCAAGACCACGTCGCGCAGGACGGCTTGAAACGCGTCGCAGCAAAGAAGTGACGAAAACATGAGCAGTAAAAAAGTAATCGTCATCGGCGCGGGATTGGGCGGATTGTCGGCGGCCATCTCGCTCAAGCAAGCGGGCTACGACGTTGAGATTTTTGAGAAGAATGACAAAATCGGAGGCAAGCTGAACGTGCTCAAACAGCAGGGCTACACGTTCGACCTCGGGCCGTCCATCCTCACGCTGCCGCACATTTTTGAGCGGTTGTTCGAGCGCAGCGGGAAGAAGATGTCAGACTATTTTTCCATCCGCCCACTTCGTCCCCACTGGCGGAATTTCTTCGAGGACGGCGTCACGCTCGACCTTTATCCCGAACCGGACAGGATGGCCGCCGAAGCCCGAAAGGTCGGCGAACTGCCGGAGAACATCGAACGCTTCCTCAAATACTCCGCCGATCTTTACGACCTCACCAACGACGGTTACTTCGAGCAAGGGTTGGATAACTGGCAGGGTTTCGCTAAGCACTACGGCTTGCTCAAGTTTTTCCAGTTCGACCTTTTTCGCTCGATGCATCAGGGCGTCGCCTCACATTTGCAGACGGAATATTTCCGCAACATTTTCGACTTCTTCATCAAATACGTCGGCTCGTCGGCGTATCGTGCGCCCGCGTTCATGAACGCCATGCCCACCATCCAATTCCGCTACGACCTCTGGTATGTGGACGGCGGACTTTACAATATCGCCCTCGGCCTGCGCCGCTTGATGGACGAACTAGGCATCAAGATTCATCTCAACGCCGAAGTCAGCGAAGTCCGCCGCGAAGGCGTGCGCGTCACCGGCCTCGTGGCGAACGAAAATTTCCACGCCGCTGACATCATCGTGTCGAACATGGAAGTGATTCCCGCCTACGAAAAGTTGCTGCGCGAGGATAAAACTTTCATCGCGTCGCTGGAAAAGAAATACGAACCCACCTGCTCCGGCCTCGTAATCGAGCTAGGACTTGATTGCCAGTATCCCCAGCTCGCGCACCACAACTTCTTTTTCAGCGGCCATCAGAAAGAGCATTTCGCCAAAGTCTTCGAGCGCTACGAATTGCCCGACGACCCGACGATCTACCTCGTCGCCGCGTCCAAGACCGATCCGACCGTTGCGCCGGCGGACTGCGATTGCCTGAAGATTCTCCCACACATCCCGCACATTGACGACGAGCACCCGCTCACGCGCGAAGATTACGCGAAGTTGAAGGAGCGCATTCTCGACAAGCTGGAGCGGATGGGTTTGAAAGATTTGCGAAAGCACGTCGTCTTCGAACACTTCTGGACGCCGCTCGACATCCGCGCGCAATACAACTCACACAAAGGCTCGATCTACGGCGTCGTCAGCGACCGCTGGAAGAATCTCGCGTTCAAAGCGCCGAAGCAAAGCACGCTCTACCCGAATCTCTTTTTCGTCGGCGGCTCGGTGAATCCCGGCGGCGGTATGCCGATGGTTGTGCTCTGCGGCCAGAACGTCGCCAAGAAAATCGTCGCCTGGGACAAGTGATGATCCTCCTCGTCATCACACTCGCGCTCTGGTTTGCGGGTTGGATTGTGCTTGGGCGCATCAAGAATTGCGGTGACGGCGCAGGCGAAAAGGTTTCCAGCGCGCAACTATCCATCATCATTCCTGCGCGCAATGAGGAACAAAACCTTCCCACGTTGCTGCGCTCAATTGCCGCACAGTCCGCTCAAGCACACGAAATCATCGTCTTGGACGACGCCTCCACCGACCGCACCGCCGAAGTCGCAGCGCAATTTGGCGCACGCGTAATAAACTCGCAGCCGCTGCCCGATGGCTGGCGCGGCAAGACCTGGGCGTGTCATCAAGGCGCGCTGGCGGCGACAGGCGAACAATTACTGTTCCTTGATGCGGACACTTGGTTTGAGCCAGACGGCTTGCGGCGGGTGCTCGCGGAATTTCACGCGGGCGGCGGTGGCGTTCTGTCCGTCGCGCCGCATCACGCGGTGCGAAATTTCCACGAACAGTTCTCGGCGTTTTTCAATCTGACGATGCTCGCGGGCACGGGCGCATTTACGCTGCGCGGCGACCGGCTTGCGCCGCGCGGTTTACTTGGACAATTCATGCTCATCGAACGCGCCGCCTACCAACGCGTCGGCGGGCACGAAACCGTGAAGGGTCGCATCCTCGAAAACTTCTGGCTTGCGGAGCAGTTGCGCGTGGCGGGCGTGCCGCGGCGGTGTCGTGGCGGGCGCGGCGTGTTCGCGTTCCGCATGTATCCGCAGGGCTGGCGCGAACTCGTGGACGGTTGGACCAAGGGCTTTGCCTCCGGCGCAGGCCAGACGCCGCTGCCGATCCTGTTGCTGATCATCGCGTGGATGACCGGACTGATGTTCCCGCTGCTCGAACTCGCGCTGGGCGGCCATCCGCTTTCCTGGCTGACCGTTTACGGGCTCTGCGCGGGGCAAGTCGCGTGGCTGCTGCGGCGTGTGGGTTCGTTTCATTGGAGCACGGCGGTGTTTTATCCCGCGCTGCTGATTTTTTATTTCGCCGTGTTTACGCGTTCGGTGATTCGCTTGTGCGGAAAACAAACCGTTGCGTGGAAAGGGAGGCAGATCCGTGCTGATTGAACTTTCTGTCGCCTGGGTCATCGGGCTGAACTTCATCGCGTGGCTGGTGATCCAGTTCGGGTTGGCGTGGGCTTTCACGCAACTCGCTGCCAAGCGTTTCAATCCGCACAACTTTTTCGCCCGGGTCAAAAGCTGGGAACGTGACGGTCGCTTTTACGAACGCAGATTCGCCATCAAAAGTTGGAAAGGCAAACTGCCCGACGCCGCCCGGTTGTTTCGCGGCGGCTTTGCGAAGGCCAGTTTGCAGACTGCTTCGCCGGAATACCTGGAACGTTTCCTCCGCGAGACTTGGCGCGGCGAACTTGTTCACTGGTTGGCCTTGCTGACGCTGCCCATCTTTTGCTTATGGAATCCGTGGTGGGGCGTGGGAGTGAACGCCGCAGTTGCGCTGGCGGTGAATGTTCCGTGCATTTTCGCGCTCCGCTACAACCGCGCCCGCTTTCAGCGATTGCTAATCAAGCGACCCTCGCTACATCGCCGAAGCGGTCTGAATCAGTGATCAAAAGCGGATACGTCGTCACACCTTGGCGTAAAGCTCGCTGCCCCTCCTTCACAAACTCGCGGTTTTTTTTGGCGACCGCCCAATCGCAATGAAATTAAGGAAAGCGACTCAATCAAACTCCACTTTGCGTCTGGACGTTCAAACTGAACCACCCACCACTTGAGGCTTTGTTTGCATGCCGCCAAAGGACATGCTTCGGTATGACAACTCCGCAGTGCCGATTCGGAATCGGGACGCTTGAAAAAACGCTCGCCTATCATGAGGAACCCAAACATCACTTGGAGCGCTACGCGCGCAGCGTCGGCTACGTGACGCCGACCGGCACGCTGGCGGATTTCCACGACCAGGCAAAAAAACCGGCCGCCGCCACCACGTAGGGCGCGGGTCTTACTGATTTCTATTTTTCAAACCGTTATGGACACCACTCGTAAACCCTCTTGGATCCGTTCCAGATTTCCCTCCGGCCCCGCCTGCGACGCGACCCTCCGTATGGTGAAGGAGCACAAGCTCCACACCATCTGCGAGAGCGCACGTTGCCCGAACATCGGCGAATGCTGGTCTCGCGGCACCGCCACGCTGATGATCGAAAAAATAGATAAAATCTCTGATCTAGCGCGCGGACTGCAAAATATCAAACGCCAAACGAGCAAGGCGGGACCGTCATATGAAACGATTAATCAAGAGAAGCCGTCTGAAACGAGTCGGATTCGGGTGGACCAAATTCGGGAAATCCCGGAGCGGGACCTGGACAAAATT
>Ga0302132_10002429_pt1 | contig 10693 bp, 8 predicted proteins | sample CB9_321_MG_FD_203113 | JGI IMG/M metagenome (GOLD analysis project Ga0302132, IMG submission 203113) | Marine microbial communities from Western Arctic Ocean, Canada - CB9_32.1 | ecosystem: Environmental > Aquatic > Marine > Oceanic | place: Canada: Western Arctic Ocean | collected 2017-09-19 | reverse complement strand
ATATTGCAGATGGTGCAGCTAGAAGAAGAAGGCATTTTGAAAGCGTTAACGAAGCTTTGGAGTCTTATGATGGCAGAGGGGCATTTAAAACTTGGAGTTCAGAATGGATAAAAGATTACCTAGAAGGGGGAACTAAGACCTCTCCTTTGGGAGGAGTAGAATTGTCCTGCACACCTGAATGGGAGAGTATGACATTTAGAAGTTCTTCGATGGATACATGGAAATTTCTTAAAGAGATTAAGATACCAACCTACACCCTTGCAGCTACTTTAGAAGAAAATTCTGGATCAACTTTTTCTATAGAAGCTAGAGAGGCTCTTTTAAAGCTTGATTATGCCTATGAATTAGAAGAAATAGATGGTGCTAGTCATTTCTTACCGATGGAATTTTCTGATCTTACAGTTGATCGTATTTCCGATTATATAGATAAATAACTGTATAGTTCTTCCCGATTAAATGTAGTTCGGAGGGGCTATAAATCCACCTATTTCTTCAGCAAGGAGTCTAGTAAATTCTATAGTTTTATAGTCTTGATAAGCACCACTAACTGCCTGAAGACCAATCGGTAGACCGTCTTTTGAAGGCCCAGTAGGGAAAACTGTGCTTGGTAAATAGGCATTAACGATCATACCCGCCCAAAAGATTTGCTGGAAATAAGACTGTTCTTGATTATTGACCTTAATGGTTCTTTCATTGTAATTTCGATGGTCATGTTCAAACGCTGGAGTAGCCATTTGAGGGCAAATTAAAATGTCCCATTCTTTAAAGAATTCTTTCCAAGCTATTTTCAATTTCTCTCTTTTGAAGTTTGTTGAGATCCAGTCAGAATGAGAAATAACAATTCCTCTTGCATTCACTGCATCACTCGAAAAATCAGATGGATCTAGTTGATCTACAATTTTTTGTATTTTTTCTTTTTCTTCCGGTGGCATAGCTGCAGACATTACTGATTGAAGTAATAACTGATAATTTATATTACCAGTTTCAGGATCAAAATTTGGCCTTGCATCAAAGGAGACGGTTGCACCTAATTTGGCTAACGTTTCTCCTACCTGTATAGCTCTCTCTTCTATTTCGTGCGACACAGGAGCCATTTCATCATTAGCCCATACGGCTATTTTTAAATCTTTAAGGTTTTTAAAATCTGCTTCGGGTAAATCAAGCTTCCATCCAGCCGCTTCTCTTTCTGCAGGACCTGCCATAATATCTAAAGCTTGCCTTACGTCTTCTGCACTTCTTGCTAAAGGTCCGCATACAGCCAAATCAGCATCAGGCACATTACTAACTAATTCATGTCCGGTCATAGGAATAATTCCGTATGTTGGTTTATGACCGTAAACACCACAAAAATGAGCTGGGTTTCTGATGGAACCACCAATATCTGATCCTGCCTCTAATCCTGTAAAGCCTGCTGCAAGGGCGGCAGCACTTCCACCGGAAGAACCACCTGGAATTCTTTTTAAATCCCATGGATTATTTGTGGTTCCATAAATGGTATTGAAACTTTGGAAATCAGCCAAATCTAGTGGAACATTAGTTTTTCCTATGAAATGCGCTCCAGCTTGTCTAAATCTCTGAACAGCTAATCCGTCAGCAGCTGCTATATTATTTCTAAAAGCTTCATTGCCCCAAGTCGTTTTCTGACCTTCAATTGCATAAGATTCTTTAATAGTCATCGGGAGTCCATGTAAAGGACCTAAGTCTTTACCTTTCGATAAAGTTTCATCCGCTTTTTCAGCGTCTTCAATGGCTCTATCAAACATTCTGACGACCACCGCATTAATATCATCATCATATTTCTCAATTCTATCTATATAGAGTTGAGTTAATTCTTTAGAGCTAATCTCTTTTGATTTTATTTTATTGGCTAATTCTGTTGCTGATAAATGATAAAGTTCCATGTCTATTCTTCTCCTGGTACCCAGTCTTCATACCTTTCTTGTAATCTTTGCATACCCGAGATCCATCTGTCTCTGTCATTTCCTTTTCTTGAAACATATTCCAAAACTTCTGCATGAGGCGTCACTAAGAAACGATTTTTTTCTATAGCGTCCAAAACATCGTTAGCAACATCTTCAGGTTCCATCATTCCATCAACACCTGCTACTCCAGCCCCTTGAGCAGTCATAGCCGTTCTAACAGCTTGAGGACAAAGACAAGACACACCAATGCCTTTGCTTCCGTAAGTTATCTTTATCCATTCAGCAAAACTTACAGCAGCTGCTTTGGTTACGGAATAACCGGCTGAACCTATTTGTGTTAATAGTCCGGCTGCAGATGCAGTGCTCATTAAATAGCCTTCTCCTCGGTCCAGCATTTGAGGCAAAACATGTTTAGCAGCAAAAATATGAGATTGCACGTTAACCTCCCAAATATTTTGCCAGTCACTAGTTTCTAATTCAAAGAAGCCAGGCACTCCACCAATACCTGCATTTGAACAAAATATGTCTATGCCACCAGACAAACTATTAGCTTGTTCAATTACACTTATAATATCTGGTTCTTGTCCTACATTTGCTTGGACGGCAATACCGCCCACAGAATCAGCTGTCTCTTTTGCTCCATCGAGGTTCACATCAACACAAACAATTGATTGAACTTCTGTTTCTTGAAATGCCTCACAGAGCGCTTTTCCTATACCACTAGCTGCTCCAGTGACAACTACTCTTTTATTTTTTATTTCCATTAGTTTAATCCCAATTCTTTAATTGCTTCTTCTCTCATATCTTTTTTAGCTATTTTACCTGCAGCCACCTTTGGAAGTTCCTCATCTTGAAACCATGCCAATTCTGGGATTTTAAATTTAGCTATTTTCTTTTCTAGAAAGGATGAGAGCTCTTCTTGAGATAAAGTCTTTTCCGGATTTAAGGATATGCGAACAGCTAATTTTTCACCAAGTCTCTCGTCCGGTATCCCAAAAACAGAGGCTTCTCTCACTGAAGGATGTTCATAGATTGCAGCTTCAATTTCTAGGCAAGCAATATTTTCTCCACCTCGAATAACAATGTCTTTAATTCTATCTTTAATGTACAAGAAACCCTCATCATCTAAACATCCGACATCACCGCTCCTAAACCAGCCTTCTGAATCTAATACTTCATTAGTTGCATCTTGATTTTTTAAATAACATCTAAAATTACAAGTTGATTTGATCGCCACTTCACCTACTTCATTTGTAGCAACCTCTTTACCATCTTCTCCTATTATCTTAATTTGAGTTATTGGCGGTATAGGGAAGCCAGCTGTGCTAGGTCGCTTATAAAGAATTGGTCCACTGGCATTAGTTCCTTGAGCATTTGTTTCTGTTAGACCATAACCCACAGTAGCAACTTTATCGGGATGTTCTTTTTCTTGAGATTTAAGTTGTTCAGGTGGGCGCGCAGCTCCTCCAGATCCTAGTCCTTTTAAACTAGATATGTCTATTTCTGGGTGTTCTTTATGGGCCTCTAGGACTTCCCATGCCATAGTAGGAACACCGGTCATATCTGTAACTTTGTGCTTTTCAATTAATGAAAGGGCTGTTTTAGCATCCCATTTGTACATAAATACTATTTTTCTTGCTGTAACTAAAGATAGAAGAAAAACAGCGTGTGAACCAGTAACATGAAAAAGAGGAACTGCAGCTAAAGTACAAGGATTTTCGGGTGCAGGCATAGACGATCCTGCGACACCATCAATTTCAATTTGACCGGCAAGCTGACCTAATAAAGCCCAAGTCTCAGGTGCTGATACTACACTTCTGTGTGTTGCTACAACGCCTTTTGGATATCCAGTGCTTCCTGAGGTATACATAATACTTGCATCATCTTCAGGGTGTATTTCTGCATCAGGGAAGGAATCTTTTTGGGTAACAACATCTTCAAAGGCAACAGTGTTCATAAATTTACTGGCATCGCATCTGATACTTATTCTTGGAGTTTCTTTTAACAGACCTTCTAGTCTATCCAGTCGTTCGCCGTCTCCTATAAAAATTTTAGATTCACTATGAGTTATTCCGTATTCTAGTTCTTCTCCCTGCCACCAAGAATTTAAAGGAACTACTATCGCTCCTATTGAAGTCACTGCAATATAAATATTTATCCATTCAGGGTAATTTCTCATCGAGAAAGCTACTTTATCTCCTTTCTTTATTTCAAAATTATTTACCAAAATATGAGCAAGGCCGGCGGATGTATTCAGAACTTCTTGGTAGCTGTAAGTAGTTTCTTCATAGGCTAGGAAGTCCCATTCACCATGTATGAGAGGAAATTGAAAGTAGTCTCTTAGAGTTTGAGGAAGATTGGCAAAAACCTGATATTTGTTACCGCGTATTGTTTCTTCTCTTAATTCAAAAAGACCTTCTTTTGTAAATTCGCTAGCTAACTTCTCTCGAGCTTCTTTTTTAACAAATTCTTTAATATCCATATTACTTACCTGTAAATTTAGGTTCCCTCTTTTCCATGTAGTGGTCTACGCCTTCTTTAAAATCTTCAGAATTAAAACTTTCTAACATTGCGGCCATAGAGCTATTTAAGTTTTCCTGAATAGTTTCTCCCTGAGCGTTGTAAATTTGTTCTTTCATTATTCTTATTGATCGAGGCGAAACTGATTTAGCTAGATCTTTGGCATAATTCATAACTTCTTCATCAAAGCTTTCATCGCTGAAGGTTTTATTAACTATACCAAGTTGTTCCGCCTCAGAAGCACTGATTCTCCTTGCTGAAAATAAGATATCGTTGGCTCTTGCGATGCCAACTAATCTTGGCAGAATCCATCCAACACCCCATTCTGCAATCAAACCTCTTTTAGAGAAAGCACTGGTAAATATAGCACTTTCTTTTGCAAACCTAATGTCACAGAATAAGGCCATAATAAAACCAACTCCTGCAGCAGGTCCGTTAATAGCTGCTATAACAGGCTTAGGAAGGGTAGGAAAATAACTAAATCCGCCTTCAAAACCTTTAGCATTATTAGAAGCATAGTCTCTATCTTCTGCCTCTAGTTCATTTCTGGACTGGCCTTTGCTGGTAGCAGCTAAACCATCCATATCTGCTCCTGCACAAAATCCACGACCAGCCCCGGTTAGAATAATCACTTTTACATCATCATCCTTACACGCATCATCTAGTTTTTCTTTTAATCCGGCTCTGATTTCAGCGGTGACTGAATTTAATTTATCAGGTCTATTGAGGGTTACAACAGCAACTCCTTCTTCTTTTCTGTATAAAACGGCATTATTCATATATTTCTCCTTAAGCGGTAGATCCGCCATCTATAACTAGTGTATGCCCATTAACAAATGTACCTGCTTCAGAGGCTAAGAATACAGCAGCACCCCCAATCTCATCCGGTTCGCCAATTCTTCTTAGCGGGCAGGAAGCTGTTGATTGCTTGAGTATTTCAGGGTTCTCCCAAAGAGCCCTTGCAAAATCTGTTTTAAATAAACCTGGAGCAATAGCATTGGTTCTGACGTTGTGAGGTCCATATTCAGCTGCTAAGTTTTTTACCAGCATAATATCTGCTGCCTTGGAGATGTTGTAGGCTCCTATTACCGTGCTTGATTTTAATCCACCAATAGAAGAAACAATTATGATGCTGCCATCTTTTCTTTCAACCATTTCTGGGACTACCATCTGGCATAATAAATGATTGCTCTTGATGTTATTGTTCATGATTTTATCAAATGCTTCGTCGGGTATATCGCCAAGAGAACCGAAGAACGGATTCGAAGCAGCGTTACAAACCAAAATATCGATTTGACCAAGTTGATTATGGGTTTCATCGACTAGCATTTGCAAAGCTATTTTGTCTGAAATATTACAAGGTATAACTATTGCTTCACCTTCTTTGCCATCGCAAGCTTCATTGATTTCATCAGCAGTTGCTTGGCATACATCTGCCTTACGACTAGACACAACCACCTTAGCGCCTTGAAGAGCCATTTGCATGGCAATTGATTTTCCTATCCCTTTCGACGATCCTGTGATGACCGCCGTTTTCCCTGTTAAATTAAACATATCCTCTCCTGTTTGGGTAAAGGAGTTTATCCTACCTTTACAGTAGAAAAAAGACCACAGTCAAGACTCTTGTTGAGATTTTGATAAAATAGCAAGATGCTTAAAAAATCTTTTTATGTAATAACGTTATTTCTTCTTGTCTATATTCTTTTTGTCACTTTAGTAGCTAATGGATCTTTGGGTAGATATGAAGCTCCAGGTGAAGTTACACCCTTGTCGCAACCACTAGATGTACTAGAAAAAAGAGTTACTGATCAATTATTGGCAAAAAAAAGGTTAGATATAAAAGATCCTAAAATGATTCTATTTGGCGATCTTCACGTGCATACAACGTATTCCAATGATGCCTTTATGTTGAGTCTTCCTATGATGTCAGGAGAAGGAACTCACCCACCGGCGGATGCTTGCGATTTTGCTAGATTTTGTTCTTCTTTAGATTTTTGGGCCAATACAGACCATGCAGAAGCTTTAACTGCGGTAGATTGGCAAGAAATTAAAAAATCAGTGAGGCAGTGTAATCAAGCAGGAGGAGTTTCTTCATCTCCAGACACGGTAGCATTTTTAGGATGGGAATGGACCCAGATTGGTGGCTTTGGTATTCCTCACTATGGTCATAAAAACGTCATCTTAAAAGGACTTGATGAAGATCAAATTCCTGCACGACCTATTTCAGCTAGTTCTGATTTAGGTTTTCTTGCTATGCCATATTCTTCAAAATTTTTGCTGTCAGCTATGAGACCATCCGATCGTAGAATTCATGACTTAATGAGATTTGTTAACGATGGCAAGGCTAATGTTTGTCCAGAAGGTATTCCAGTTAGAGACTTACCACCAGACTGTAAAGAAATTGCTCCAACCCCTGGAGTACTTTTTGACAAATTAAATGAATGGGGTCATGAGACAGTGGTAATTCCTCATGGAACAGCTTGGGGTGCTTATACACCTCCAGGTAATGATTGGAAGGCACAGCTTAATGAGATAGAGCACGATCCAAAAATACAAACCATGGTTGAGATTTATTCTGGCCATGGTAATTCAGAAGAATATAGAGATTGGCGTAGTGTTATTTTTGATAAACAAGGCAAGGCTATTTGCCCTAAACCATCTAAGAGCTATTTACCTTCTTGTTGGCAAGCAGGAGAAATAATTAAAGAACGTTGTTTGGCAGAAGGTGAATCTCTAAGAGAGTGTAATAAAAGAGCTAAAGTTGCTAGATATAACCATGCTAATGAAGGTGTCGCAGGGTATGCAACTGTGTTTAATGAAGAATCTTCTGAATGGTTAGACTCTAATCAATGTAAGGATTGTTTTTTACCTGCTTTTAGCTATAGGCCGGCAGGATCTGCACAATACATGGCTGCAATAAGAAATTTTGATGATACTGACAGAGTTGATCGTTTTAAGTTTGGTTTTATAGGATCAAGTAATAATCATGCGGCTAGACCAGGAACTGGCTATAAAGAAATTAATAGAAGAGAGATGACAGAAGCAACAGGTCCAGCAGATCCTACTGGCTTCCTTTTAGGTTTTAATGAAGGCGATGGTATTTATGGTCAATCTACATCAAAAAACTGGACCAATGAAACTCTACCTGGAGGTCCGCCAGAACCAGAGAGAGTGGCTTCATTCTTTTTAACCGGAGGTTTGGTTGCAGCACATTCCAATGGTAAAAATAGGGACGAGATTTGGAACTCTATAAAAAGAAAAGAAGTTTATGCAACGAGCGGCCCTAGAATACTGCTCTGGTTTGATTTAGTAAATGCTCCGAATGGTGAAGAAGTACCTATGGGTTCAGATATTAAGATGTCCAAGAATCCCCGTTTTATTGTTAAAGCTGCTGGCTCTTATATTCAAAAACCAGGCTGCCCTGAGTATTCATATAATGCTCTGGGCAAGGAAAAGCTCCAAAATCTTTGTCGCAATGAATGTTATAACCCTTCAGACGTAAGAAAGAAGATTGATAGAATTGAAGTGGTAAGAATAAGACCTCAAATTTTTAAAGGAGAGGACGTTTCAAATTTAATCGAAGATGCATGGAAAGTTTTTCAGTGCCCAAAAAATAAAACAGACTGTAGTTTTAGTTTTACCGATAAGGAGTACAGCGAACTAGAAAGGGATACAGTTTATTACGTAAAAGCAATTGAAGAGACTTCTAAAATTATCAATGCAAATAATTTGAGATGTGAATACGATGTATTTGGTAATTGTACTAAAACAAATATTTGCTACGGAAGTTCTCTTTTAACTCCCTACAAAGACGATTGTTTGGGTGAAGCTGAAGAAAGGGCTTGGTCTTCTCCTATTTATGTCGATTATTCAGCGATGTAGTCAAGAAAGGGCAATAAAATATTTATTTACCCTTCCAATTAGGGGCTCTTTTTTCAGAAAATGCTACTGGTCCTTCAATAAAATCTTCGCTTTTAAATAAGTCTATTACTGCAGAATATTGACCCTGCATAGATTTTTCTAAGCTTGCTTCATTTAAGCTTTCATATGCAACTTGTTTAGTTGCTCTTATAGACATAGGAGAGCAGGCTTCTATCTGCTTAGCCCAATTTCTTGCTGCATCCATAAGGTCTTCTTGGTTTTCTACAACTTCATTGACTATGCCAAGTTGTTTAGCTTCATCGGCTCCTACGTGACGTCCGGTTAGCATCATACCCATAGCATTCTTCATGCCTATTTGCCTCGGAAGTCTTTGCATGCCACCGGCCAGTGCTGCTAAGCCTACTTTGGGTTCAGGTAAAGCAAATCTAGCATTCGAAGAAGCAATGATTAAATCACAAGCTAAAGCTATTTCCATTCCTCCCCCCATAGCCACACCATTGACTGCTGCTATAACGGGCTTATTAAGATTAAACCTAGAGGTTAGGCCAGCAAAGCCAGATTCTGGCATTCCAGATCTATCTCCACCCGAAGCTTGGTATTTTAAGTCATTACCTGCTGAAAAGGCTCTATCTCCTGCACCGGTAATAATAGCTACCCAGAGGTCTTCTTCATTAGTAAATTCACTCCAGACTTCATCAAACTCTCTATGTGAAGGCGGATGAAGTGAATTCATCACGTCTGGTCTATTAATAGTAATCTCTAGAATATGGCCGTTGATAGTTGTTGTTAAGAATTCATAATTATCTTTCATGTAAGTCTCCTTTTCACTTTGATAAAAGAATAACAGTCATTACATTTACAGTCATGTTTTATCGTTTACTATTAAGGGATGAAGAATCTTACAATAGGAATCTTGTTAACAGATCATGTGGTTCCTGAACTTATTGAAGATCATGGTGATCAAACTGATTTTTATAACTACATTTTTAATTTAGCTGATTCAACGGTTAAACTTATTTTTTATGATGTTGTTTTGGATCAATATCCAAATTCAGTTGATGAATGTGATGGCTATTTAATAACTGGAAGTAAATTAAGCGTTTATGATGCTGAAGATTGGATAAGAAAATTAGAGTTTTATATCCAGGAGTTAGATAAACATAAAAAAGCCTTGTTGGGAGTTTGTTTTGGGCATCAGCTAATTGCAAAAGCTTTAGGAGGTAAAGCAGAGGAGGTGCCGATTGGATGGACCGTAGGTGTTCAAAATTATAAATTCATAAATACATTTCCTTGGGTTCAAGATCAAAAACAATTCGTAAGTCTTATTCACTCTCATAAAGACCAGGTAACTGCATTACCTAAAGCTGCTGAATTAATAGCTTCTAACCCCCGGGTTCCTATTGCCATGTTTAGAATAGGAAATCATATAATGTCCATGCAAGGTCACCCTGAATTTACACATGAATATGCTCATGCTGTCGCATCCATGCGAAAAGAAGTACTAGGAAAAGAGGCTTATGAAAAGGCTAGTTTTAGTTTAAAAAATGAAACTACCGACAACGTAGAGGTGGCAAAATGGTGGATAGATTTCTTTAGGCAGAACAATCAATAAGGTCTGTCTGGATCATCAATTGTGATGCGCTCCATTCTTCTTAATTGTGGCCAATAGTTATTATCCGGTTTATGTAAAACAGAGCGATTATCCCAAAATGCTATTGAGTCTTTTTCCCATTTAAATCTATAAATATATTTTTCTTTTTGTATGTGATCAAAGAGGAATTTTAGTAATTTTTCTGATTCAGCTTTTTTCAATTCAATAATTTGTGAAGTAAAGAGTCTATTTACAAAAATTAACTTTCTTTTAGTTATGGGGTGAGTTCTGATAACTGGGTGAGTAACAGGAGGGTTTGCTTTTAAGGCTTCAGATAACCTCTCTCGACCACCCGGTTCAGAAAGACTTTCTTTAAATCCATATTCAAAGCTATGTTCTGCCGTTAAGTCTTGAAGTTTCTCTTTTAAATCATCTGTTAAGTCATCAAAAGCAGCAGCTAAACTTGCAAAAAGAGTATCGCCCCCTTTTTTCGGTATTATTTTTCCTATCAAGATACTACCAAGTGGCGGATTCCCTTTAAAAGTCATGTCTGTATGCCACTCTTCAATTTTAGAAGGGTTTTCTCTATCGTTCTCTAGAATAGTTATCTCCGGAAAATCAATGATAGTAGGATAAGCAGGATGTGTTTGTAAGCTGCCAAAATTGAGAGCTAAATTTCTATGGTCTAGACTAGAAATTTCTTGTTCTCTAAAGAATATAACTTGGTGAACAGCTAGGGCTTCTTTTATGAAACTGATAGATTCAGAATCAAGTTTGT
>Ga0302132_10002428_pt1 | contig 10694 bp, 5 predicted proteins | sample CB9_321_MG_FD_203113 | JGI IMG/M metagenome (GOLD analysis project Ga0302132, IMG submission 203113) | Marine microbial communities from Western Arctic Ocean, Canada - CB9_32.1 | ecosystem: Environmental > Aquatic > Marine > Oceanic | place: Canada: Western Arctic Ocean | collected 2017-09-19 | reverse complement strand
GCCTCTCGACAAGCAGTTACATGGCGGCCAGCACGGTCCGCTGGTTTGGTCGCAGCTGGGAATACCCGTTGGAATTCCACAAGGGCAGGGCGACCGGGCCGCTCGCCCAGATTGCGCCATGGCCGGCCTACGGCCCAGTGACATTGGTTCCCACGGCCGCCGGAGTGAAACGTAATCTGACGCGGCAGTTATTGTCGCATTGCCAGTACCATGGCGGGCCCCATTTCGAAGAGACGGGTGATACCAAGGTCCTGGCTCGTTATCCCGACGATACAGCTGCCATCATTGCCAGCCGGCTGGGCCGGGGTGAAGTGATCCTGGCCGGTATTGATATCAGCCGCTCGCTGCCCGCAGACAGCGATGCCCGCTTCCTGCTTGAGCTGATTGCAGGGCGGACTGATCGGTAGTCATTCTTCGCTGGCTTGACGTCAGTTGGGCAGCGGGTCATCTCCGAGGATCAGCTGAGCTCGATCCTGTTCGTCGATCTCGGCTCGCTGGCGCCTGCCAGCAATCCAGAAAAACAGGCCGCAGAGGGACAATCCAAGCAGAATAGACCAGTCCAGTGGCCAGTTCAGCGCAGCCGGGCTGGCGGGGACCACCTGCGCGAGCAGGATCAGCAGCGAGCCAGTTGCTGCGGCGCCAGCCACCAGGCGGCCGGCCGGCACGCGGTAGGGGCGATCTATATCAGGGGCCGTCCGCCGCAGCCGAATCAGGCTCAAGGCAACTCCCAGGAAAGCGACGCAGATACAGAACGAGCCCACTTCAACAAACGCCAGCAGTGCTCCACGACCGAGGCAGACTGCCAACGCAGTCACCAGGCCGCTCAAGAGGATTGCTCGCGTGGGAGTTCCGAATTGCGGATGAACGTGACCGAACCGCTGGTCAATGATTCGTCCCCGACCGAGTGCAAACAGGACCCTGGTGCCGGCCAGGAAGAAACCGTTCCAGCTGGTCAGCAGACCGATCAAGCCCGCCAGCAGCACCAGCTTGGCCAACAGCGGATTTTCCAGTACCAACTCGAAAGCGGCCGCAGTCGGCAGTTTTTCCTGGACAGTCTCTTGCCAGGGGGCCGCGGCGCTGGCAGCCCATATGACCAGACAATAGAACAGCACGGCAGCCACGATCGAGAGCATGATGTACATCCCCAGTCGCCTGAGTGGTTGACCGTCGGATCGCTCCTCGGCCGCCTGTGGGATGGTATCGAATCCGACAAACCAGAAGGGGACTGTCACGAACACCGCCAGCAGACCATGCCAGACGCTTGATGCGCCGTCGTGCCTGCCGGTTCCCAGCACAGGTTTGAGGTTGTCGCTGCTGCCGGCCAGGATGCCGGCCAGCACGAAGATTGCTGTGCAGCCGACCAGCAGACAGGTCAGGATAATCTGCAAACGGACCGCCACAGCGACTCCGCGATGGTTAACCCAGGCAATCATCAGAGTCAGGCCGACGCCCAGCAGCAGGTGCGGAAGATAGACGGTCCAGCCCTGGATCTCATACAACGGCCAGGCATCCAGTTCTGGCAGCAGGTAGGCCAGTACCATTCCCACGGAGACCGCTTCGAATCCCGAGACGGAAAGGTACCCGATCAGCAGGAACCAGCCGACCAGGAACGATATGCCGGTACCATGCGCCTTGTAAGCGTAGGCAACTTCGCCTCCAGTGACGGGCAACATCGGTGTCAACTCGGCATAACAGAGGCCGATCAGCACCATCAGCAGGCCACCAGCGCCAAAGGCCAGCATCGCTCCGACGGGTCCGGCATTGTTAAGCCATTCATCCAGCGTGGTGATCCAGCCGACGCCGATCATGGACCCAAATGCCAGGCAAAAGAAACCGAGGCCACCGATCGTTTTCTTCAGCTGCGGTCGCATCTGGCTGCCATTGTCCTTTTTTGGTGACGAGAGGATTCGAAATCATGTCCTGGGTTTCGAGAGAGGTGTGTTGTAACCAGCAGAGAGTGGCCGATCAACTCGCGCACAACACGATTAGGCTACCAGTTGTCTCAAATCTGTAGTCGGACAAAAAAGAGTGCTGAGGACAGGGGTTTTTGAGGGTAATTTTTCCTGTTGAGTTCGCACCGGAGTGGCTGGTGGCTATTTTTGGGGTCTGGAAAATCAAGCTATCGGCGACGATCGCAGTTGACGTTATAATTCAGGGCGTGCGATCATCTTCACAGAGCATGCATCGTCGACTCTCCAGGGATCAAGCATCAATGAAGCGAATCTCTCATCACCGTCGCGGCCGGATTGCCGTCGTCCTTCTGATCGCGGGGCTGCTAGCTGCCGCCGCTGTCTACTGGTTTGTCCTGCGTCCGAGCGACGGGACTGAAGGGGGAAACGCCTCGATGTTGCTCCACCAAGTCGAGCTCGCTGACTTCGAGGCATTCGTCACTGAGCCGGGGGAGATCAAGAGCAGCAGCAATATCGAGGTTCGATGTGAGGTCGAAGCGAAGGGTGGTGCCGGTACGACGATCATTGAGATTGTGCCCGAAGGGACAGAGGTGGTGGAGGGTGATTTCCTGATCCAGCTGGACGATTCTGTTCTGAAGAACGACGAGACGTCCCAGTTGATCCTGGTCGCCAACGATGAGGCGCTGCTGGAGCAGGCGAAGAGTAATCTTGCCACTGCCGAAAAGACTCTCATCGAGTACGTCGAGGGGCTCTTTTACCAGGAGAAAGAGACGTTCGAGGGCGAGTTGTTTGCAGCCGAGGAGGCTCAGCGACGTGCGGAAGCGTCCTTGAAACATGGCGAACGGCTGGCCGCCCGCGGGTTTATCACCCAGCTCCAGCTGCAGAGTGAACAATTTGCCCTGGCGAAGGCCAAGCGGGATGCAGCGGCGGCGCAGCGCAAGGTGCAAGTCTACGAGAAATACACTCGCGACAAGCTGGTTGGCCAATACGAGGCGGATATCACCCGGCTGATTGCACTGAATTCCGCTGCTGAGAACACGCTCAAGTTGAGTAACCAGCGACTGAGTGAAGTCCGTCAACAGATCGAAAACTGCCGTATCGTTGCCCCCGGCATCGGCCAGGTTGTCTATGTAAGTGATCAGCGTCGGGACTTTGTCGTTGAGGAGGGTGCGGTGATTCGTGACAAGCAGCTGGTCATCGTGTTACCTGATACCAGCAAGATGCAGGTCGATGTACGTATTAACGAGTCGCATGTGAACCGGATTCGAGAAGGCCAGGAGGTGAACATCACTCTGGACGCCGATCCAGACAAACCGTTGAAGGGCGTGGTCAAGGACGTATCGACTTTTCCATTCCCGCGCCGCTGGCACGGGGAACCACTTGAGTTCGGCACGACCGTGACGATCCTTGACCCACCCGAGTCGATTCGACCCGGTCTGCGGGCCAAGGTGAATATCAAGTTTGACAATGCCCTGCAAGTGCTACAGGTACCCCTGGCGGCGGTCATCGAGCACAAGAAGCATCACTTTTGCCTCGTCCGCAGCGGTTCCGAATGGGATGTCCGCACGGTCACGATCGGCAAGCACAATAACAGTGATATCGTGATCCAGGCCGGGCTGGATGCCGGCGAGAGAGTTTCCATGTCTCCCTTCCAGTTCATTCAGCGGGCCGACTTGCCTGACCTGGGTGAGCCCGAGGAGCTTGCCTCCGATCAGCCCGCCGCTGACGAAGAGGAAAGCCAGCAGACGCAGCAGCCCGAGGCTGCTGAGACTTCTGCCAGAACAACGACCGGCGCAGCCTCGGGATCATGATGATTTTCCAGCTGCGTATCTGGCGACTTGCAATAGCCAGTCTGATCCTGCATCCACTTCGTTCCCTACTGACCGTGCTCGGTATCTTCATCGGCGTGGCCAGTGTTGTCTGGTTACTTGCCATCGGTGAGGGGATCAGCCGCGAAGCCCAGCGACAGATCGAAGAGCTGGGTGCCACCAATATCATGTTGCGCAGTATCCTGCCGATCGAGGAGCTGTCGGAAGATACGGAGTTCTGGGTCCAGTATGGCATCAAGCGGGATGACGTGGCTGCCCTGCTGAAGATTCCCTCGATTCGCAATGCCATCCAGATTCGGGAAGCCAAACGGGAGTGCCACTACGGGGCGATTACAATCGACGGTCACCTGGTTGCCTGCACACCTGGCTATGCTGATGCCATGCAGCTGAAGATCGCCGAGGGCCACTTCATCACCGATGTTCAGGTCCACCGCCGTGAGAACGTCTGTGCGCTGGCCGCTGGTGCTGCCCGCAAGTTTTTTCCCGTTGAGAACCCGCTCGGCAAGATCATTCGTGTTCGCGATGTGCCCTACACGGTGGTTGGGGTGATGCAGCCACGCAGGCCGATGGCGGGCATCGGCGGCTCCATCGCGGCCCAGGATTTCACCAACGATATCTACATCCCGCTGAAGACATTCTGGCAGCGAATTGGGGATCGAGTCCTGTTTGTTGGTGCTGGTACACGTAGCGGTGAGGAAGTCGAGCTGAGCCAGATCACGTTCCAGGTCGCCACCATGGATGAAGTGGTCCCGACCGCCGCGGCAATTCGTCGCACGATGGAAAAGCTGCATGAGAAGGAAGACTATGCGATCGTTGTGCCGCTGGAGCTGCTTGAGCAGGCACGGACCACCAAGCTGATGTTCATGGTCTTCATGGGTCTGATTGCTGCTGTCACCTTGATGGTCGGTGGCATAGGAATCATGAACATCATGCTGGCTACGGTGACGGAGCGAACCAGGGAGATCGGAATTCGTCGTGCCCTCGGAGCCCGCCAATCAGACATCACGCGGCAGTTCCTGGCCGAGACCGTGGTGCTCTCGATCGTGGGTGGCGTGATCGGAATCCTCGGTGGCCTGACCTGTCCCTGGGTGATGGACCTGGTCCGACAGCTGCTGGAAAAATGGGCCCCCCAGGCGATGGCCAATCTGCCGGGCACGGTCCGCGATGTGACCCCTGTTATCGTCTCCTGGTCGATCCCGCTGGCATTCGTCATCTCCGTGGTGATCGGCATCATTTTTGGGCTCTATCCAGCCCAGCGGGCCGCCAAGATGGACCCCATCGAAGCCTTGCGGCATGCCTGAGCGGTAGCCGACTTTCTCCGTGGAGTCGGAAAAAGAACCACCCCTTCCTGCTGCTAAAGGCGACCGGCTACAGAGCTGGCCTGAGAGATCATTTAGGATGATGGAGCCGGACAGAGTCTGCCGAGATCCGCGAGAAAAACCCCCTTCGATGATCAGACCCAAACAGCTCCTGCCCGCTACCGTCTTATTGATGGCACTGCTGCTGGCCACACTACTGCTGGCGCTGATCGACCCCGCCCTGGCGGGAAAGAAGGAGGGCCAGCCCAGCATGGTATTGGGCGGGATCGTGCCCATCGTCATTTTTGCTATCACGCTGGTGTTCCTGGCGGTCTGGGCGGCATTGGGTAGTGGCTCCCACACCCGCCGGATGGTCAATTGCCTGCTTGCAGCAACGGTCGTTTGGGCCTTGTTGACAATCCAGAGAGGCAGGCTGGAAGGAATTTCTTCGCTGCCGTTTTTTGTTCTGTCAATTGGTATCTGGCTTGGTCCTGTTTGGGTATTTACGTCCCTACGCATCGCAGGTTTGAAGTGGCAAATTGAATCGTGCACCTCGCACGCCAATCTGAAGCCAGACAAGGGCAGCGAACTGACCGGCTGGTTGCTGACGCTGGTCTCAACAGTGGTCGTCTGGCAGGTGTTGAGTCGGCTCTTACCGGGGGCTGTGTTTGCCCAAACCCTCGAGTTTAGCTGGGGAGACGCACGGAAGTTGCCCTCTGGGAAAACCACCTCGGGAATACTTCATTACCCCGGCGTTGTCGGCTCGCTGATCTTCTTGTTTCTCTACCTGCCGTTGGTTGTGCAGCTGTTGGTTCGCCTTCGTGGCTGGATTGCCAGGACGCGTCTTCGTGTCTTCGTACAGATTCTACTGACGATTGTCCTGGCCGCTGGATCAGGTTGGCTTTTCATCCCAAGGACCATATCGGATAGAGCGGCGGATGGAGCGTTTCAGACGACTTTTTTCCTTGCTATCATCACCGCTGTCACATTGTTCGCCACCAGCATTTCCCTGGGAAAATTCGCTGACTGGTCGCTGGCCCAAAAAAAACGCTGGCCACTGCTGGGGCTGCTGACCGTGTTGATGTGGTGGGCGATGATCCCAGGTCTCCTGCTACGAATGGCCGGCTACCGGCTCGTCACTCGACACGACGAAAGGCAGGCAGCTCGTGAGCACGATGGTCCATTGACAGCCAGTTGGAGAGCCGGCCTGGTCTCTTTTTCCATGCTCACACTGCTGCTGGTGACATCGGTCTACGCTGGACTAAGCAGTAGTGGCGTGATCAGACAGCATGAGCTGGCACTGATCGGATTCGACGAAGAAACCGGGTCCTGCTTCGCACCCTCGACCTATCGCCAAGGTGAACACGGTCTTTTTCTCACCGATGCCGACTTTGCAGTTCTGCGACATTGCCCCAACCTGGAAAGGTTGGGGATTGAAAACAACCCCTATCTGACCGGGTCGTTTCTGGAATCACTCCAGGCGCAGACGCAGCTCTGGTCGCTTGAACTGGTAAACTGCCAACGGCTCTCGGCGGCGAATCTTGATCACGCAAGGCACTTTAAACAGCTTGAGCTACTCAATCTTCATTCAGACCATGGCCTGGAGTTCACTGCGGCGAATCTCTCCTTTGCTCGTTCTCTTGAAAACCTCAAGTACATGTATTTGGATGGCTGCCAGCTGACAGGCAATTCTGTGCTGGAGCCGCTCGCTGAATTGCCTCAGCTGACGTGGCTTTCCCTGGGAGCATCGAGTGTGACGGATCAGCAGCTGATTCCCTTGGGCAAGGCAGAGATGCTTTCCGGACTGCATCTTGGGGAAACCGAGGTTGGTGATGCCGGCCTGGCACACCTGGCGATGATGAAAAATCTGAAACGACTTAATCTTGGCGGAACAAGGGTCAGCGATCAGGGACTGGCGTCCCTGGCCGGTCATCACGAGCTGTACTCCCTTCAGCTCAATTCAACAGCCATTACGGACCGTGGATTAGTTCACCTGGAGCAACTAAAAGAACTACAAACGCTCAGTCTCGAGGATACCGGAGTAACTGGCGCTGGTTTGATACACCTGGCGGGTCTGAAACAGTTGTCGAGCCTTGGACTGGGTGGAACCCAGATCAGCGACGCAGGCCTGGTCCACTTGAAGGGCCTGGAGAAACTGGGCTTCCTCGGCCGATTGCCGGAGTTCAACGACGCGTTCACACCGGTAGGACTCTGCCGGTTGGTAATTTATTTGCCAGATTACGAGGAGTATTTCGTTTCAAGGGCCAGCTCGCCCTTTGCAGGCCAGACATTCTCTCGCAGCAGAGCGGCCGGTTACCTGCAGGACAATGTGCCGGCGGAAGAGCTTTCTGCTGATGAACGTCAGCAGATGGCCAGGCTGTTACTCGCCGGCGGAACGCTGATCGGTGGCTCCCTTGGCGGCATGATTGGCGGCATGGAGTACGACGAGGGTGGGGTGGACATGGAGTACGACGAGGGCGGGCGTGCTATAGGAGTGACTTTCAATGGTATTCCCCTTTCGGCCGATCATCTCCAGCTGCTCAGCTGGCTACCTCAGCTGTCGAGCGTAACCATGAACTATTCGCGGGAAGAGGAAACTCTTGTCCAGCCGTCGGAGGTTTTCGATCCTGACATTCCACCGTGGGAGGAAAGACCGGAGCAGGAACCTGTTTTTCAGCAGTCGGATCTTGCCGGGCTTGCGCGGATCCCAGGCCTGGAGAATCTTCAGCTGGATGGAACGCTGTTCACCGATGACGTGATCGAACATGTGGTCAAGATAAAGGGACTTCGCTCGCTCCAGTTTTCCACATCCCGGATCACAGGTGCGACACTTCGACAGCTGGAACAGCTGCCGATGCTGCAAGAGATCTCCTTTTCTTATGGCTGTGAAGAGCTGACCGATGAGGGCCTGCTGGCGATTGCTGCAATGCCCAAAATACGTTCGGTATCGCTCGTTGACTGTAAGAAGACGACTGGTAAAGGCCTGGCCGGTATCCTGTCGATGCCGGAACTGGAGAAGCTGACGCTTGACGAGGCCGCAAAGAACCTCGATCAGCAGCTTCTACAGAAACTGTCGGCCAGCCGCCTCAAGTCGGTGACTCTCGTCGGTGAGCTGGACGATTCGATCTGTGCACGGCTGGCGACGATTGCCAGTCTTGAGGAACTGGTGTTATCCAGCACCGTTTTGCACGGGGAACAACTCGAGCAGCTCAGGTCACTCGAGAGCCTGGTGAGCCTGAAACTGGAAGGTTGCACGTCTCTCACAATGGAAGGCATGCGACAGCTGAACCAGCTGACCGGTCTCAAGAAACTTCAGCTGAATCACACGAACCTGTCTGACCAACATCTTCTCAGCTTGACAGGCTTGGAGCAGCTGGAGCTGCTGGATCTGCGAGTGAATGAGAGCCTGACGGACCAGGGAATGGAGGTTCTGGCCGGCATGTCACAGCTGACAGATCTGAGTCTGTTTTACTGTCCGGGGATACGTGGCGAGGGTCTTCAACAGTTGGCCGACCTGCAGCAACTGGAACGGCTGGACCTCGGTAATAACAAGGTCCTCGACGAGGGGCTCGCGTGGCTAGGAAAGAACCGCTCGATCCTGGAACTCAAGTTGAACCTCTGTGCTGAGATCACAGATGAAGGACTCCAGCAGTTGTCAGAGATGACACAGTTACAGCGACTGGAAATCGCATTCTGTCGAAACGTCTCGCCTGAGGGGATTGCGCGGTTGGAGAGTTCCCTGCCGGACTGCGAGATTGTGCTTTCAGAGCTGGAAGCTGAGAAATACTAGAGCGGCCGAGTTGCCAGCAGAACTACTCCGGTACATGTGCCAGGTAGAGATCGAAACTTCCGCGTCGCTCAGAAACGTAGACCACCTTGCTGCCATCGGGGTTCCAGCTGGGATAATCATCCCGTTCCGGGTTGTTCGTCAGCTGACGCACGCTGGAGCCGTCGATGTTCATCACGTAGATCTCGCGATTGTTTTGGCGGCTGCTGACAAAGACGACCTGGCTACCATCCGGCGAAACACGCGGTCGAATGTCCTGCAGGGGGCTGCTTGTCAGACGTTTGAGGTCTTCACCCTGGAGGTTGATGGAGTAGATCTCAAAATCACCCTCGGTGCTGGATGCGAACACGATACGAGTGCCATCGGGGGTAAAGCTGGGCCAGTTGTTGATACCGCGGTTCTCCGTCAGTTGCCGCTTGTCCTTGGCCTGGGGCGTCACCAGCCAGATTTGCTGGGGGCCTGTTTCGGCGTAACAATACGCCAGCAGCGTGCTGTCGTGCGAAAACGCCGGGCTGCGCATACCACCTCGTCCTTGCGGCACGATCTCGGCATTCTTCTCTTCCTGGTCGTCGCGGATCACCAGCTTGACCGACAGGTTACCGATATTCTGGCTGTAGGCGTGGTAGCGGCCATTGAGCGAAAAGCTCGGTTCCAGTTCTGAGCGAGGGGAATCTGAATGCAGGGGAGCCTCTTCGCCAGTCTCGACGTTGTGCTTCATCAACTTGATCAAGTCAGTTGAAACATCGACGCCGTACACGACATGCTCGCCGTCGGGATGGTAGACCGGGTCTCGTTTTAACCGGCCATCGTCTGTCAGCCGGATTTCCTGGTTTTCCGGCGCATCTTCTGAGCTAGCGGGCACGCCAGGTAACAAAATCGTGATGGCCAGCGCGGCGACTGTGCCAGCAAGCAGCCTAGAGCAACTCATCGATCACCGTGCCTCCATTGAGTACACCCATTTCGGCGCGTCGCTGGGTGGTGACGCCCGCCAACTCGGCAATCGTCGTGCCCGCCATCAGCGGCGTGATCTTGCGAGTAATGGGATCCTCGGCCAGCTTGTCACTCTCGCCAATCACTCGCCCTGGCTGGACACCCCCTCCGGCCCAGGCGGAAAAGTAACAGCGAGGCCAGTGGTCTCTGGCAGCCCGCTTGTTGATCCTCGGCGTGCGCCCGAACTCACCCATCGCGACAACCAGCGTGGTATCCAGCAGGCCCCGCTCCTGGAGGTCATCCAGCAGCGCCGAGAAGGCTCGATCGAAGATCGGGCAGTGCCGGTCCTGCAGCAGCTCAAAGTTATAGATATGCGTATCCCAGCCGAAGTCGGCACCCGGTGTGATCGACTCCACGTACTCGCTCCAGTTAACCTGGACATAGGGTGTGCCCGCCTCCACCAGTCGTCGCGCCAGCAAGCAGCTCTGGCCAAAAGTGGTGTGACCATACATGTCCCGCATTGGCTCAGCTTCCCGTGTCAGATCAAAGGCGTTGATCGCGGCGGGATTGGTAATCAGCCGATAGGCCGACTGGTAGGTCTGCGACCAGGCGGCAGCACCGGCACTGTCGAGTTGTCGGCGTGATGCATCCAGGTTGGCCAGCAGCGTTCGCCGGTCGGTAATCCGGTTCGGTGAGAGACCCTCCAGCAGCTTGATGCCAGGCATGTTGACTTTGCCGTCGGCGCCGCACTGGACCAGGAACGGGTCGTAGGCCGGACCCAGCGTGCCACCGCCGTAACCGGAGATCCGGCGCGGCAGGTCTCGTGGGATTCCGCGGCCGATGTAGAAGAACGGAGGCAGGTCCCCCGTGCCGCGGTCCTTGGCAAGGATCGAGCCAAAATTGGGTTTGACCGGCGGCGGGTTTTCTTCATAGCCGGTCA
>Ga0302132_10002425_pt1 | contig 10697 bp, 13 predicted proteins | sample CB9_321_MG_FD_203113 | JGI IMG/M metagenome (GOLD analysis project Ga0302132, IMG submission 203113) | Marine microbial communities from Western Arctic Ocean, Canada - CB9_32.1 | ecosystem: Environmental > Aquatic > Marine > Oceanic | place: Canada: Western Arctic Ocean | collected 2017-09-19 | reverse complement strand
GTCGGAGTACGCAAACGGCGTACTGACGATCAGCCCCCCCCAAAGGCGGAAGAGACGCGACCCCGAGAGATAACAACGGTGAAGGTCGCCTGAAACGCCCCCTCTCTTCTTGTGCCTGGCGGAATACCCTGGCCTCTAAAGAAGAGAGGTACTGAGAATTCGACAGAGCCCCCCGGGAATTGATCCCCGGGGAGGGCCCCGGGGAGGGGGCTCTTTTGTTTAGTCGGGAAACGCGACAATCAACAACAAGTTGTGCTCAGATTCTGGATACTAGGGTGAAGTTATGAACTCGTTGACACTTGTATATGTCAAACGTAGCATCGTGGTTTAGCCCTCATTAAAATGTCCGATTCTTCTACCCCCCCGGTGTCCGGTAATTCGGCCACAACAGAGTTACCTCCTGTTTTCGCCCGCCACCAGGCGGCCGTCGGCGCAGCACTCCGCGCCGAACTCGAGTCTCGGACTCTGCCTATTTACGACTCCCTCAGGTACTACATGGGGTGGGCGGATGTTGACGGAACGCTGACTGATCGGCCAGAAGGAAAACGCCTGCGCCCTACCCTGTGCCTACTGGCATGTGAGGCCGTGGGAGGCGACCCGTCGAAAGCCTTGCCCGCGGCGGTGGCTATTGAACTGGTCCACAACTTCTCCCTCATCCACGACGATATAGAAGACGGAGACCGAACCCGACATCACCGCCCAACCTTATGGGTCATATGGGGCGAGCCGACGGCACTTGTTGCCGGGAACAACCTTCTCGCAATCGGAGATATCGCCGCTCACCAACTTCGTAAAGCGGACACAGAGATTGACACTGCGGTAGAAGCGGGGCACGTCCTTACCCAGCGTTATCTCTCCATGATGGAGGGCCAGTACCTTGATATCGCGTACGAGGGACGGACCGATGTGACGGTCGACGAGTACCTGGCGATGATTGAACGTAAGACCGGTGCGTTGATCGAGGGTGCAGTCGAGCTGGGTGCGCTTGTCGGGTCCGGAGGCTCACGAGAACACATCGACGGGCTTCGGGACGTCGGAGACGACCTTGGACGAATCTTCCAGATACGCGACGACGTCTTGGGCATCTGGGGCGGACCGGCCCTTGGAAAACCGATCGGAGCAGACATCACACGCAAGAAAAACTCTCTCCCGGTAGTTCACGTCCTTGAGCACGCCCGTAACGCAGAGCAACAAGAGCTACAGCGGATATATGCCGAAGATGAAATAAAGGCTAGCGATGTAGAGCGCGTTCTGGAGGTTATGGACGGACTTGGCACGGAGCGTTGGTGCCAGGCTCAGGCCGAGACTCGATGGGACCGGGCCCGCTCAAGATTGAGCTCGCTCCAGTTGAGCTCTGACGCCACTCGTGAGTTCTTTGAGCTGGGTGAATACCTGTTGGTGAGAGAAGTCTGATGGCCCTCGCCCTGGTGGCAGCTCGCCGAGAAGAACTGGCCGCGGTCCTTACCCCGGGTGCGTGGCGGCCGTGGGCCCGTCGGAGCCAGAGCGATTGGAGACAGCGCCGTGCGCCGGATGGAGCACTCGCCTATCAGCGTCGCGATCACACCGTCTCGGCCATATTGACCGGAGCCGGTCGCGCACAGACTGAGCGGGCCATGGCCTGGTTGATCAAGAACGAAAGGCCGGACTCAATACTCTCACTTGGCTTCTCGGGATCGTGCACCCCGAACCTGGACGTCGGCGATCTTGTGTTGGCGACTCGCCTCCATCACATAGGCGGGAGTCCATTTGACTGGGACCTTGAGTCACTTTCCCCAAACTCCAAAGATGGAAGAGTAACATCGGCGCCCGGAGTTCACGATGAACTAGTGGCCGATATCGACATGATGGAAAAAGCGCGGATCGCGGTCGAGATGAACGGCATCGACTTTACGCCGGCTCCTGCCCTGACTGTTGATTCTCTTGTTCGTACATCAGGCCTATCGGCGTGGCTCGGAGAGACGTATGGTGTTGCATCGGTAGATCGTGAGAGCTACTGGGTCGCAGCAGCGGCTGCGAGCGCGGGCGTTCCATGTTTGAGTGTCAGGTCCATCGCCTACGGGGTGGACGAAACGCTTCCTGAAATAGCATCACGGCTGCCGGATACTCCCTCAGGTGGACGATTCGGTCCCGTCTTCAGACACGGAACCAGGCACCCCCGTACTACGTGGCGTCACATGCGTGATCTCCGTACCGCAAGAAACGCAGTTGCGACGCTCACGGGGGTGTTAACAGGGAACACGAACATCGACTCTTGACCTTATCTACATTTGTTGTTCACCATCTCCTCACGAGTTACTTTTAAAATTGACGCTGACGTAAACCGGGGAATCGGCTAAATTAGACGCGCATATGTCATTTGAAAGCTTCGCAGCCCGAATCGGGTTCCAGGCCATCCATCTAGTAACCCAATCTCGAAGGGTCACGTATTGAGGGCATTCACGAAGTGCCTCAACGTGAAAACGACTAGAGCTCCTGAGTTTATCGATATCACTGAGCTCGTGGTTGAAGCCGTTGGGGAGTCAGAAGTAGACGCCGGAATAGCGGTCGTTTTCTCGCGCCACACCACAGCGGCGATCAAGATCAACGAGAACGAACCCCTGCTCATCAAAGATATGGAGCACTTTCTGGGTACCGTCGCTCCACAGGACTCGTACTACGGGCACAACGATTTCGCTATCCGTACCGTGCACATGCACGAGGACGAGTGCCCGAATGGTCACGCACACTGCCAGCACCTGACGCTGGGCAGCAGTGAAATGATCCCGATCGTCAACGGGGAGTTGGCCTTCGGGAACTGGCAACGTGTCTTCCTTGTGGAACTTGACCTTCCCAAATCCCGGGAAGTCATTGTCCAGATAATGGGTGAGTAACCAGAGGACTCCCACGTTAGAAACGGACGATAGAGATGGCCCATGATACTCAACGTGGCGAGTTGCTTGCGGCCGTTCTTGAGATGGACCGACTTGGTCTGGTGTCCAGAACCAGCGGAAACGCAAGCGTCCGTATTAACGTACCGACAGAACCGGATGCGTTCCTCGTAACCCCCGCAGCACTGCCCTACCCGGTGATGACGCCGGATCAACTTGTTCCCGTCAACGGCGAACTCAATTCGGTTGAAGGCGATGGCGTTCCGTCCTCGGAATCGCTTCTGCATCTGGCCATCTATCGCGCCCGTTCGGATGTAAGCGCTGTCATGCACACACACTCTGTTTATGCGACCGCACTAGGAGTCGTAGGGCGACCACTTCCGCCGATTGTGGATGAGCTGGTCGTATACGTCGGGGGGCAGGTTGAGGTGGCGGAGTACGGGTTTCCCGGAACCCAAAAGCTTGCGCAGGCGGGTGTTGAAGCACTGGGCGACCGCAGAGCTGTGTTGATCCCGCATCACGGCATGTTCGCCGTCGCCGATTCCCTGGCCGAGGCGCTACGTGTCTGTGCGCTGGTCGAGCGGGTGGCCCAAGTATTTATCAATGCCGAGATGGTTGGCGGTGCCAGAAAGGTCCCGCCAGAGTCGTTTAAGGCGGAACGCAAGATGTACCTGAAACGCGCCGAACTTGAATAAACACTCTCTGTTTTTCACCCGCCCTAAAGAGTCTTTGCCCAAAGGCGCAACTCTGTGACAGCCGTCAATGTAGTGATAGATACAGATCCCGGGGTAGACGATTTCCTGGCGATCGCTCTGGCGTTGAACTCCCCTGAGATCAATATTGAGGCATTCACAACGACCGGCGGAAATGCAGTGCTCAGGCATACGCACGCCAATCCGGGAGGCGCTAAATCGCACCGAGATACCCGTCTACCGGGGAGCCCAACGTCCACTGGTCGGAAGCTTTGGTGATGCCGAAGACATCCACGGCACAGGCGGGCTGCCGATCACTCTGCCGTCTCCAACTACAAGCGCTCGGCCTAGCCACGCAGTCGCTTATCTGTCCCAACGTCTGCAATCCGGTCCGCCGCTGACGTTAATAGCACTCGGCCCGCCCACAAACATCGCCCGGCTCTTCCGAGACCATCCTCGTTCGATGAGCGCGGTCAAGCGTGTAGTGCTCATGGGAGGCGCACTGGACGTTCCCGGAAACGTGACTCCGCACGCCGAGTTCAACGTGTGGTCTGACCCCGAGGCCACCGCGTTTGTATTCAACTCCGGTGTGCCGGTAACCATGGTCGGGAGCGACGTATGCAATCGCGTACGTGCCCATGCCACTCAGACGCCGGCCCCAACAAACGCCGTCATACAACGACTCACCGAAGCCCAGTTCGCAGCAAGACCGGGTCTCTATATCACCCTGTATGACCCTCTCACGGTGATGTCGGTAGTGAAGCCGGCGGTCCTCAAGCTGGAAAGACTGGGTATCTCAGTAGACGTCACCAACGGCGCGGAAAGAGGAAGAACCCGCAGGGATCTGATCGGGTCGAAGATCGACGTCGCAACGGACGTAGATGTGGATGCCGCCATCGAGATGTTCACCGAACGCGTGATCTCAGGGCGGTTTTGAAATCGACCGCGCAGCAACACCCGGGGAGCCCTCTGGGATGGAACTTGGCCAGGCCGTTTTTAGTCTTCGCGAAAAACATCGCGAGTATTCCGAATCTGGCATCCGAGCTATCCGAGAGGCCCTGTGGATACGCGGTAAAAGCGACACGGAAAACACAGGCTGCAATTCGCCAAACTAACGGTAAAATGAAATCACTTGAGACGACGCTCTGACATTCCTGACGTTATATGACGGATGATCAGTGACCCCTGAACTCGATCTAACCGGTTACGGGAGATACAATGACCACGAGCACAATGGAGACAGTTGACAGAGAGATCTGTAACGTCATCCAATCCGACTTCCCCCTCGTAGACCGCCCCTTCCTCAAAATTGCAGAAGACTTGGGCGTCTCTGAGCAAGAGGTGATGGATCGGATAATCGAGCTGAAGCGCAAGAACGTCGTTCGCCAGATCGGGGCGATTTTTGACACAAGGCGTCTGGGCTATAAGACGACTCTCGTTGCCATGCGCATTCCTGAAGATGCGTTGGATGCTGCTGCACAGATCATCAACCGACACCCGGGAGTCAGCCACAACTACGCCCGAAACGGCCAGTTCAACCTGTGGTTCACCCTTGCAGTATCTCCGTTCGAGGATCTTGACGAGACCCTGGAGAGAATGGTTAAAGAAACGGGAGCGGAAGCAACCCGAAAGATGCCTACGATCAAGTTCTTCAAGATCGGCGTCAACTTTGACATGGTGAAACAGGAATCTGACGCGACCAACTATTTCAAGCCCGACGAACCGGTCGAGAAAAAAGATGGCGCCCCGAAGATCGACCCCGACTGGAACACTGCGCAGAGGTTGACCGATTTCGACATCTCGTTCATCCGAGAAATGCAGGAAGATCTCCTCATCATTCCGGAGCCTTTCAAGGAGATGTCTGAAGAGCTAGGCGTAGACACCGCCGGACTCTTCGCCCACGTGGATGACATGGTGGGGCGAAAACTCATGCGCCGGTTCTCCGCAGTTCTTCACCACCGTCGGGCCGGTTTTGCGGCCAATGCGATGGGCGTATGGAACGTGCCGGAAGAACGATCTGAAGAGGTCGGGCTTCTGATGGCAGAGTCACGGTCCGTGACCCACTGTTACGAACGTCCCCGCTTCCCGGACTGGAAGTACTCCCACTTCACAATGCTTCACGCGACGTCCCAGCAGGGATGCGAGGAGCTGGCGAAAGAGATTTCAGAGACCACCGGAATTACTGACTATCAACTCCTTTACTCGAGCCGTGAGTACAAGAAAACACGCGTCCGCTACTTCGTGGACGAGTAGGCAACTACCCGGAAAACCTAACCTTAGAGCTGCCCTGAAGTCGGGACGAAGGCTGGCGAGTCTCCGTTGTCCCGGTTGCTGAGCTGACAACCTGTGTCATCAACAATGAGGAGAGACCTGTGCCCGCGTATTACCCAATTTTCGTAGACATTCGTGACCGCAAATGCCTGGTTTTTGGCGGCGACCACGAAGGAGAACGCAAGGTCCGATACCTCCTCGATTGCGGGGGCGAGGTGACGCTGTTCAGCCCGGACAACGACACCCTTCCGGGACTTGTTGAGCTGGCTTCTGAAGGTAATATCACCTGGGCGCACCGCAAGTACGAATCCGGTGATATTGCCGGTGCCTGGATCGTGATCGTTGCCGACACCTCTTCCAAAGAGATCAACGAGGCGATCGAGCAGGAATCAAAGGATCTGAACGTCCTGTGTAACGTGATGGACGTCACTCCGCTTTGCAATTTCATTGCCCCTGCCATCATCCACCGGGAAGACGTAACCGTCGCCGTCTCCACCGCAGGCTCCAGCCCTGCGCTTGCCCGACGACTGCGGGAACGCATGACCGACAAGGGCTACTGCCAGTGCCTGCGTTGGGCCGACATGGGTCCAATGCTCGCAGACGTCCGTGTCGAAGTCCGTGGCCGAAGCCTTCCTGTGACTCCGGACGATTGGGCGGAGTCGATCACGAACAAGATGCTTCAGCAGTTCGAGGCTGGAGACTCAGACGGCGCACGGGCTATGCTGGTCTCCGCACTCGAAGAGCGAGCCGCCAACTAGCCGGTGGTCCTAAAAACAGAATCTCGGCGGAATCATCAGATGACCGGTAGTAAACCGTCACGGATCAGAGTCGGCACCCGCGCCAGCGATCTAGCGGTAACGCAGACAGAACTGGTTGTGTCCTTCCTTCGGGATGCACACCCGGACATCGAGTTTGAGCTGGTGCTCATCAGCACGGCTGGAGATCGTGACAAGCGATCTGCGCTTGAATCTGTCGGTATTTCTATCTTCGTAAAAGAGCTAGAAACGGCGCTGGAAGACGGCCGGGCCGACATCGCCATCCACAGTCTGAAGGACATGCCCTCCGAGTTGCCGGAAGGGTTCGAACTGGCGGCACTTCCAGAACGCGGCGACCCGCGAGACGTACTTGTCAGTCGCTTTGAAGGCGGCGTATCAGACCTGCCGGCCGGAGCGCGAATTGGCACGAGTAGTCCACGGCGCGTTTCCCAGTTACGGGCGTCCCGAAACGATCTCGATATCATCCGGATACGCGGCAACGTGGGAACCCGAATGACCAAGGCCCTCGGCGGTGATGCGACCGGTTACGACGGCGCTATTCTTGCAGCAGCCGGACTCGACAGGATGGGCCGTATGGGCGAGATATCTGAAGCTCTGAACCCGGACGTGTTCATACCCGCAGCCGGACAGGGAACACTTGCCGTCGAAACGCTGTCGTCTAATCCCGACCTGACGGCGCTAATAGCGGCGGTCGACCACGCCCCAACCCGGGCGGCATCCTCCGCTGAGAGGGCTTTCCTGGCCCGTCTCGGTGCTGGATGCGCCACGGCTGCGGCGGCGTACGCCACGCTGGACGGCGACGAAATGACGCTTCGCGGTTTCGCTGCGTCACCGTCCGACCACCGGTCTATGACGCAAACACATTCCGGCGATGTTGCAGATGCCGCAGGCATAGGCGACGCACTCGCCGACGACATGATCAAGAACGGCGCTTTGGAGTTGATTCGTGGTTAAAAGCGCACCCAAGGCAGGCTTTGTATCGCTAGTGGGCGCAGGTCCGGGCGATCCCGGTCTGATCACGGTCAAAGCGATTAGCCGTTTGCAGATTGCAGACGCCGTCGTGTATGACCGCCTGTCGGACCCCGGACTACTGGCCGAGGCACGGCCCGAAGCCGAGATGTATGACGCGGGCAAAGGCCCCGGCGACGTTCGCATGACCCAGGAGCAGATCAACGACCTGTTGGTAAAGCTTTCGTCAGAGGGCAAATCCGTATGCCGACTCAAGGGCGGCGACCCCTTTGTATTTGGGCGCGGCGGCGAAGAAGCACTGGCACTCTCGGCTCAAGGCCTGCCGTTCGAAGTCGTCCCCGGCGTTACGTCGTCTATCGCCGCGGCGGCATACGCAGGCATACCGATAACGCACCGGGCGGTATCGACCTCGTTCACCGTCGTCACGGGCAGCGAAGACCCGGCCAAACCTGACTCCCAGCTCAACTGGGATGCGCTAGCCGCTCTCCCCGGGACACTGGTATTTCTTATGGGCTGGCGAGCACTCCCGGCGATTACAAAAGAACTGATTTCACGAGGTGCATCTCCGGATCGTCCAGCCGCTCTTGTCCAGTGGGGCACGACCCCGAAGCAGCGCTCGGTAACGGGCACACTTGAGAACATCGCTGAAGTCGGGAAAGCTGCCGGTCTCGGTTCTCCGGTTGCTGTTGTCATAGGCGATGTGGTCAGTCTGAAAGATGGCATCGCGTGGTTCGACAACAAACCATTATTTGGTAAGCGCGTGCTCATCACGCGAACCCGATCCCAGGTGTCACGACTCCGGACAGAGCTTGAGAACGCCGGCGCATGGTGCGTGGAGTTCCCCGCAATCAGCATCGTTCAGGTGGCCGATCCGTCGGCGCTGGATGCGGCGCTCAACCGAATCTCTGAGTACGACTGGGTAACGATCGCAAGCAGCAACGGCGCACGCGGTTTGCGCGCCCGTATGGACGAACTTGGACTGGACGGGCGGGCGTTTGCAGACGTGAAGATTGCCGCAGTTGGCCCGGCGACCGGCGTCACGGTTCGGGCTGAGATGGGCCTCACGCCGGACCTTGTCCCTGACGAGTACGTCTCTGATGCCGTCCTTCGGGAGTTGAAGGCGCTGGGCGTCGACGGCAAACGTGTTCTGGTCGTGGGATCAGACATCGGCCGAGACGTTCTCGCCGACGGTCTTGAGGCGCTGGGCGCCACGGTCGACCGGGTAGTGGGATACGAGACTCACCTGCCCGACGACTCTGGCGATCAAGTATCAGAGGCATTCGCCGACACCGGTATCGATATAACCACCTTTACCAGCTCTTCCGGCGTGGACAACCTCCTGGATCTGGCTGGCGGACCTGACCAGATCAACAAGACCGTGACCGCAGCAATGGGCCCAATCACGGCGGAGCGCGCACGTGAGCGAGGGCTTAGAGTGGACATCGTGGCCCCGGAGCGGACAATGCAGTCGTTAGCAGGGGCCATAGTGGAGCATTTCTCAAACGGAGATACCGATGCCCGATAACGGCATACCGCCCTTCGCCAGATACCGTCGGCTACGAACTTCAGCCAACCTGCGCAGGCTAGTCGGCGAAACGAAAGTCAGCGTCGATGATTTCATCTACCCGCTCTTTATAACCGCGGGAGAGAATATCAAAAACGAGATTCCTCCGATGCCCGGCTGCTACCACCTTTCGGTAGACCGACTGAGCGAAGAGTTGGACGAGATCGAGGCGCTCGGCATTCCGGGCGTCCTACTATTTGGCCTTCCTGCGAAGAAGGACGCCGTCGGATCCGACGCGTACGCCGACAACGGCATCATCCAACAGGCGATTCGCGAGGCGAAAAGAACCCATCCTGATCTGCTGGTCATAACAGACGTGTGCCTGTGCGAGTACACAGATCACGGCCACTGCGGAATCGTCCTTGAGGACGACACCGTGGACAACGACGCCACGCTTGAACTGCTGGCGAAAGAAGCCGTCTCACACGCCCGTGCCGGTGCAGATATGGTCGCCCCATCTTCGATGATGGACGGCCAGATAGCCGCTCTCCGCAGTGGGCTGGATGCGGCTGGTTATCTGAATATGCCAATCATGGCGTACGCCGCAAAGTACTCCTCGGCACTGTTCGGCCCGTTCCGGGTGGCGGCAGATTCCGCACCGGAGTTCGGAGACCGACGCAGCTATCAGATGGACCCGGGCAATGGCCGAGAGGCGATGCTCGAGGTTCAGTCAGACATCGACCAGGGCGCAGACATCGTGATGGTGAAACCAGCGCTGGCGTACCTGGATGTGATCCGAGAGGCCCGGCGTATCACCGACCTACCGGTCGCAGCCTACAACGTCAGCGGCGAATACGCGATGGTGAAGGCCGCAGCCGCAAACGAGTGGCTAGACGGTCAGCGAGTGGCGATGGAGATCCTCGGCTCGATAAAGCGAGCCGGTGCGGACATCATCATCACCTACCACGCCAAAGAGGCAGCCCGCTGGCTGGCGTAGGATTCCTTCCCAGGAATTATTGATCTGGCGCGTGTGATCGCGCGCTTGCCGTAGTAAATTTATGATGCTGCCGCGTTTTCTCATGTGCTTGAGGGGAAGACGGATATATGGCGACGATCACGATTCTTGGCGGAGGAGTCGGCGGACTTGTCACCGCCCGGGAACTGCGTAAGCGCCTCGGCAAAGAGCACGAGATAGTGCTGGTCGACCGTGAGTCCCGTCACGTCTTTTCGCCGTCCTTCCTCTGGCTCATGGTGGGTAAGCGTCGTCCTGAACAGGTGTGGTCCGACCTGTCTCGCGTAAAGGCATCGAGGTCGTTCAAGGCGATGTCACCTCTATAGATCCCGAAACACGCGCTGTGACGGTCGAAGATCGCACCATAGAGAGCGACTATCTTGTCGTGTCCCTCGGTGCCGACCTAGCGCCAAAGCTTGTGCCCGGGCTGGCCGATGCGGGCCACAACCTGTACACGCTGGAAGGCGCAACAGCGATCCGTAACACACGGAGCAAGTTAGTTAACGGACGACTGGTCGTCCTGGTCACATCTATGCCGTTCAAGTGCCCAGCAGCGCCATACGAGGCGGCGATGCTGCTGGGGGATGACCTCCAAAAGCGCGGCGT
>Ga0302132_10002423_pt1 | contig 10700 bp, 7 predicted proteins | sample CB9_321_MG_FD_203113 | JGI IMG/M metagenome (GOLD analysis project Ga0302132, IMG submission 203113) | Marine microbial communities from Western Arctic Ocean, Canada - CB9_32.1 | ecosystem: Environmental > Aquatic > Marine > Oceanic | place: Canada: Western Arctic Ocean | collected 2017-09-19 | reverse complement strand
AAGAGCAGCTATTTCCGGTTTCACTGTCTTCCCTCAAGTTGAATTATTGTGGTTTTTCTCTTTGAATTGTCATGGCGTCTCAACTCACTGATTATCTCGACAGTCGATTGTATTGAAAGATGTTTTATTAATTCATCAGCCAAAATCTTCTCTGGGCCACGGTCGGTATCATCAATTAGTATCCACTTGGATGTTGGAAGTTCTCCAAGATGGTGTAAAATTCCGCTTCTTCCAATTTCTCCTGGAGGTCCGTCAATTATGATGAGTTCGACTGAATCTGGAACTTTACTAATCGATTCAAAGTCGTACCACCCTCTCTCACCATATTTAGTCGAAAAAGGATTGTCAATAATTTTTGCTTCGACATATGTGGACTCAGACAAACCAATCCACGCAGAATCATGCTCAATAGACCATAGTTTATACCTTTCAGCTAACTTTATTGAACCATGACCGCTACCGAATTCAAGAATTACAGAATCAGGCTGTATATTATCATCAATCCAAGACATTATCTCAGGTGTTAGCATCCATCCTTGATTTACTTCAGATGTATGTCTTGTTGTCATTCTTTCAACTCACCACTCAACAAGCAATTTATTGGGCGCGGGACACCCCTTTGATTACCTTGCGTCAATATCACTACAATAATACTTATTTAGCCTCTTTCTTCAACGTATCACCGACAATATAACACAGTCATTACATAGATTATCCAATTCACTCGGCGGATCAATCATGATAGTATTTTCAGGTATCATAATAGAAACTATCAGCAATATATTGGTGATGCCTCTGCGTGAGTCATGGCCCACTTGGCATTGATAGTCGCAGCAGACGGCAAAAATATGGAATTAGCACATAATTTCGCGCAAATTGCTGATCAAATCGGTCATACGACCGATTCGATTGATTTGATGGCATTGGATTGGCCATTGTACACCAATGGCAAGTCTAATTCTGGTTTTGAACCAGAAGATGTCAGAGAGATTATGGCACGTCTAGATGCTGCAGATGCTTGGATAGCAATCGCCCCTGAATACAATGGTTCGATTCCACCAACCCTCAGCAACACAATCGCTTGGATCTCAAAACAAGGTGATGATTTCCGTTCCCTCTTCAAAGGTCGTAAGGTTGGATTAGCCACTCACTCAGGCGGGGGCGGTCATCGTTTAATCCCGGCAATGCTCTCACAGTTCAATTATCTAGGTGCGGATGTATTAGGTCGCTCCCTAATCTCAAATAAGTCCAGACCCATTAATCCCGACACCATAAAAGCGATTATCGGGGGTCTTTGCCAATGAGCAGAAGAGGAGTGAGGATGATTGCACCAACCCATACAGTGCTCGAGGGCGGGGGTTTCCAAGTTCGTCGCCCAGTTGCAATGGGTCAACTGATGAGTCCATTCCTATTGCTCGATGAGATGGGGCCAAAGAAATATGGCCCCGGCGAAGCAATCGGTGCGCCCTGGCATCCTCATCGCGGTTTTGAGACTGTGACCTACATGTTAGAAGGCGAGATGAATCACGAGGATAGTGCTGGTAATTCGGGAAAGGTATCCGCGGGGGATGTTCAGTGGATGACCGCAGGAAGAGGCGTCATCCATTCGGAATTACCAAGCGATAAAATGATGAAGGAAGGTGGTTTGATGCATGGTTTTCAAATCTGGGTAAATCTGCCAGGCAAAGATAAGATGATGGCGGCGCGCTATCAAGAAATTTCTGCTTCACTATCACCCTGTGTCGAAAGAGATGGAATTTGGGCTCGAGTCATTGCTGGTGATTGTCTCGGGGTATCTTCAAAGATTGATACCGTGATTCCCATCGTTTACATCCACGCGAAGTTCGATGCCAGTGCACAATTGATTCAGGCGATTGATAAGGGACTAAACGGAATGATCTATGTCTTTGCAGGAGAATTAGAAATCGGTGGCAAATCGGTTGCCGATGGTGGTCTTGCGATATTGGATGAAGGTGATGAGGTGGTAATCAATAGCAAAGGTGGCGCTGAGTGCCTCATTTTAGCAGGTCCTGAGTTGAATGAACCAATCGCAAGATATGGACCATTCGTGATGAATACCCGCGAGGAAATCTCTCAAGCGATTGACGATTATAATAATGGGTGCTTGGTTTGAGAGACTAGAAACTAAATTTGTCATTGAACAAGATTGCCGAAGCGTGCCGATGCGCTCATATATTGGAGGCAGGTCGGCCAAGCGTTACCATGAAGCGAGGTTCACGTTCTTGGAAAAAAAGTGGCCAGCAACGATGGAAGTGGCGTAAGAAGAAGCTACGTCGCCGAAAGCGTGCACGGCGCCAGTCCAAGGCTTGATTCGTTGATGGGTTTCAACGGGAGTATAGTATAACCTGGTAGTACTGCGGGCTCCAGTTGCACGGGAATGACGACAGGTGTTTGCTGATAGTTGATGATCAACTGGAATGCCGACCCGTGTCTCGCACCGAACATCCACGCACATGAATGTGTGCGGGGCCCAGAAGATATCCGCAAGTCGGGGTTCAAATCCCTGTGCTCCCACCTGATTCGTTTGTCCGTTTGATATTCGTACTACTGCGTAGCATCTAGTCATCTTCTTGTTCAAAGACCATCATGACTGAATCAAACCTTAGAAAAGCATTCAAGATATGCTGAATCCTTGTGATTCTTCATCTCGACTAAAAAATTAGGATTGTACCCAAGTTGAAAAGGTGGACGCGCATCAGCCTAACATGCGTGGCTATTCACAGCGTGCGATGAACATACAACCTACGGGTGTTAGGAAGATGTTCGATATGGCTGGTGATGATGTTATTTCATTTGGTTTGGGTGAACCGGATTTCCAGCCCCCTGCAGTTGCAATCGAGGCTTTTTCCGAGGCCATGAGAGCGGGCCATAACAAATATACTACCACTGCAGGTCTTCCCGCACTACGTGCAAAAATCGCTGAATCATGGCATCATCTCGATGACTCTGTCGACGAATCCAATGTCTGTATGACCATGAGCGGAACCAATGCATTACTCAATGTTTTCAACACCCTTGTCGACCCGGGGAAAAATGTGCTATTGCCCGAACCTTATTTTCCACTCTATGGTCCTGATGTGCGATTGGTAGGAGGCGAGGCTCGATTCTATCCCTGTTTATTCGATAATGAATTTGTGCCGACAATCGAGAACTTGGAAACCCTCGTCGACGAGAATACGGTGGCGATTCTCTACAACTTCCCTTCCAACCCCACAGGTGCTACAATCAATGTCGAACAACGTGATGAATTGCTAGCATTTGCCCAGCGCCACGATCTCTGGATAATTACCGATGAGGTCTATGACCGCATCGTCTTTGAAGGTGAGCACGTGAGTTTTGTAGGCACAGATCCCGACCGTGTAATCCTGATAAATTCCTTTTCCAAAACCTATGCCATGACCGGTTGGCGAATCGGCTATATCATGTGTGCGAATCAGGAAGCGATTAATCAATTTATCAAGATTCAATATTATATTACAGCATGTTCGAATGATGCCATGCAACATGCTGTGCTGACCGCCTTTGATGAAGCGGCGGATTATCCCGATATGATGGCACAGGAATTCAAGGCACGTTGTGATTTAATCGTCACGAGATTGAACGCGATGCCAGGGGTTCAGTGCCACAAGCCAAAGGGTGCGTTCTACGTCTTCCCCAAGGTCGACGTTCCCGGGATGAGCAGCGAAGAAATCGCCATCGAATTACTAAAGGGTGGTGTTCTTTGCTCGCCAGGAACTGCCTTTGGTGCCTCTGGCGAGGGACACTTGCGCTTCGCATATACCATCTCTCGCGAAGATATCAGTAGGGGAATGGACAAGACCGAAACCGTTCTCCGCGCCCTTAGGGGCGAATGAGATGTGGACTGAAATCGCCTTATTTTTTTGCGGTGCCGTCATCGGTCATCTCGTTCCGCGCATGACGTGGTTGGTATTACCGCGTTTTGAATCTTGGAATCAGCAATTCCCTCCACATCCAGAACCGATTCCTGTTGATGAATATTTGACTCAACGGGTGCTAAATATGCGTACATTCAATCGTCTAAGCATTGTTTTCGCTATGATTCCTTTAGGTTTTGGCTTAGCTAGTTTAGTCTATGGCAGTCTTGGTTTGGGTTTAGGTATGTGGATGACCTCTTGTTGGACCTTGCTCGCTAGGGTTGTTGGTCTACTCGACAAAGGTTCACCTTGGAATATTGAAATGGCTCAGGAATTGCAGTTGGTTCGCAATTCCAGTGTTTCAGAGGACAGATGTTGTAATTCAGCGATGCCTGTATGGCAAGTGATGGCGGTTCGTTGTAGTGCCTGCAATGAGATTCTTCTTTCCAGAGCCAGACCTGATTTAGGCCGGCCACGCAGTGATGGTTTTGTCAAAGGAACCTTGCGTTTAATCTTGAGCGAAGGTCACCCATTGGCGCGCAGTGCCTCAGCCGAACATGTCGGTAAAACCCTGAAATGATTCTTCTTCTTGCTCATCATCAATACTTGATGGTTCAGGTATCGTTGATTGTTCATCGATGAACGAAAACGCTTCTTCTTCATTTTCGATTTCGGGTAAAACCGGAGGGGTGATTATCTCTTCCTCAGCACTGTCGGATTGGGATTCCTCCTCATCTTCCAGTTCGTCACTCTTTTCCATCCACTTTGGAGGAGGGCCCGAACCTCCCCCAAGCGCTGCGAGGGTGGTAAATGCTGCAAGAGGCATGACCGCAAGTGCAGTGAGTAAATCTAGGAAAGATGTCTCGGGAATATTCTTGATATTAAGCCAGTTTTCGAATATTTGTTGCTCAAGGTCGATCGAGCCCGAAATATCCGCCCCCATCCATGAGATTACCAACAGACTAGCGATTCTTCCCAAGAGCCAAAGGACGAGAACCGGGGCTAGCCATGAAATTCTAGTCACTGAAATCAACCAACGTCTGGTAAATGCTGCAAGTCCAATATTTCTTTTAGCAAAGGCCGGAAATATTCTCATCACCAAGATCAGGACGACCAAGTAAACCCCCAGCGCCATTTCCAAGCGTCGATTAGAACGCATTAGTTCATCGGGTAGGAATATTATCAGGCATAGAGGTGTGATGACTAATAATAATTGGAAAGGGATGGCCAATAATATGAGACCGCCATGTGTTGCTATCAAACCATGTTCATTTCGCATCCTATCATATACCACTGATGTCAATTGTCCATGGGGAGATTCGATGTAATCTTTTTTGGCCTTACGTAAGGCCGAGGCATCACGGATATTACGGCTGATGCCAAGAGCGGCTCGCCAGCCACCTCTCTCGGTAACCCACACCGGGGAATATCCGCCGATGATAAGGGCGAGTAATAGTGCCAGAAAACCATAAATCAATGAGGCGGTGATTATCCAAGGGATCATTTCTTGTTCTAGTGAAAGTGTGAAGTGTTCATCGTCATAGGAGAATGCAAAAAGGTATGTTATCGAAAAAGCTGCCATTGGTGTGAGAAATATTTGACAAAAACCAATTGTCGTCAACCAAATTCTCGCAGTCAGAGATCCTTTCAATCTCTGACTGCTCATGTGCACTGCTCATTCCATACATCTCTCAAAGGTTGTGTAAGCCGGGTCTCTTATCGAAGCGATTAGCACCATCGCTGACTAAGTCCGTGATTGCCCCCGTGGGACAAATGAAGGCCACCTTCATATGCCGACGCAGTGTCGACGCATATGTTGGCCATGTCACGCACAGCGATACCCATAGTTCTCCTGCTTCTGGCACAGACCCTACTGGTGTTCAGCCAGTCGGTTGTTGCAACAGATGGTCGCGGCGGAACCAATGACGATTTCAAAGTTGAATCTATCACTCTAGGTAATTCCTCACAATACCCGTCTCAGTGGATAAATCCAGATGGTTCAGTTATCGATTATGTGGTAAAAGGAGAGCCGATTAACATCCAGATAGAGATCAAGCGACGTGGAAGTGGATTGATAGGAGATAATGTCTCGGTATTATTTGAGATAGTCCATCCAATCGGTTTCGTAATCACCTCATTTGCTTGGGCCGAAGTAGATGTTTACCCCGGAGCATCCCGTCTTCACGATGTTGAGTGGACTCCAACCATTGCCCATTCGATTCTCAACACCACACTCAATGAATTGACAGGCGGTATAATACTTAGAGCAAGTGTCGATTTTCCTCTAGATGATCAAAACGATAACGACCTCATGGAAACACCCATTCCAGTCGTTGTAAAACAAGAGGCAATGGATGGAACGGGTACTCAGAATGTAGATAGTTTTTTTCCGGGTAGATTTCCAGCCGCAGGAGGCTCTGCTTTTGAAGTCGGTATTTGGAACGACGATACGAGTTCAGCCGCCGTTGGCTCAGCACATTGGCGCCATTCCAACCCAGGGGGACAATATCCCAACAATGTCCACGATCGGATTGTGATGGCCTATTATACACAGACGACCAATCAATGCGATATAGACTTCGATCACGAACTTGATTCTGGACTAACTAATGTGTATGGGGTTGCAGCAATTTGCAAATACAAAATAAGTTCATTCAACTTTGTCTCAATGCAAATTCATGCCCAAGCATGGGGTGTTATGGGAGCCGGAGATGATTATTTAGCCATGGAATTATGGCGTGGAAATGGTGCACCAAGCACTTCGATTCTGCACAATGTCACCGATGACTTACCCGGCACGAGTGAAGGTGAGTGGAGTAATATCTCATGGGACCCAAGCGATCAACTCAACGGATATACCTGGAATGTTGGCTTCCTCTTCCACTCTGACCCTTCTGGCGCAGCAGAGGGAATGCACATAGATGACTTCATTATTTTCGGTGTGGAGAAGGTTGATGATTTCACCATAGATGTAGATTGTGATAACCCCGATGGTGGCTTTGACACCTATCCTAATAATGTCGTAACCCTCCATTGCATCGTGACCAATAACGGCTATCGAAATGCTTTGGTAAGACTCTCTTCAAATGTATCGAACCTTACTTGGATGGCCCCTTCCAGCCCCTCTATAAGAATCGATTCAGACAATCTAAATTCACATGGATCTGTTGTGCTATTACCTCCGATAAAACCCGATGAACCACAAGAGATGTGGGTCAACCTCTCAGTCCCTCCAGGTGCAGATGTTCAGCAACAGCAATGGTCGGTTTGGTGGGATGATGCCGGTGGTACAAATTCGGGCGAGAAAGCCAGATTGGATATGGATTTAGCTATTCTCAGCCAATATGGGATTCATCTTTCCTCAAATGTTCCGACGGTAGCAGCGACCATCGAACCCGGTGAAAACACCGCTATTCCCTTCAGAATGCAGAATTCTGGTAACCGTGAGGCCGGTTTCACCCTCTCTCCTCTATTCTCCGACGAAAGTTGGAGCGCTTTTGTTCAAGATGAGATGGGCGCTGTGGTCATCGGTCAAACAATCCTCGCTAAAGGCGAATCAGTAGATCTTTTCCTCAATGTTACCGCACCTGATGATGCAAGTCCTGGTGAGGTGCCATTTTCACTACGGGCCGCTTGTCCTAATTGCGGTACCACTCTCTTTGGCAACGATGTAATCACCAAGAAAATAGAAGTGCCAGTCGATAGACTAGTCAGTCTTAGTAGTGATGATTTGGAATTGACTATTGCTGCTAATGGTGAGGAAAAACGAGTATTCATCACGATCTTAAATCTTGGAAATGATGATGAACAATATAACTTCACCATCAGCCAGTCCAGCTATTTACTTCAAGCCTCATTAAACACCTATTCTTCACCGGTTATGGAACCATGGCATGGCGAGATGAACCTCATTCTCAAACTACCGATGCCGATTGGACTGGCACCGGGTTTGTACACGGTGACCGTTGCTGCTATCAGTATTGATAACCCTTCTATTCGAGATCAGTTGATTATCAATGTCGATGTGGTTGATACCGCGGCAGTTCGTGTTCTCGATGCCTTCCCAGACCAATCTTTCATTCCTGGTGATCCAGCCCAATCCATGGAGTTCAATATTACCAATACCGGAAACCTCCCCGATCGGTTTTTGATGAGCTTGAACATTCCTGAAGGCATGGAAGCGAACTTTGAGCAATTGGTCGATGACCGTACCTTATTGATAGAACCGGGGGAGTCTATCGACATCATCGTTCGCTTCAATTTCCTCGATGGTAGTGATGGTCAATTGACACTTTTCGTAACCGCAACCAGTGTTAATGATGCAGGAATAGCGGATACTGGCTCAGCGACTTATGTCGTTGGATCTCAGAATTGGTTAAGGATACTTTCGATAGAGAGGCCTATATTTGAAGAAGATGGTGAATATGTGGTGACTATTGTCGTGCGCAATCAATATACCAGTTCCCAAGTGGTGAAGATGGAATTGGATATTGGTCAATCGAATAGTTATTTCACCACAACGATTAACCGAGAAGACCTTGGCTTTAATCTGTTAACTGATGAAGAACGCGTGGTCGCCATCTACTTCGATGTCCCACCTTCGACCATGGATAATATTGAGGGTGATCAATTCGTCACAAATATCACTATTTGGGCACGTTCTGAAACCGTATCCGACGCCGCTAGTTTGGTTATGGAAATCACTTTGTTGTCAAGCGATACATTCGGAAATCCCAATGATGACCTTTCCTCTTCAGGAGAAATTGACATTATGGGTATAGCCACATGGATCATAGGAATCATCCTTATTCTCGTCCTCGGAATAATCCTTTTGCGAGTGATTACTGAAGTCGAGGAGGAGGAAGAGTCATGGCTTGATGATGGTTATGAGGAAGGTATTACCTCTATCTATGGTGGTGTTGCTGCTACCTTTTCGCCCGAAAAGGAGATACCAGACCTTGCAACATCGACAAGTGCATTGCTTTCCCCACCTTCTACTGCTCCAGTCATGGCTCCACCGGTTGCCGAACAAGTACCAGTGCCTTCTGGTCCACCGCCATTGCCGGCAGATGGATTACCAGAAGGCTGGACAATGGAGCAATGGAATGCCTATGGCGAGCAATGGTTGCAATCACAGAGTAGTTGAAGCAATCCGATGGATTGAAGTCAACTTGCCCGTCGCAAGATGATGTCGAGGTAATGACCTATGTATCAGAACGGACAAGCACCAATTTTTATCTTGAAGGAAGGAACTGAGAGAACTAGAGGCCGTAGCGCCCAATCGAATAACATCGCTGCGGCAAAAGCAGTCGCCGATGCGGTTAGATCTACACTCGGTCCAAAAGGCATGGATAAGATGCTTGTAGACAGCATGGGAGATGTAGTAATAACCAATGATGGTGCAACAATTCTCAAGGAAATGGATATCGAACATCCAGCTGCAAAGATGATTATCGAAGTCGCAAAAACTCAAGAGCAACATTGCTATGATGGAACCACTACCGCTGTGGTTCTCGCTGGTGAATTACTCAAACGCAGTGAGGATTTAATCGAACAGAACGTTCATCCAACAGTTATCTGTGAGGGATTCAGATTAGCTAGTGAAAAAGCCATTGAAGGTCTTGCAGGTCATGGTATCTCTACTGAAGGTGAAGATAGTGTATTGATGGAGGTTGCTAAGACTAGCCTTACAGGTAAATCCGCAGGAGCAGTCAAGTCATTCCTGGCAGATATTTGCGTCCGCGCAGTAAATTCAGTCGGTGTTATAGAAGATGGTGAAAGATTGGTTGACCTCAATGACATCAAAGTCGAAAAGCGTCAAGGTGGCTCGATAAAAGACAGCACTCTTGTCGACGGAATCATTCTCGACAAAGAACGGGTTCACGCCGGAATGCCACGCTCTATATCCGATGCTAGAATCGCTTTAGTCAATAGCGCAATCGAGGTCAAAAAGACCGAGGTCGACGCCAAAATCCAGATAACAGACCCAAACCAACTCGCAGCATTCCTCGAGGAGGAAGAAGGCTACATCCGTAAATTGGTTGATACCATTGAAGCAAGTGGCGCCAATGCAGTAATCTGTCAGAAAGGCATCGACGATCTCGCCCAGCACTATATGTCTAAGAAAGGGATCTTCGCCATACGCCGTTCCAAGAAAAGCGATATGGAAGCCCTTGCTAAGGCAACAGGCGGCAGTGTCGTAACCAATCTCGATGATTTATCAGCAGAGGATTTAGGCACTGCAGCAAAGGTAGAACAACGTAAGATAGGCGATTCGGATATGACTTTCATCACCGGTTGTCCTGAAGCCAAGTCGGTTTCGGTTCTACTTCGCGGTGGAACCGAGCACGTTGTCGACGAGGTAAGGCGCGCGTTTGCCGATGCTGTAGGAGTTGTATCAGTGGCATGGGAAGATGGTTTGGTCCTTACCGGCGGTGGCAGTGTTCTCGCAGCACTGTCTCGTGATTTGAGAGTATTCGCTGAGTCGATTGGTGGCCGTGAGCAGATGGCTATCGAAGCCTTTGCAACCGCTTTGGAAATCGTGCCAAGAACGCTTGCGGAAAATGCAGGACTAGACCCGGTAACCACGATTATCGATTTGCGTAAAGCCCATGCTGAGGGTGATAATCACGCTGGGATAAATGTCTTTGATGGCGGGGTAAAAGATATGCTCGCCGCTAATGTCTTAGAACCACTACGTGTGGTCGAGCAGGCGATTCAGTCGGCGACTGAAACCGCAACCATGATTTTGCGAATCGACGATGTCATCTCTTCGAGAGGAATGGGTCCAGCCGGTGGTGGCAT
>Ga0302132_10002420_pt1 | contig 10706 bp, 9 predicted proteins | sample CB9_321_MG_FD_203113 | JGI IMG/M metagenome (GOLD analysis project Ga0302132, IMG submission 203113) | Marine microbial communities from Western Arctic Ocean, Canada - CB9_32.1 | ecosystem: Environmental > Aquatic > Marine > Oceanic | place: Canada: Western Arctic Ocean | collected 2017-09-19 | reverse complement strand
GGGACTCAATGCGTACATGACCATAGTGGCTGGTATTCTAGGCATCTTGGGTGCGGGAATGTACCAACTCAGTCCATATCATATTGTGAAAACTGAATAATCTGACATTCAACGTCAATCAATCGTCCGGCGTACTGAGGCGCTGTTCAGACGCTAGCCATTGATTCACGGACGAATGAATAATTTGTAGTTTAGCAGATGCCTGAACTGATGGAAAATACGCCTAAATTCTAGGGCAACAATCATCCAAAAAAACATTGCAATACGACTAATCCCAATATTGAGTAGGGTGAGTAAACCGGGGTATAGCCTCCGTTCAAACCCAGCCTTGAGTAATGTCGATTGGAGGCGGACATCCCGAGTATAGGAAAAGAGTCGCCCCCCTCCAAACTGCTCCAGTAATTTATGCGTCAAACCCCTCCCTCTATGATTAGGGTCGACGACGACGCTGTTGATTTCGGAACTGCTCCATCGGTTCGATAATGCGGCATGAGCAATTGGACTTCCCGCCTCATCATGGATCAAAATACTGTTTTCACCTATTTTCGCAAGTGAGGGTGGACGCAAATCCAATTCTTGACGGAACATCTGCTTAAGCCAGACTATGTCCTCCATTGGATGGTACTGGTGCCAAGTCCATTTCAACATGGCCCAATAGGTTGCCCTGCTAATCATGGGTGGATTAGAGGCTACCCTATGCTATGCCCGTGAGTCAATGGGTTAGGGGGGGGTAGTCCATGTTTCGGAATTAACGTGATTGTTGTGCAGGACCAATCTTGATAGCCATAATCCCTTGGTTAGGAAGCATGAGCGATGCCCTCGACTTTGCCGAATTCCTCTTCATCTTGTTATCCCTAGTATACCTGGTCTATCTCATCTGCTTCATGGCATTCCAACTCCTAGTCCGGAAGCTCAGCTGGAAGCAGGCATGGTTCAAGTCGTCAATGACTTCCGCCAGCTACGAGGAGATCTACGGGAATGCTGGGGAGGGAGGGGATGGCCCCCGCAAAGAGACGAGCAGGTCACCCAAGATGAAACGGGTCTTCATCACCGTGGTAATAGTCTTCAATGCTATATTCTTCACGTGGCTTCTGTTCTTCAGTCCCTTCGCTCTGTGAGCCATATTCCCTACCCTTCCGCTCAGGGGTAATCGGAACGGTCCCCCCTGTGCCTACCCATTTTAGGGCTACGAACGAACCACTGTTCTCATCGAAACCGAACCAGTGGGTTCAGACTCACGAGGGTCCAAACCGAATCAGAGGGTATCCTCTGCTTCATATGTGACTCAATGGTCAATCCCCTCAGCCCTCTGACTCGCCCATGACTCAGGGCGCGCCCCGTGATTCAGTCACGGGAATCCTTGAAATAGGTCCCGAGCCGCTTCAGCATTACCGGAGGATTCCTATTAACCCCGCACCGAAGTCATAGTGACCCGCTATCCCCTACGGGGATAGGAGGAGTCAGGTTGGCTCTCGGTGCGCGTGTTTATGCGGCTTCTTCGCTATGAGAACATGAATATGAAAATGAAATGCCAATACAGAGGTTGCCTTTACAGGGATGCGTATGCATATCCCAGTGCAAGCAACACCTCGAAGAATCTCGGGAAGCCCGGTGCGCCTCCCGCTGATTATTGTCCTGCAGTGATTACCACTGCAGAGGAATCAATGCGCGCCAATATGGACCACAGGAGGTCAATAAATGAAGCTTCAATATACAAACGAAGAAAGAAACGAAGATGAAGTTTTAGCGGTCAACTGGCATTTGGAGCCAGCGTGCAACTACGCCTGCGACTTCTGCTACGCACCGCTCATTGAACAACGCAAGCTCCCGCGCCTCGACGAGGCGCCGGGCGTCACCCTGATTCGCAGCATCGCGATGTCGGGTGCCGAGAAGATTAACTTCGTAGGCGGCGAGCCTATGCTCCATCCCCACATAGGGCCGTGGATAGCCGCCGCGAAGCACGTGGGGATGACGACCAGCATCGTCTCCAACGGGACACGCATGACCGAGGATTGGCTGCGCAGGATGCGACCCTATCTGGACTGGCTCGGACTGTCCATTGACGCGTCAAACGACGAAATGCACGCTCTCCTAGGAAGGTGCCTGAAAGGCGAGAAGCGCGCAGGGAAATCCGAGCACCTGAAGCGATGCCTGAGGGTGTGGAGGACTGCGCAGGCACTCGGCTATGGACTCAAACTCAACACCGTCGTGACCTCGGTGAATGCCGATGACGACATGTCCGGGTTGGTGGCCAAACTCAAGCCACACCGCTGGAAGATATTCAGGGTCCTCCACATCGAGGGCGAGAACGACGGACGAGTCGACCCGCTGCTGATTACCGGTGACCAGTTTGAGAGGTACGTCAGGAGGCACAGGATAGCTCTTGAACACCTGGGCCAAATCGAAATCGTCGCTGAAGACAACGAGGACATGCTAGGGACCTACGCGATGGTCGATCCTCAGGGTATGGTGTATACCAACCAGAACGGCCGGTACTCGTATTCCGCAGAAAGCGCAACAGAGGTTGGATTCTCCGCGGCATGGACTCAGGTCAGGGCCGGTTTCTCACAGCAGAGGTTCGAGAAGAGAGGCGGCGAATGGAACTGGTCTGAAGATCCAGGAACTTCGCTCCGACTACCTCTGTCCGAGGAGGTGGAGTCATGAGCGATGGGAAGAAGCCAAAGGAGATTACCATCAATGTCAATCTCACCATCAGGCACTCACTTCCGATGGGATTCGGGAGGAGATTCCCGGGTTTCCGATTCGATCCATTTGTAGGTGGCCCAAGGAAACCTAACCCAGGTCCGAAACCTGATCCCGACGATCCCGGCTACGACGATACAGACCCATTCGAGAATGACGAGTTTGTTTTCGGATTCGACGATTCCGAACACGCAGACGAAGAGGAGGAGTGAACTTGACTTACAAGACCCGACCTCCCTCAGTGGTCATTGATGGCCAAAACGCAGCTCGAAGTAAGAATGGTAAGGCATGTTGGAATCACGTTAGATTGGCCGTCTTGCACTTCTGCGAGATTCAAATTCCTGTGATATTAGTAATGCCTCATTGGGGCGCTGATATCGAATTCAAGAAGGAGATTCGCAAAGTAGCCAAGTTACAATTGGTCGACACAGAAAATGATTCGGAATTCGATGACAAGGTAGTCTTGGGTTTGTGTTTGGTCGAAGATGGATATTACGTTTCGAATGACAAACACATGTACAAGCACCTGAAGGGCGACCTAGCCGATAGAGCTTGGTGTGCCAACGGGAGAATCGGTTTCCACTTCAATGAAGAAGGCGTTTTCGTCCCGCACTATCCTGAGTCTTGGCACTCTCCAGAGGGAGATGTAGGCAAGGCAATGGATGGTGCAACAACTAATGGAAAGGAGGTGAGAAAATAGCAAAAAGAAAAGGAAGCGGCGGAAAGCCTAGCACGACTGGAAATAAGTCGGGCAAGGGCCGAAGCAACAGCCCCCCACGAAAGAAGTGAGGGCGAATGTCCTGGGCATGACGCAAAACGGCCCTCAGGAATAGACGCTCGTGGATCTAAACCCCTGAGATTCCGGACTCACGAGGGTTCGTACACTCGGTAGCGAATGAGTCGCCCCTCAGTCAATCGGTATGAATGAGTCATATCCGGCCCATAGGGTTCCTCAGCAGAACCCAGTGAAACACTGCCTGTTGCATAGGGTTCCTTCCCTACGCCCTCTGAGTCACGGGTGAGTCAATGGGCATTCAGTGGATCTGATTCAAGTCCGTCATGAGGCACCATAATCACCCGTCTATGGTGACATAGGTTAGTCGAACTTCTTCAATTGGCGAATCGCTTGAGTCAGTCGAAACTTCACTGATTGCATTGACATATTCCATTCCGTTGATGACTTGCCCGAAAATGGTGTGAACTCCATCTAGCCAATTGGGAGTACCATCGCTAGGGACGATGTAGAACTGACTTCCTCCTGTATTGGGGTTGCCGGTCTTAGCCATCGCGAGTGTTCCTGGGCCATGAGTCATGTTGTTTCCGAGTTCGTCAGGTAGAGTCCAATCAGTCTGAACGCATTCAGTGTTATTGGCCGTAGAGCTATCAGTTTGGCCGTTGCAATAGCCATACCAATTTGCAGCATATCCGCCATATCCATTCTGACCCTCGATATCTCCACCTTGGATTATGAATCCGTCAATGACCCTGTGGAAAACCGTAGAATCGTAGGCCTCATTCTCCACGTGAGTGAGGAAACTGTCAACATGAGCGGGAGCATGATTCCTGAATAATTCGATCTGGATCATCCCCCCTATGTTCTCTCCCGAACTGCTATTGTGGTAGAACACATGCAAGGTTACTATCGGGTTCTCACAGCCAGAAGGCATAGGAGCGATACCTGGCCCCCAACTCTCTCCGTATCCAGAGCAATCGTACTCTGTTGAATTGGTCCCGTTACCTTCGCTAGGCCCAATTCCTTGCCATGCACCAGTGTAGTAGTAATCGACTCCTGACGCCTCATGAATCCTGTAGATTATTGTCCACTCTATCATAACAGATTCAAGATCTCTGTTCTCATTGTAGCAAATCCCCTCGCTCCATTCTACACATAATGTGTAATTGCCGCCGAACATCATAGACATGCCATTAGACAGCATATAACCCGCTTCAGTAACTACCATGACTTGCTGGGTTGAGTAGTGATCCCAACCACCATCCTCATCGTGATGATGAACCAATAATACGTATACATTGTGAATTTCTAGCCACTGGTCGTCAGACAGAGAGAGGGTCCATTGGTGACCAGAATCTCCCCTGTCATTGTTCCACTCGGGCTCGATTGTGCCGTTGATGAAGTCCTGCAGGTTCTGAAGGGTCTCCGCGTCAATCTCGTCGTTGCCGCCAGCATCGGGGTCTCCAGTACACCCTGCCAGCGCGCTGCTGACGAGGACCAGTGCCATCAGTGTCGCCTTGTAGTCCATGGCCAACGAGTGAAGATGGGTTGCATAAACCTCGTGTTGGAATCTGAGTACTAACCCATTGAAACCCCTATGACTCGTATACGTCGCATAGGCTAGGGACTGTGCTGGATACCAGTCGGACGGTTACTGTGATTTGTACACCTTGAACCGGTAATGTGGCGCGGTCCCGGTGATTTCGATTTTTCCAGGTAAATACAACTCAATCGATCTTTTGATGGTCATGGAACTACGGTTTCCATGTGCATTTGTACTTTTTTTGGGAATTCCGTAACGAGAAAATAGGCTCTCTTTACCAGTATCATCCCAGTTATGTTCAATCTGATATGCCCTTATCCGAGAGCTGAGTAGATGAGTATTGATCGTATCGTTTCCAATTAGTGAGAGGATCAACTCAACATATTCTCCAATGGACCTGATTGCTCTCTCATTCCTTGCCGATTCTGGGCCTTCTCGGTCGGGGACGCTTGAAACCTGCTCGGAGGGGCTCGCAGTGACACGAGACGACTTGGATTCGGGTGCACCGGCCAATTGCGTGATAACCTCATTACCCGATTTAACCGAAGTCGGTATTGTCAGAACCTCTGAAGAAGAACTCTGTATTATCTTCAACTTCTTCTTATTGGATGTCACCCATACCGATTTCCATCCATGTATTGATTTGATTTTCTCCAACAAGTGTGTGAAACCCTTGTCGCTGTGGAAGCAAATGTAAGCAACCCCTTTGATGCCGCGATCCGAAAAATTACGTGCCATTTCATAGGCATCCAGAGACATCATAATATCAGCATTATTTTCACCCGAATCTGCTTGCACTAAGCGGAACCCCGCATTCCTGAATACCTTTGTTTTGGAACTGTTTGCACTCCATTTAGAATATGCAAACAAGTGCTTAGCAGATGCTCCAAAATGACTTTCTATTGATGCTTTTATTGAGTCTGGCTTGGCTTGGGCATTCTCGGCATCAACGAAAACTATCGAAGCGTATTCTTTGGAAGTCGTAGTTTCATTGGAAGTTCTTCCCAACAAGGTATCCAACAAGCCCACGGGCCATGTAGTGTACGCGGTCATTTCAATCTGTCCTTCGGTAGAGTCCCCACATTTGTTTGGAATAGAAGATGATTGGAGCACAGCGCAACGTAACAGACACGAGGTGGAGTACTGAGTAGGGGGGTACCCTTTTGACACGCGGGCGATTCATTCGCTAGCCTGTGTGCCGCCACAACGGTAAAGCCGCAGAGCCACACCCAAGCCTCATGGAGTGTGCTGATGACTCGTGCGCCGAAGAAGTGCTGGAGGGACAACTCTTCTGCAAGAAGCACAGCAGTCAAATCTCGGCGATCGAGGACCTGCAGTGTCCAGATGGTTGCGGACGTCTCTCATACGAAAGAACCGGCTGGACGGACCAGTTTTATGTGAGGATATTTACAGCGGGCGCAATCGCTTTGCTTTGGGGGATGACCGATTCAAGCTGGCTATTGCTTGTAGCAATCCTAGTTGTCGGATGGGCATTCGCGTCGAATGAGGGCGTCACTGGCCGCTACAAATGCGACAAATGCAAGGGTGAGATGTACGACTCCAAGTCAATGGTGGAAATGATGTCCACTGACAAGGCGGCGACGATCGAACGACTTCTCGAGAGCGGGACACCATCGGCGAACAAGAGACTGTGTCCGAGATGCGAGGCGGGTATGGTGCGCATACCCATTGACTACGTTGAGCCCGATAAGCACCACGGAGGAGGTGCTCTGGGTTTAGTCGTCTCAGTGGTAGCTGCGATGATTCCAAACCCTACCAAGCACCTAGACCTGGAGGGTTGCCCGACATGTGGGATGTTCTGGTTCGATTCCTCGGAACTCGCCAAGATAAAGGGAAGCACGTCCATGAAGGGAGGGTCATAGACCCCTCTGAATCAGAAATTTTCTGGTATGTCCATCGGACTGAACAGATGCCCGGGGCTCGTCGCTTCTGCCATCTGCACGCGCAGCCGCATCTCCCAGTCCCGCAGCAGGGTCAGCGCGGAAGCGAGAGGAATCTCGCTGCCATTGACGATTGTGCGAATTATCGTATCGAAGATATCCATCCGGTCCTCATCCAGAGAACCGAGCAAGCGATCGAGAGAGAAGGAATCGATCACCGGAGCAACACCGTCAATCTCGACCGCCCAAGGCTCGGCGAGCCTCGCAGGCAACACCTCTCCGCTCGCCTCAGCCGCATCCTCGAGCGAATCCTTCAGCGCTCGGATGTATTTCGACACCACCAAAGCGACTTCGACAACCGGAAGGCTGTACTGCTTGACGAAGTTGACCATGTTCTCCTGCAGGAACAGCAGACGCTCCGCCACCGGTTCATCGGCGCCAGGCATCTTCGCATCCTCATCCACGAGCATTCCAACCGAAGCCCATTCAAGAAGCAACCGAAGTGACTAGGCCCAGCCTAAGCTGACTCAAGATGTCGTCCGGTCATCGTATCGAATCGGCGAGCCGGAGTTCCCGCGCACACCGTCGAGCAAATCGTCGCGTATCTCGAACAGATCGTTCAACCAATCGCCGTCGGTATCCCAATTCGTCGGATCGGTCCCGTCAGCAATCTGGTCGCCATCGATATCGATCAACCACCAGCCCCAGACATATTCCCCAAGTCCGGTATTGGGCAGGTGGTTCTTGTCACCCGCGAAGCGGTTGTAGGAATCGGTCCAAGCCCCATTGACCAGAATCTCATCGTCGGAGGTGTCGAGATATTGGTAATCAGCATCGTGGTCATCGACGATGTAAGCATATAATTCGTCGTTATTGTTGATTTTGTACATGCGGAAATAGTTGGATTCGAGCGCTGCAAGCCCGCCACAAGTACCCAGCAGCGACTCGCGCAATTGCCACCATTCCTGCACCACATTCCCCGAGCAATCGTAGAGGTTCGCCTGCCGTACTAGGGTTGGTGAAGCGAGGGTCGCATTGACCACGCCGTAGTATTCCTGGAAGTTGTTGTAGGGCACGTAAACGCAGGTTCCGGATGTGCAATCCCAATCGCCGTCGTTATCCGCATCCTGCCCCACATCGCTCGCGTCCGTCGCGTCGTGCGTGAACCACACCCAATCCAAAGTGGGCCGTCCGATGGTCCCGCCGTCAACTGTCACTGGCTTCAGCACAGTCGGCGTCACGTGGAACCAAACGACTGAGATCTGCAGGTATGAGGACCAGTTATCGTTGGTTTCGTTCCATCCTCTGTAATACTCATAGAAGTCGGGCATCATGTCGCCGTCCGTGTCGTTGTCCAGTGGATTTGTTCCGTACTTGAACACCTCACGGCCGTCGGAGAGGTTCATGTTCTGGATGTAGTCGGTTACGCTTCCTGATGTGAAAACAGGTTCCATGATGAGGGAATCGTCATCGCTGTCGTCATCGAGTGGATGGGTGCCGTTATTGTATTCCATCTCGTTAGTGAAGTAGAGGTTTGAGTTTGATAGGCCGAGCTGTTCTTCGATTGGTGCTGCTGTGAATTCTCGGTTCTCCCAAGCGCCTTGCTGTGCTGGTGTGTCGAAAATCGTGCGGTCGTACCAGCCGTCTGCGTCTGGGTCGTAATGGATGTCGAGTGGGTTGAGCGGGTTGAGTGACCAGCGATATGCGTTCACCGGCATCCACTGTCCGTAGATCGAGAAGCAGAACTCCCAGCCGTCTGGCAGCCCGTCGCTGTCGGAGTCGTCGTCGGTCGGGTCGGAGACTCCGGCGAGGCTGATGTTGAAATTGTCAGGGTCGACATTGTTGATTAGACCGGCGCGCTCTGCCGAGACGAGGCTCTTGGTAGCGAAGAGGACGTAGAGTTGGTCGGATGCCGCTGCCTGCGACATGCTCTTCTCCTGCATGTATGCCGTTACGGTGTCGAGGCCGTAGGAGACCAGTCCGGTGCCGTTGGGGATGGTTCCTACAGCCGATCGTTTGCCGTATACTCGGGCGTCGTATTCGGCGAGATTGTCGAAGGATTCGGAGTCGGAAATGTAACCGTCACCGTCGCAGTCGTACGAATCGTCGTCGCTGTCGACGTGAACATCGGTGTCGGTCAGCGGGTTCATGGTCCAGATGTTGGCTTCGAGATTCCACTCGGTGAACCAGTATTCGTAGCCGTCACTCATGCCGTCGCGGTCGGTGTCCTCGGCGTTCGGGTCGGTGATTCCGAGCAGGGCCTGGAGGAGTGGAAGTGCTTGGTCGCCGTTCTGCCAATTCTCGAATTGCTCGATTGCGATCTCTGCCCTGCCCTCCTTGTTGAAGAGGATGCGATAGATTCTGTTGACCGCTTCGTCGGGGTCGAGGCTCTCAGCCTCTTCCCAGAGGCGAGGTGCGTCGGGTGGGGAGAGGCCGCCATTCTGTGGATTTTTGTTGGTCAGATTCAGCTCGACAAGGTCTGTGATGCCGTCGTGGTCGGAGTCGTACCCGCCATCACCCGCGACCAGCGGGTTGAGTGTCCAGACCTGGTCGGTGGAGTTCCAGCGCGTGAACATCAATTCGATGCCGTCGAGCAGGCCGTCGCCATCGGTGTCGGCTACGTTGGGGTCGGAGGTGTAGCCAGTCTTGTTGATCTGGTCCTGCGTCAGGAATGAGCCGAATGAGCGAGTTGATTCGGCCGAAAGCCAAGGTGTTGCGAGCAACTCACCGCCGACGTGTAGCAGGTAGAACTGGGGCACAGTCGTCAGGTCGTCGACTTCGCTGAAATTGCCGTCGATGCTGTTGTATTCCTCCCAATTGTTCATCCCATCTCCATCGGGGTCGCCCGTCTGATCCCTCTCATCGACCGGATTGAGTGTCCAAGCCTCATCGAAGAGACTCCAACGGGCGAAGTAGACTTCCCAGCCATCTGGCATTCCATCACGGTCTGAATCCGCCGAGAGAGGATTTGCGGCGCCGACATCTTCGGGAGTCGTGCCGTTCACCAGACTGCTGTACATCAGACTGGTGTGATAGCCGAAAGAGCCACCAGCAAATCCGATCCAGGACTCATCGGCGAGCAGTGTCGTGAAATTCTCAGGGAACTCAAGCCCGATGTCGGTCGAATCGGTGTGGATGATGTTGTCCTTGAGGTGATATTCCAGCCAATTGACCAAACTCTCGTTGAGGTCGAGGACGCCGTCGTGGTTGACATCATAGCCGTCGCCATCGGGATTGTTGAGCGCGTCCGAGCCATTCAGTGGATTGATCCCACGATTGTTTCGCGCCCACGAACACTGGTAACGAGCCTCCCAGCCGTCTGGCAGGCTGTCGCCGTCTGAATCTGGATTGTTCGGGTCGGTCTTGGTCCAGTTCTCGGCTGCGCTGGCGTTCTCGCCATGGGTGGGAAGGCCCTCGCGCAGAACTGTTTCAAGCAGGTTGCCCCACATGTATTCGCAGAGATTCGAGAGGCCGTCGTTGTCGGCATCTGCGTCTGCATCGGTCGGGTCGCGCGGGTCGAGCGTCCAGAGGTTGCCGCCGGTGTAGACATCGCCGACCCATCTGCGGTTCTCTATCTCCCAGCCATCTGGCATGCCATCACCATCCGAATCTGCGCTCGTCGGGTCGGTCGGACCATCGGTTCCTCCGCCTGCTCCAGAGCCCAGCCATCCCGAATGGTGGACTTGCAAAGCCGCCTCACCGTCCTCTTCTGAACAGACATAATCCTCATTGAGATAATGGCAATCGAAATTTGTTGAATCGGCGAACCAGCCCCAGTATTCCTCGCCGTCCGTCAGACCGTCGCCGTCAGTGTCTGTCTCGCGCG
>Ga0302132_10002411_pt1 | contig 10727 bp, 7 predicted proteins | sample CB9_321_MG_FD_203113 | JGI IMG/M metagenome (GOLD analysis project Ga0302132, IMG submission 203113) | Marine microbial communities from Western Arctic Ocean, Canada - CB9_32.1 | ecosystem: Environmental > Aquatic > Marine > Oceanic | place: Canada: Western Arctic Ocean | collected 2017-09-19 | reverse complement strand
CAAACGATACGGCAAGCTAACAATAACTCGCTAAGTCACTCAGACTACCTTAAGGTCGTCTTTTTTTCAATCTTTGTTGGTTCAGTAAGGACACAACGAGTTAACATTTGGGTAATCATTGATGCACACTTCTCGATCCGACTCTGAAAAGACGCCTACATCCAGAACATGCAATGTGGTTGCAAGCTCTGCACTCGCGCCGTACCTGTTATACGTGACTGCACCAATGGCTAGCATCAAAGCAATCAGAGCCAGACTCCGTCGACTAACAGGAATGTTCATCCGATGAATCTCCGTATGGTTGGCACGATCACGCTATTTCGACAAAATCACGCGATGCGGTGTTTTCTCCTGGTTTCCAGCTGCGTCGCGCGCCATGGCGGTAATGACAGCCCCTGTCTTGGCGGTAATTTCGGTTCTCCAATCAACCACACCGTCTGTCACGGCAACGAGGGTGGCGTCCTGGCCATTTACTTGCACGGATACGATCTCACCGTCGTCGTGCGTCGTGCCAGAAACAATGACCTTTGTACCACGACGGCGAACCGACGTGATCACCGTCGCGGGCGGCAGACCATCCACGACTTTAAGGAGTTCCGGGAATTCCACATCCCTAACCTCTGCTACCAGCGATTCATCCCCGGTAAGCGGGGGCTCTTTCCGATAGCGGTTACCATCGCCAAGCAAGTCCTTGGCTCGCGCGCTGACGACCTTGGCGTGTCTCCCGGGACCAAAATAGTTGTGGACAAACACCGGCACTCCTGTTGGCGTCTTTGGCGTCAGGCGTGGGCCGCCACCAAGATTCAAAAGCGTCTTTTGACGTCCTTCCGCACTACTGACAACCTTGACGTTCTGGAAATGGGATTCCGCCTTGCCGCTAACATTGTTGGCGCTGATTTGAATCAATGGCATATTGCCGCCGCCGCGGATTTCAGAGAAGGTGAGCCCATCGACGGTTAGTGAACCATGTTGCAGGCTACGGTCGTCCAGTCCACGGTTGAACGGTTCGGTATTGGTTGAAGCGATGGCTATGTTTCTGTAGACGTGATTCTCGAACCAGGGGCGATAGATGCCGTAATTAGCGTGATCGATCGTCACGTTCTCAATGAGCATGGTTGGCAGTTGGACACGTAATGCATAGTGGGTTTGCCAAATCTTGAGGCCATTGATTCGATGGGGGTCATGGGTATCCGGACCGACTCCATCTGTACCCGACATGGCAACAGAATAGAGTCCTTCCGAGTGTGATTCGTTGTTCGAGAAGCGGGAGATGGCAACACTGCGAATATCAACGGTCTTCTCCTTACCGTCAGGCATTAGCACAGGGAGGTTCGAGTCGAAATTGCTTCGTTTCTGGCTGTCATAGCGAAAACCGTACTGGTCGTTTTCGCAAGCAACGTTTTCGGTCAGCGTATTGCGTCCGTTAGCCCACCAAAACGCGGCACCGTCGTTTGGGTCGAAGGGCAGAGCCTGTCGAGGCAAGCGTTGTCCATCAAATGCGTTGACGCCAAGATTGCGATGTAGCAGGTTGTAAACCTCCGTGCCATCCTCCAAGAAAAAGCCGTGACCAACGCTGCGGTAACCAACGCAATCTCGAACGATCATATACTGCGTTCCGTGAATCGTGACCCAGCGGTTATGCGAATCGACAATGGCCGCCCCAACCACACTGCTGCCGCGCATGGTGCGCCCCACCAGGTGAAAGTGAATCGCATAGCGACCGAGCACATTCTCTTTCCCCAGGTGCGCCAAACGTGCGTAGCTGATCCCGCCCTTGCTGAATCGATGGTAAACGGTGTGTCCGCGAACGCCATCGGGATCGGCGCTTTCGATGATGACATTGCGAGATAGATTGGCCACTTCACTACGAAAAGATCCCGTGCCGAAATGTACGTAGGCGAGTGGTTTGTCTAACGTGAGTTTTTGGCCGTTGATGGCGGCTATTGTTCGGTGTTCGGTTTGCGTGTCGCCATCGCGAAACGAACCGGATGTATAATCGCGTTGCGAAGCCGTGACGATCACTTCATCTCCGACGCTCCACCCTTCTACCGTTTCAGACAGCATGACCTGTTGATCGCCCGCCTCAACGTTTGCCCCCAATTTGACCCAACTGCGACTCAACGGGCTACCATGTATCTCCATTCGTGCCGAGCAACAAGCGATGGCCGGAGCATTGTCACGATTCATGCCAGCGAAATAGTGCAATCGCACGCGGGCAGTAAACTGCGGCGGAATCGGGTTTTCTGGCGTGCCGATGTCCAGCGTCGGCAAGTCGTGCTGTTCCTCTCCTGCCGGCGACCCCGCTTTGTCGATGTGGAGAAAGTCACAGGCGAATCCGTCTTCCCTGCACTTGTCACTGTTTAGCACCTTGAGGATTCCGACGTTGAGTTCCGTGTCACAGTCACGGGCGAAACTGAGAATGCCCATGACTTGCACCAGCCGGATCACGTCCGTTGTCTTGGCATCGTAGACGACTCGCGTCCCACGACTAACTAACACGCGATCACCGCTCCGTGGCACCCGTGGTGGTTGCCACGTTTTCGCTTCCGACCAGTTACCGCTGGCCACCGAACGAATCGCGAATTGCAGCTCCTGGGGGTGGTCGTGCTTATGAACACCCTTGTTTGCGGAGCCATCAGCCGCACTCGCGAGAATTGACAACAAAAGAAAGGGTGTGACGAGAAGGCTACGGTAGATCATGTTTACCTCGTTCTATGATATTTAGATTTTCTATTTGGAATCGCCGAAGTAGGCTGATTCCGTAACGTACCTGCTATTTCCCCCCGGCGGGATCCTATCGGTTGGCGAATTCCCAGTCACAAGTTCTAGAGCGAAACCGAAGGGATTTCGGCCTGGTCGCTCCACGTACATACTCTTGCCGTTGGCGTCGCCCCAACGTCCCCATACATCACCTGTTGCAACGATGTCGAAGCGTACAAACGCTTTCTTCTCTCGATCGTACTCGAGCCGCCCGTACAGCGGTGTTTCGTAACCTTGGCCCAGCGGACCGTTGGGCGTGATGGCTTTCGACGCGTCGTAATCGCTTCCCCAGTGAACAAACCCATCTAGTTCCATGCGAATCTGATGGGGCGTCACCTCCGTAACGACTAATCGGAGACGTGCCTGTTTAATCGAACGATTACTCTTGATTCCACCCTCGCTGGTCATTGCCCGTTGTGGCGTCAAGTGGAAACGCGCCATCCGCTGGGCAAGGCGCTCGTCCACTTCCAGCGTAGTTCCCTTGCGAGGGTCGGGGGGAACCATCGCTGTCCATTCCCCGCGAGTGAGCCACATGTATTCCGTGTTGGGTTGCAAAAACAGTTGCCACGAGCGCAATACGCTTGGCTTTTCCTGCATCAGTGGAAAGTCGGTTGTCTCCGCATGTCGCAATTCACCATCCCCCTCGCGATGCAAGAAACGGGCATGCACTCGAAGCACCAGGCCACCTCTGGGAGCCGCTGGGATGACGTAATCTTCCGGATTCAGGTCCTCGACCTTAATGGAACCCGGATTCCGTTCCGATTCCGGCAACTTATTAAATGCGGCGAGCACTTCAGAAGACGGCCGACGCCCCAGCATCTTTCCACTCGCCGATATGCAACTCATGTAGCCGCTGGACGTCACCCACTGTTTGTGGATGTTGGCGCCACGCAAAAACTCACCTTCGGGAGAATCCACCCGGCAGACCCAGGTCGGCACACTGACGGCGACGAACTGTTTTTGGATCAAGTCGATCGTCTCGTCGTTCCAGAAGGTGACCCCACGGGTCACTCCACGACCAGCCGTTCAGCAACCGGCGGTAGGCGCCCCGCCACTTCCCGCCATCAGAAAGATTGGCTTGCCTTCCACTGCGGCCTTCTTTCTCGCTTCCCAGACCGTCGGATACCAGTCTATCTCCATCCAGCGAGATTCCCCCTGCCGTGGTGAGATCAGCTTGTGTAGCGCCTGAAATGGAACGTCTCGGATCGTCGGCGGTTCCGCGCCACAGAGCAGGGCTGGGTTGCCGATGAGAGCAAGCGTGAGCAGACAAACGATCTTACAAAGAACCATTCGTTGTACCTCGTGTTCGAAATTCAGTGACAGGTAGTTTCCACACATGGAAGACCGTCCCTGCATTATAGTGTGCCGCGCATCGGACTGGAACCCAGCAGCGTCGAGCGTTTTCATTACCGTGGCAGCGCAAAGCGACACGTCGTCGATGATGGCCAGTCTAAGCAAACTTGACTTCAGTGCATTCTTCCAATTGGTGGTGCCCAAACCCTCCTTGACTGTAGATGAGATTGACTACGAAACGTCGTGTTAAAATATGTAAATTTGTGAAACTGTGACGATTGTAGTGCTAGAACAAGTTGGGCAGCATTACCTAATATTACTGTAGGGGACACCCGATTTACTTAATAGATTACCTGACTCTTCGTAGATACTTGTTGAGGTTTTGACGTGACCCAATTTGACACCGCTCATGTTTGTGAACCCGTTCACTGCAAACATTACCAAACTCACTCTTGTACTGTTTTACTCCGACGGTTGGCTGTTTTACTATGCACAATTCCGATCGTGACACAAATCGCCGTTGGACAAAATACGGACAATGACAAAGCACTGCTGGAACCTATATCCGTGCAACTCACCGAAGAGCCAAATAACGACTGGCTTGCATCGGGGGCTATGGATTCACAACGCAATGATTTTATCGAGCGACTGCGAACACTTGGCACATTCCAACCCACCGCACAGGACCCGCTATTTCAGGATCTTAAATTCATTGGGCGGTTTCATTACCAATACGGACTGGTCGACGGCTCGGTCGGCGAGGACGACGTGAATTACGAAACGGATGAAATGCGTCGATTCCGCGCGGGCATCAGCACTAAAATGCTAAATTACTGGGATCTGTATGCTGAAGCCGAGATTTCTGACGATCAACGCCCAAAGGGTGGGGATCTTGATATTCGATTTCAACATATGTGGCAACTCAAGATGCACCTAGATGTGAAAAAAGCTTTTGATCTCGATAATGTGGACGCCTTGCAGGTCGGAATTGGCTCCCGCGAGATCAACATGTCTTACGAATGGGTTACGTCATCTAAGAGAATCAAGACCGTTGAGCGTTCCGCCATCGCCAACAAGATTTGGGCATACGGCTCGGAGTTTGACAATCCGACGGGTATTTGGTTCACTACGGAACTTAAGCCTGTAACGTGGACACTTGGAGTATTTAGCACAACGCAGGATGACTGGGTAGCGCCATTTCGCGATGGGGAGCTCTACTACAGCAACGTTCATTGGGATGTGGAAAACGAGCAAGATAACGAGGAGACGGATCTGCGTTGGACGATGTTTTATCAAGATGTCAGCTCGGGCGACGAGGTTCTTGCTGGTGGCCTCGACTGGGCGACCGCGCTTTCAATGCAACGCAAACGTGGGCCTTGGGAATTTCACCTTGAGGGAATTCTTGGCAACAATGGCGATCAGGTGAATGCAAATCGCGAGGGAAGCTTTTGGGCTATTGTCGTGATGCCCTCCTTCTGGATTGTTGAGGACAGCCTTGAAGCCGTCTTTCGCTACCAATATCAAGGTAGCACTGAGTCTGAAGGAATTCGCCTTAACTCACGCTACGTTCGCCGCGCCGGTGCTCGTGACGGATTTCCATCGTTAGCCAATGGACGCGGGGACGAACATCACAGTTTCTATTTGGGCCTTAACAAATTGCTCTCCAGCCATCAACGAAAAATCATGGCCGGTGTCGAATATGACTCTCTTCGGCAAAATGGAGATGAATTGTTCGGTAGCTGGTCAGCTTTCGTAGCCTATCGAATGTACTGGTAAAGGGCTTTCGGGCTGCCCCTACTTACGGTGATAAAAGGCGGGGTCTGGTCTCAACGGGTGTTATCAAATTCCACACCCAATATTATTTCAAAAACAATTGGTTGGGGCGGTCCCCCTGTGGTTGCCCGCCCAATATGTTTTTCGTATTCAGCGAAAGGGCGAACGGTTTATCGCATCTCGCAGCAGCGAGCGGCGATATTGGTCGGTGACGTCGACAGTAAAAACGACGCTTGGCAAAGACTTGGAAATTGGGCTGAGTTGTTATTTCAATTCTTGTAGAATCCAGATGCGACTGTCCACCTTCAAAGTAACGGTTGCCCAGTTTTCGATTCACCAGTAACCCCTTTCGCTTTTCTTGCTCGTCGGAACGGTGGTGGGGTAGGATAATAGAGTTCTCATTCACGTTAATCGGACGGTGTCGGACTAGTTCGTTATTGGGATTCAGCTTGGCCACTGGTCGTTCGATCCAATTGGTGCGACAAATAAGCGATGACTACCGGCGATTCGTGAACGCTCAGAAGACCAATGTTAATTATGAATTGTTGCCGAATGAATTGACCGTGTTAAAAGCTGCTCTGAGTGTTTAAACAATTCGCGATATCTATTTAGAAACCTGTCCATGAAATCCTTCTTTTTTTCTTTTGTCTTTTCTTGTTCGGCATCTGTGCTTGCTTATGCGGAGGTTCCTCAATCGGTTGAAGAGACCTGGGGCAATTTCGATGCGCAGGCCGAGCCACTGGAAATCGAAGTGATTCGTGAAGAAACCGATGGGGGTATCGTCGTTCGGTATGTTCGTTATATGGTTGGAACATTTGATGGAAAGAAGACCAAGGTCGCTGCTTTTTATGGATTCCCTGAGGGTGCCAAAAAGTTGCCCGGAATGGTGCAGGTGCATGGTGGAGGTCAGTTCGCCCGCAAAGCCATGGTGAAATACTACGCCTCACGGGGATATGCGGCGATTGCGGTTAATTGGGGTGGAAAGGTCATCGACAAGAAAGAGGATGCCAATACTGATTGGGCCGGAATTCCCGCTGGATTCCTCGATCCGAAACATCACAATGGAGTCGAAGCCGGAGAGGGAACCATTTACGATCACGCTCACCCTTGGAACAGTTCATGGTTGCTTTATTGTGCAGCTGCCAGAAGAGCGATCACTTTCCTGGAGCAACAAGACGCATGCGATGGAGAACGTATCGGACTGCAAGGGCACAGTATGGGTGGAAGGCTTACTGTTCTCACCGCCATTGATCCCCGGATCAAAGCTGCGTCGCCGTCGGTTGGAGGTAGCGGTTATCTTTACACGGATATTGCCGGTATCCCCGGATCAGCGCGCCATATGCAGGCGGGTTCGGAGCGTGACCTATATCTGAAAACACTCGATTGCAAGGATTACTGGCCGCTTATCAAGTGCCCGGTAATGTTTCTCGGGGCCACGAATGACTTCAACTCACCGATGGAATTCGTGATTCGTGGTTTTCATTCATTGCCCAACGATGACGGAGTGATGTCTTTCACGCCGCATATGAATCACCGCTTTACCGCCGATAACTATGCTGCACGGATTCGCTGGTTTGATGCCCATTTGAAAAAAAGTTTTTCTTTTCCTAAAACCGGCATATCAAGTCTGGAACTAAAAACCAAAAGTGGAATCCCGCGTTTTACGGTTGAACCAGATCAATCATCAAAGCATGAGATCAAAAAGGTTTCGGTTTTCTACGGTTTTGATCGAGATCCTCGAGCTCGTTTCTGGCGTTCTGCAGAAGTGAATCGTGAGGGCAATGTTTATACCGCGGATTGCCCGGTCGTGTTGCGTGGTGAACCGCTTTTTGTTTTCGCCAATGTCACCTATGATACGAAAGATCCCATTAAAATGCCCGCAGGTTACAATGGCAACTCGTTACTGACGGTGACCAGTGAGTGTCGAAAAGCCTACCCGCATCAATTGAAAGAAGCGGGAGTAAAAGCGGTTGAAGAGCGGCAACGTCAGATCGAGGATTTTTCAAATGGTTGGCAGGACTGGTCGCTGGTGGGGGTCGGACATCGTGCTCACTGGAATTACGAAACCCACAAGGTGAATGATCCGACCTATATAGGACCCAAGGGAGCGTCATTGGCCTTGGAAATAGAGACCAGTGATCCGGGAGATACACTGGCTGTCGTTTTATACACGGATCAATGGCGGGGATACACGGGTCGTAAACCCACGCGATACACTGCTCTAGTGAAACTCGAGAAAGCTGGAATTCATTCCATCTCTCTGCCAATGGACCGTTTCGTGACGGAGGATGGTAGGAGTCTCGAAACCTATGATTTTGTCACGAGTTTGATTCTTACTCCAGCTCAAAAAGAACGCCCCACGGAAGTCATGACAGAATGGAAAGGAGACGTGCCGACATTTAATAATATTCGCTGGGTAGGCGGAAAATTCGCGCCCCGGCAGCGTCCTTATTTGAAAACAGGCGTCTCAGAAATCGATGCCGATGCTGCCTTCCGCACTTTGGCGTTTTAGCTAGCTCTGCACTAAGCCCCGGGCTGCATTCAAACCAGTGCACCCATGATACGTTATTCGCGTCTTTTGTGTCGACGCTGCGCCGGTAGGTGTCGAGTTTCTTTACCGCGGCCTAAAAGGTAGAATCGTTCTGATTCCCTTCGCAAACGCGAAAGGCAGCTTGCGTTGCTAAGGTCAAATCGGCTCTGCGCAGACACCTTTCAAGAAAAGTGACACACTCTTGGCCGCTTCATAACTACGACTGCTGTATTGGACCCCATAATCCTGTTTGCTCTTAAATATTTGATGTGTGGACCGGTCGAGTAGATCGTCGAGATTTTAGAATCTTTCTTCAAGTCCCAATTACGCATTGCTTTCTCAAGCTTATTCGAAATGCGGGAAGATATCCGGAGAGGGAAAGCGTTCTTCCAGTTTGTTGTTAATGTATTCCTCGCGAGGGACGTTAACTGTGGGCCAATTCCCCGGCCATACACGCACTACTCTGCCAGGGCGAACCCCTTCGGTGATAAGGTCTGTTTCAAATTTGATCTGAATACCACTGCTACCCAGAGGGACCTCGCCGGGCGTTTTAATTACATCAAGAATAGGACCTCGGCAAGCCATATGACTTGGACCGTATGCTCCATGATTGTGTTTAAGTGTGTCTGCGACCGAATTCATCATGGCAGAGGAACCCTTTTTGAAATCGGCGTAAAGAGAACTGTCCATTCCACCAAATAGAGTAGCAGTGACAGTTGCTTGGCCGAATTTACCATATGCGACCGTATCAATCCAAGCAGGCAACCAACGAGTGCGGATGAATTCCTTGTGCGTTTCGGTTTGGCTCTTCGAGGCCCGTTGTATAGAAATGTCATCCAACCAGATATCGGATATATGAAAACGAGTGAAAATGTCGTTCGGCGTCGGCTTCCAGGTGATTCCGATCAGAGCAATTTGACTATCCAATGACTTCTTACCATCGACTGGCCAGACACCATCGGCGATCAAATCTTCGACCGAAAGAAGTTCGCGACCTCGCCAAATTCGAGTCGCCGCATCAAATGTCATCGTCTCGTCTTCGGATGCGTCACTTTTACCCGCTGACGGTTGGCGACTGGCAACAAGTTTCCCTTTGTTTTTTTGAATCTCCAACTCTTTCAGCTTCCAAACTAAACCATTACGCAGACAATAACTCGGCTCGTCCTCAAGCAGTAAGACGTGGTTTTCGGCGGGGAATATCCCTCTACCGCGATTGTGGTCCGCGTCCCTTGTCTTATTGTTGACGGGTAATACCGGAACGACCGAAGTATTCGGGTCGGGTGGAAGAAACGCTTTCACATGCAGGACGGTACCTAAGGGTATGTCTCGAAGATCAGCTGGCGCCCCATGGTAACGAACGATGCCGTAGGGGAGCATTGCAAAGGGATGAGGGGAATTTCGGAAATACATGCCGGCCCCTTCGACTCGGATACTGCCTCGACGGTTGGCATGGTCGACAAATACCAATTCGCCGCGATAGGAGTGCGCTTTTTCGAGAGGCGGGAATTTCCCTGCGTCAGGGCGGAATGGTTCTTGGCCAGTTGCCGCGGACACGAGAAGGCACACGCCAAGAAATAGTACCGCACACCATTGGATAGATTTGATTTGTCTCATAATTCGATTACCTTATTGCTGTCACCGAAACTGGCCGTCTCGACGCCCATGTGGTGTGCCATCGTTAGCAGGAGATTACTCATATGTGCATCCGGGTTGGCCGGTCGGCTACAAAGGCTGTAGTGTGTGCCCGGACTATCAAGTTCGTAACCATTGAAATGCCCTTGATTGAAATCGAGGTGACTGCCGTGTGTCAGACCAAGATCGGATCCGCCGGCAAGCACCAATGGGAGATTGGCGTTGCCATGACTGTGGCCGTAGGACATGCCGCTACCAAAAAGTGACATTGTTGAGCCCAGTAGTGCCTTGCCATTTACATCCTTGACCTCATCGAGTCGTGAAAGGAAGTAACTGAATTGTTCGATGGCGAAGGTGTCATAATTTGTGAGTTTCTCCATATAGCCCGCATCGCCTCCATGGTGGCTCAGTTGATGCCGGGACTCGGTAATACCAATTTCGGGGATGGCAAAAGCATCTCCTTCGCCTCCCATGCTAAACGTGGCTACGCGTGTCACATCTGTCTGAAAGGCGAGGACCATAAGATCATAGACCGTGCGGAAATAATCTCCGGCTTGTGTCTTCGGGATGTCACGGTTAGTGCGTTGGCGGTCGGATACTGAGATCTCTGGAAGTGGAGTATCGAGCCAAGCATCGGCTCGCCGTGTTCGAATCTCTGCCTCTCGTACGGAAGTCAGGTATTGGTCGAGTCGCCCTTTGTCGGCAGCTCCGATCTTCTGCTCAAGCCGGCGCACCTCAG
>Ga0302132_10002408_pt1 | contig 10734 bp, 37 predicted proteins | sample CB9_321_MG_FD_203113 | JGI IMG/M metagenome (GOLD analysis project Ga0302132, IMG submission 203113) | Marine microbial communities from Western Arctic Ocean, Canada - CB9_32.1 | ecosystem: Environmental > Aquatic > Marine > Oceanic | place: Canada: Western Arctic Ocean | collected 2017-09-19 | reverse complement strand
CCTCTGCGTTTCGCATGTCTTACAGTCCCCAGCTTGTTCGTTGAAGCCACTTCATTGCTGAGTCCATATTCTCTATGGTTCCATTCACGATGTCTTCAGGCTTCCCGCCAAAGACACTGCTTGTTACGTCTTCAACCCCACCTTCAAAGGGATCAGAGAAGAGAAGCCGAATATCGGCGCGGCACATCGTTGTGGCTCGTCCTCCGCTATTGTCCAAGCTGAGGCTAAGCATCTTTGGTCCGTTGTCGAACACCACATTAGCATGTTGAGCATTTTCGCCGAATAGATGTGTAGTTGCACTAATCATTACTTTGTCTCCGCGGATGCTGGACTGTCAGGACTAAGGTCAGTGCCTTCTGGGATAAACCATCTGTCATCTGCTGTGTCGACCGCTAAGTCTAGTCTCTTTGCTAGAGCCAGATCATGGCCTTCTAACCATTGCAGAATGGCATTATAAGCCTCAGTAGAGACTCCTTGATCATCGTCGAGGATGATTTGAATAAGTTGATAAGTAGGCATTTTAGTTTCCTTGGTTGGGGTATGAATATATTATATCATAATCATACAGGATTTGCATGATTCTAACGGTATACGTTGACGACGTCGCCATCATTGTAACATTCACGACCGGTTGATGAGTTGATCTCCCAGACTGCCTGTGATGCCTCACGGTTGCTATTGAATTGAATCTGCTGTGGACTCCAGGGATTTTCCCTCTTGAGCCGCTTTGCGTTGTACTTCTTGATGATTGGGGCGAGTGATTTAGACATTGATTGTCTCCTTGATTATAATACTATTATACCACAGCTATGCAGGATTTGCACGTTACCCAACAACTACAACTGAATCTCTGTCACAGTACAGTATACGTCCTGTCTCTGTGTCAAGAATCTTTACCTGAGATGCTTCCATGTGATAGCCTCGTTGGACCCTGCACCTTGCCCTAAGCACTTCGTATACCATGTTCGGGTTTAGCTCCTGCCATCGATGTCGTGGAGCTAGTCTCGATTCACCACCACTATCGAAGTTGATGTGGAATGTATCTTCGCCCTTCTCCCGAGCTGCTATTGTTGCTGCACGCTTATCAGCATGCCATTCATCGATTTCTTCTACCGTTAGATGATAGAACCCTTTGATTGTTGGGTTCCAATCTGGATCTTCAACTGGAGCTGCCTTTACTAAACCACCCTTTCTAATTTTAAGCTCTTTGTTTTTCATTTTATACTGTCTCCAAAAACATTTTGTGAAATTGTAGTGTTTGTCCTGCCAACAAAATATTCATAATGTCATCCTGTTTGCTTGCACCCAAGCTCTTGATATTCATCTCAGGACCTTTTTCAATAATGACACCGACTCTGTTCTCAGGTATTCCTACATGGAAGATACCTTCATCAACTTTTACAAGATCACCGACTTTCATCGATCACCTCGATTTGAGTCTCTGGCCAGACTACCATCCTTCCATCACAGTCTAGAATATCCCACCAGTCTTCAGAAAACTCGCCATAGCTGACCAGTATACCGATTCGATCTTTGTCGAAAGATTCCTTGAACTTTACCATGTCACCGACTTTCATTTGCCCATCCATTTGTGTCTAATCAATTGATTGCCAGAGTAGCATTGATTGCCCTTGTCTGTCAAAACCCAAAATAGACAAAGTCCTGGGTTTTTCTTCCCAAGATATGAAGGATCCGGAGCATCTGTAATCACCCCAATCTTCCCTTCATCACCACACAATCTAAGTGCTACCAAATCACCGACGTTCATCGTCTCACCATTTCTTCGGTTGGGCTTTTGCCCCACATCTTGGGCATGTGCCCTGACTCCAGATCGGTCCAAAGGATTCAACCCCACAAAATCTACAATAATATTCCATTCTACTGTCTCACCTGACCACCGCCGGTTTCATACTGCCAGAACTCTCTAGCTTTCTTCAGTCTTTCTTCTAACTCAGATTGTTCTTTCAGGGACACTCTCCTTACCCGGATATCTCCGTCATCATCAGCACCAAGAATCTCCCAGTTATTTTTTGCAATAACAATATAGGCATCAGCTTCTAGGACTTTATCATCAATATCACAGTTACTGAATCCAAACTCTTCTTCAAATCTTACATCTGAAAGTATTTCACCAATATCTCCGTCATAAACCATTACTCTATCTAACATGTTGTCTCCTTGATTATAGTATTATTATACCATACCCGCTTGATATTTGCATAGAGTTCATTCAGCTATAACCTCCAAATCTTCGAGTGGGATGTCTAGTGTGCAGTCACCATACAGTACAACACCATGTGGCTCTGGATCTATAACATCCCAATTGATGTTTGTTCCCATCTCTTGAGTCCGCCAACACTTCTTTTGTATGAATTCAACCATAACGCCGATGCGGGGAGGTTTTTGATCCTTGTGTATAGTTCTAAGCCTTACTAAATCACCGACTTTCACTGATCACCTCGAGTTCCTTACTTTTCTCTGTCATTACTTCTGAATCACTCCAATATACTTTCGTGTCCTTATTCCCTGCATACATACCTTTTTCAATAACAATGCCCCGCTCTTTACCATCACCCCAGCTCCATGTTACAAGGTCACCGACTTTCATGTCACATACCATAACACAAAGAGCCCTATTACCATGATTCCACACATGCTGCCACGGATCATCAACTCCATTTGTTCTTCATTTGACTTCACTTATCACCTCAAAATATCTTGCGTCATGCCAAACGACTTCTTGACTATTCCTATGATACCCATCAAGTTGAATCCAGAATGACCTAGCGTCTGACTTAGTGTTTATGATTATCCAAGATTGGCTTTCATCGTCTGGTCGTCTAACTGCATTACCCACCTCCACTGATTACCTCGCTATTATTTGATTCCGCTATATTGAATCCCATGTGTACAACCTTGCCTGCTATCAATACGCTGTAATCCAGTGGATAGGGTGTTGCATCATTAGGCACCCTACCAACAATCAAACCACTGTCAGAGGACAGATTATATGCACGAACTGCTGCAGGAGACAGAACAATTTGATCACCGATCTTCATTAATAACCTCAGCATCATCCTTTAACTGAAAACCCATTGCATGGACAATTCCATCAACCATTATTTCAAAATCATCTGGATACATATCATCTCTAGGGATGGTATCAACTACGATACCGATCTCTGTCTTCATACAAAATGCCTTACGAGCGCCAGGTGGGATACGAATCACATCACCTACTTTCATTGACAACCTCCAACTCACTGATCCAGCAAGACGCCTGATTACCAGAAGCCGTCACAACTGTATACTTTTTACATCCTGCCGACGATGCTGATGTCTGTGTAACAATGTCGACAATCAAACACAACTCGATATTATCACCATATCTACCAGCACATCGCTTAACCAAATCACCTATCTGCACTGATCACCTCATAGAGTTCTGCACGAACCTGCTGTCTAGTTCCGCCAAGCTTTGGGCAGATAATCTCGACCATGAGCCTTGCATGCCAGCCTGTATAATCCCACCATGTCTTGAGGACCTTGGTGCAATATGGCAGGACTGTAGGTTCCTGTGTACGCTTCAGCATTATGATGTCACCGACCCTCATTAATCACCTCTAATATTGTAGGATTCATTCTTTCAACAAGGTCGCCAGACGACCACAGCACAGAGACTGCAGTTTCAAGAACCTCATTACGTGGGAGCATAGCAGTGACTATCCCTACTGCGTTAGGGCCGCGATGATGAGCAACTGTTTCTGCAAACTTTACCATATCACCGACTTTCATTGAGTTCCTCCAAGTCTTCTTCAAGCCATCTCCGTATTCCGTAGTCTGGATCCATCATATCGATGACCAATCCATCCATTCGCTTCTCTGTAGATACAACAACACATACCGGACGTTCATATCCATAAGCCGACCATGCTTGTTTAGTTCTAACTATATCACCTATCTTCATTTTGTCTCATTTCTTGTGGGGTATAATCATATTATATCATTACTTCAATATATTTGCACTAATTACCTCTACACCACTGGCTAGTCTTGGAATGATTCTATCTTCAGACATTATGTCAACTGACTGAACTCTACTCTTATAAGATACGACCCAAGTATTCACAACAACGCCGACCTTCCACTCAACACCCAGCTCGGTCCCTTCCCTAAATTTTACCAGATCACCGATTTTCACTGACTATCTCCAGCTCGTCTATGTAAAACTGATCAAGCGCACCTAAGACCATGACATTGGCCAGTGGAAGCGTGGATACAGCATGGAGCAGCTCGACGACCACACCGATCTTCCCATAGCACTCTGGCCATACCACTTCTGGAGCATTCCGGACCTGGAAGTTTCCCTTGACTAAAACGATATCACCAATATTCATTATGCACCTACCGAGTTAGTCTTGCGTCCGAAGCCTTCCATGTTGAGTTCCGCACCGAGTTCACGGGCTATTTCAAGTTCGCGCCTGTGTGCCTCTGCCTTACCCCTGACTACCTCGAGAACTTCTTTGGTGAATGATGTGGGTCCATGTACCCTCATTGCGCGGTAAAGAAGTGTGTCCTTTCCGTAGACAGTTGCGTTTCGGATGTGAGCATCGTATCTGATGTTCATTGACTTTTTGTATGCTCGAGTTCTAGCCACTGTAAGACCAACATAACGCTCACCAGTCTCAATACATGTGAGGAGGTAGATAACTTGGTTTCTATCGTTTCTACGTTTGCGGTTCATGTTAGGCTCCTTGGTATATCTATATTATAACCTACTTTTCATATATTTGCACGATTGTTGAGCTTACGTCTTATTACCTTACCCAAACCGGGATTGACCCTCAGCGCCTCAGGTAAGATTTTGTGTCTGATAATGCTTCGCATATACTTTTCATCAACATTTCCAGGGTCTTCTAGATAGGGCACTGCATGCCTGTTGCACCAGCTCTCTAAGTTTTCTTTGCTTGTTGTCAAGAAAGGTCTGATGATATTGCTTCTACGGTATGGGATGAGCTTGCTTTGTCCGTGAAGTGAAGAGAACAAATACCACTCCATCACATCATCAAGGTTGTGTCCTGTAATAACTGGTCCTTCGATCCCCTCAAGGAACTTAGCCCTTTCATCCCTCCAGTGTTCTTCTGTGCTCTTATCACCTCTATCCAGGGTATCAATCATGCCGACCGTCAAAGGTAGACCACGGTCCAAGCAGTACCGGCGAATGAATACCTCGGCGCCCTTTCCAAAGAGTGTTCCATGATTGAAGTACGCAACACTGACATTGCGATTTCCATTTGAAGTGAGGAAAGAAAGAATAGCCATGCTATCAGGTCCACCGCTACAAGCAACGGTGATCTTGTGAGGAATGTTACCGAGGATGTTGATCATTAGATACGCGCTCTGAAACGTTCTTCACACGGACACTAAAGTCGCCACGCTTACGATGATGGAATGCCACCATTGCCTGAGCATAACCTGGCGCAAAGGTTTCATTGATCATAGTATGCCACTTGCCCTTGTATTCAAACTCATATGTAATAATATAGCAATTCATTACAGAGACCGATTCTGACGTGCGATAGTTAGTTCACGCGTTCCGTCATAGAGCAGTTCGCGTAGCTTATCTGCGTTCTTTTCATCAACGCGGAGAGTGAAGCTGTTACCGAAGTAGATTACAAGCTGATCATTGTCAACCTTGACCTCTACGTTATGGGTTCCACCATCGTGTTTGATTGCTTTATTGAGTACGAACATTTTATCTCCTTGATTATAGTAATATTATACCATAGAAAGTTTAGATTTGCATGAATTAAGACTCCATCTGACCGATGACAGCGTAAATGCTCGCCACCTTGATCCAAAACTTTTCAATATCATCAATTTCTTCCTGAAAGTCTGCAATGCCGGGCTCAAGATCCTGATGTCGCGAACACTCTTCAATCATTTCTACAGCATGTTCATGATCTTCAATTGACTTTATAATCTCTTGCATGGTGTGAAGCCCAGCCATAAACTGATGTGCGTTCTTTTCTGCAATATCAAACGGTGTTTTAGACATCTTGATTCTCCTTCAAATGTTCGACTTGTTTATCAGCCCAAATCATTCCAACAATGCCAAACAAAATAATAGGCCACCAAATTGATATCAATTTCACTCCTGCCTTTCCTACAATAATCATATTTTCCATATTCATTCCAGCTTCAATTTCCATAACTAGTCTCCTCGGTTATAATATTATTATATCCTACTTGTGCTTTATTTGCATGATTATTCTTTTGACACTTATATTGCACCTTCAATATCTCTTTCATATGGGTAAGAAGTTATGTGCTCATCACCATTCCATAAAATATTGTAAGAGCCATACAAACCAATGTCAATAACTACACCAACTTTATCTGAGATCCCATGACGAAGAGCTCGCTTATTTTGACGTCCTCGAACAAGTGTACCTGCAGGATATTTTGGATCTGGCTGCTTCAACGTATGCAAAAACTGAGTCACATTCTTTAAAAAACATCCTGCAAAATAATCGCTTTGCAAATCTGTATGATCATTGCTCCGCCTAACGTGAAAACTATGAGCATCTCCAGACGAGTCATGAAACCTGCATACTTTATTTTCATACAAGAACGTGTATTGGTGTCCTTGACACTCGACCTTCACGTCTAAATAATCTTCAATCTTCTTAATTGCCTTGGCAGTTTTCATCTTTACTCCTTGATAATATTATACCATATGTGAGCATGATTTGCATATTAGGCACCAACAATATATTCTTTTGCTTTCTTTTTCATAAGTGATTTCGTGCTATTCTCTTCAAGCGTCGACAACTCTGATATTAGATACCCTCCGCCATCATTGCAAAGCACCTGAGCAAGTCTTTCGCTTTCAAAAAATTTCATTATTTCGCCTCTGAATACATCTTTATTTGGCCTGATCCCCCAAACAATGTCTCCAACTTTCCAACCCTCGAACTCTTGTAGTCCAACTTCTACAACTACTTTTTGTTTCTTTCGTTTAGCCATATTTTTTCAATGTTATCCATCTCTTCTAAAGTAAGAAAGTATCCACAACTCTCTTCTTCAGGCAAGGATGACATTATCAACTCCAATTCTTTCCTCATTTCAGCAATTTCTTTCAAAACCACATTTTCTTTGTATTCTTCTAAGTATACAAGTTCACCCATAGTGTTTTCTACATCCCATTGTTGTTATTAATTGATGCAACCATAATCATACAACATAAAAATCCTGAAAGAAAGTATAACATGTTGATCATCGCTGGCTTACTATTCTAGCATCCTGTCTCAGCTGGTATATTTCATTTCGTACACGCATCAACTCATCATTATCTATTTGCCCAGTTTGTCTAAAAAGAAGTAGTAAATGATCTTCCTCTTTTACAAGGTCAGCATATTTTTCTGCCTCGGCTTCACCAAGTTCAATATAGATCCGAGCTGCGTCTGACATTTTCATTCCTTTTTCTAAAGAAGGGTTTAGTTATTATTTTCTTGGCGCCTTTTAGTGACTCACCAAGTATTATTACAGAAAAACTTACGACTAACCCGCCCATTACTATAGCTCGAGCAACTTTGGAGTTTACGACATTTTTGTTCCATTCATCCTCTGATGCACTAGACACGTATTTTTCCCCGACAAAGAGACTTATTTTTTTGTTTCTTTTTGTCTCCATGACTTCCTGCCCCGCCACGTGAGAACGCTCTCACTGCAATCCAGTTCCTTGTCTTTTTGATGTCATATTTCTTCTTGTTTTTCATTTTCTTTCCAGTTTGTTCTATTCTTTACAACATTGACTTGACATTTTCAATCATCATTTCAACTGTTCCATTTAGCTCAGTTCCAGTTAGAAACGTCCAAACGATAGCTCCAACGAATGCCCAAGCAATAAACTTTGCTGAACCTGCAATAAAATCAGCTGCAACATCTACTACCCATCCAAAAATCTTAAGTGCAATTATTGCAAAAAAACAAAAAACGATGAGTTCGACCATGATGTTATCCTTGATTATAGTAATATTATATCATAGAATCACAATTTTTGCACATTTCACATCAAACTAAAGTCAATTGGTTTATATCGATCTCACATCTCCATTTTCCAATATCAAGCTGTACAATAGCGTAACTTCCCATTGTCCTTGATACTATAGTGCAGTATGTACCAGGAGCTATGTAAATTAAGCAGTCATCATCTATCAGTCTTATATGTCTACCTTCTGCGTTTCCATTGTCAATGATAGCTCGCTTGCCGACACTGAATCCATCTGATAGAATCTCTACTCTCATACTAGCGCCCTGAAGACGTGCATCCAAAATTTGCAGACTTACGCTCTACCCGACAAGTTGAATACTTCGGGTCACGTCTCACGATCAACTCATATTCCATTGCTGCAATCCGAGCTTCTTGATCTGTTAGTTCCATATTACAGTCAAAAGTTCTCACAGTTTCTTCAATACCATTGTCGGCCCGCACACCGCTTACTACATAATAATACATCACATTAGTCCCTTTCTAATCATTTCAAGAATCACATCTTTCAGTGCCCGCTTACTACTCCCGTTCTCTGATAGCAGGTCTTCGCTTGTTTGTTCTAAATCTTCTTTGTATTTCGCACTAAACAATAAATGAACATCATCGAGAGACACAATAGTTTCATCTTTCAACATTAAACATATCTTCTTTATTTTGCTCTGCTCGTTCTTCATTTTAGCTTCTTGATCAGCCTTATAGAATTTACTATATCTCGCTGCGTCGCTATGCCCATCACTCATCGTTTATCCTCCATTCTTTCTATGTATCTCATATCATACCCTGTCATTATCACACCCTTACCGTTCCATAAAAACCTATGATGTCTCTTAACTCCTCCCCATTGAAAATCATCTTGTGTAGTGCCAACAAACATCATTATTTCTTTTTTAGCTGTTCTCTTCCATGCATGTGTAACTGTTACGCCTATAGATCCCTGATCTACGCGCTTGAAAGCCTTTTTATTTTTTGTAGGAAGAAACACTGGCCAGTCACAATCAACTATCTCCCAATTTCCAGATGCCCTCACAAGCATGCCTTCTTTTAGTTCTCCCACCTTCATTCGACAGGACCCTTCCACTTCTTAAGCCGTGGGTCACAATCCCGCCCGGAGTTAAACGCAGGACGATCCAACTCACCTGTACTATATCCCAATTCCTTCTCAAGCCCTGAAGTATCTTTCTCCTTAGCCTTCCACCTCTTGATTTTAATCTTAAGACGCCGCCGGTGCTTATTTTGTCGTTGTAATTTTGATCCCATTTTCTATACCTCTATTTTATTATACTGGGTTGTGTTGAATTGTACAAATGGTACCTGAGGAGGGAATCGAACCCTCACGATCACAATGATCTCGGGATTTTAAGTCCCGTGCGTCTACCAATTCCGCCACTCAGGCTTAGTATGCATTTTTTATTTTATGTTGTTTTTATTGAATGATCTCAACAACTTATATACATATTTTTTGAGCCCGCCACCTCGTCAAATGAGGTGTGGCAGCGGGGTTAACCAAGGAACCGGCGAACCCTACCCCACTGCCAACCGGACTCACCGGTCATTTAAAATTAGCCGATAGTGACTCGAGCAACCTCGTCGAATCCCTTATCGCGGAGTGAAAGGAACATGATGTGACCTGCGCCGCCGAAACGATTCTTCTCAACTTGAAGAACTCGGCAACCAATAAGATCTTGGTCCTTTGTTTCAATAGACAGTGACATCTTTGCATCAACCATGTGCTTAATCGTATTCGACCCAGCCATCTTGCCATCCTTAGTCACTTGTCCGATGATAATGGCATTGCAGTAATGTTGCTTGCAGTAATCGGTAATCAACTGTAGAGACCGAACGGCAGTCTTGCCATTAACATGATCGCCATACTTACCATCATTGAGAGTTTGAAGACTGTCAACAATTAGAAAGAAAGGCTTCCCTGGATTCTTCTCTCGAAGCTCATCACATTGCTTGAGAAGTACCGGGACAGAAGATTCTTGACCAGCTACAAAGCCACTTCTCAGATTAAGTCGTTCAACAGTCATCTTAAGTTGATAGAGAGATTCTTCAGCTGTGTTAAACAGAACAGTAGAATCCTTGCTTGATAGTGCGTTAGCGAGCTCAAGCATCATAGTCGTCTTACCTGCTCCTGGAGTTCCAGTGAACAGAGTAACAGCAGACGGAGTAAATCCCCTCCCGCCGATAGCATCATCGAAGTACTTGATACCAGATGGGATGCGCTTACGAAGAGCATCAGGGACCTCGATATCTAGAATGTTCGTTCCGAATACGATGTCGTTGTTAATATTTAGCTTCATTTTGATTTCCTTGGTTAAGGTGGTTGATGTTTATATTATACCACAAATGTGGAATATTTGCATGTTTTACGTAATAGCGGCTTTGTATCTTGGGTATTCATACCCTGAAGTATCGATCATTATCTTTTCATCAATATCAAAACACTCAACAATAAACTTGGTAGGCTTGTTGATATCATTCCAAGCAAGGCCAGCAATCATGAGCTCATCAAAGGCAGGCAGATCGCTTACAATCTCTTCAAACTCATGTTCTGGAACTGAAATGCGTGGGAATCTGCTATAAACAGAATCAGGCCACTCCTGTAGTTCTGTATCAACATCCCAGATTAGGCAATCTATATAGCGTCCTCCGGGTTGCTTAGGCTCATTTACACC
>Ga0302132_10002406_pt1 | contig 10735 bp, 5 predicted proteins | sample CB9_321_MG_FD_203113 | JGI IMG/M metagenome (GOLD analysis project Ga0302132, IMG submission 203113) | Marine microbial communities from Western Arctic Ocean, Canada - CB9_32.1 | ecosystem: Environmental > Aquatic > Marine > Oceanic | place: Canada: Western Arctic Ocean | collected 2017-09-19 | reverse complement strand
TGCTTCAGGCGGGCTTCAATGGCCGTCTTCAATCGCGAATCTCGAGGGGTGATCGAGTAGATACTCAATCGCTCCACTGGATCGTTGGGCTTGACTGCTGTTACACGTGGCATCGCTGCGTCGGTCGGCACCAGGCCGCGGACCAGGTCCCGGTGGGCAAATGCCAGCAGGTAGGCGATCGAGGCACCTGCCTGGTGACCCATCACCACCACCCGGCTGCGATCAATGTTATAGCTGGCGAGCACTTCTTCGATCATCGTTCGCAACACATCAACCTCGCTGGGATCCCAGCGGTCAGGATCGGCAGCGCTCGGGGCCAGCAGGATCAGCTGCTGTGACTCGCAGGCACTCTTCCAGGCCATGATCTGCTGGTCGACGTTATATGCTCCGGGTGCATGCAGCCAGACCACCAGGCCGTGGGCAACGTCCGAATGGTAGCTGTCGGGAACGTATGCGGTGCACTCATTCTGTTCTTCCGGCAGCTTGATCTCTACTTTGCCAGTGGCGGGTTTTTGCGGGTCCTCCTCCGCGCCTGCCACACTCGCGGCCGGCAAGCTGTCGGGTATCTCTACAGGAAGCTGTCCGAGGGTCGCCTTCAGCTGCTGCTCCGCACCCTGCCGGCTGATGGTCAAGCTGACTTCATCGCCAATCTCGTAATTGGCAAGTTGAATTCGCAGCTCGTCCGCCGAGCCTGGCTGCTGGTCGCCAACGGCCGTGATTCGATCGCCAGCCTGCAGTCCGGCAGCAGCGGCCGGACTGTCCGCATAGACGTGCCTGACCGTGACGGCATCGGCACCACGCAGTGGCAGAATGCCCAGGAATGGTTGTTCAAAGGCGGTCAGCTTGTCTGTCAGAGTGGCGGTGGTCTCAATCTGTGTACCCTCTCGCATGATCACAAGCTGTATTTCATCACCAGCGTAAAGTGGTCCCAGAGCATGTTTCAGCTGGGCATGGCGACTGATCGCGTGACCGTTAATCTGGATGATCTTGTCTGCCGGCTTGATCCCCGCCTCGGCAGCTGGTGACTTGGGCTGGACCGCGGCCACCACGGGAGGATCCGCATAAATGTCCTTCCCCTTGAGAGTCACGCCAAGGATGCCGGCATGCAGGTCCTGGCCTGCCTTGAGCTGGTCCAGGTAGGGTAGGATCTCGACCAGCGGTATGGCGAAGCCAATTCCCGAGTCATACCAGTCGGCGCCTGCCAGTTCATTGCCCTGCCCTTGTGGCGAGAGTGGCACAAGGATGCCAATCACCCGGCCCTGGATGTCGATCAGTGGGCCGCCATAATTGGCCGGCGAGATCTTGCTGTCAGTCTGAATCGCCTTGCCCCAGATGCGGTTGGTGGCACTGACGATACCAACGGAGACGTTGACCGAATCGCGTGCTAATGTGCGGCCCAGGGCAATCGACCACTGTCCGACCTGCAGCTGGTCGCGTGGTACCAGCGGGGCGACTGGAAAGGTCTCGTCGCTGTTTGCCTTCAGCAGCACCAGCATGCGACTGCGATCTCGAGCTACGATCTGCGCCGCAGCCCGTTTTCCGCTCGGTGTGGTCACCAGGATCGAGGTCGGTTGGCCAACAAAGTTGAAAGCACTCGAAAGGATATAGCCATCCTCGCTGACCGCCAGTCCCGTGGTCGGGCCGTCAGAGAGCAGGACCTCGCCAACCTTCTCCAGCCCACCAATGGTCTCAATACGGATCACCGAGGGGGCCACGCTGTCGGTTGCCTGCCGGATGACCTGCTCTTCCAGCTGCTCAAGGGTCGCTTCTGCCGGTTGGCCCATGCCAGACCGTGTCCACAACAGCAGGCAGAGGAAAGCCAGCGTCAGTCTCTTCAGATGTGTCATGACAGCTATATTCAATTGGGATTCTGCTCGGCCATCTCAAGGTTGGCCGGGTAATACGATCTCCAGCAAGTCCTCGCCGCGCTGGACCACCAGCCGAACTTCATCAATCCGGTCAATGAAGCCAAGTTCCTGCCGCAAGGCCTGGCACGACGGGATCAGCCGGTCAGCAACGAACAGCACCAGGTCGTCCGCTCGCAGTCCCGCCTTTTCAGCAACGGAGCCACGGCGTATCGCGTCCACGAAGGGAGGAGTCTTACTCAGTAATTCCGGCACCATGACCAGTCCCAGCCGAGCCAGGGAATGAGGTTGATCTGGTCGCTGGGCATCCGGATCCTCGCTGCGAGGTCGTGTCTTGCCGGCAATAATGTCGTCGATGGAAGAATTCAGCTCCGACATCGGGATGGCAAAATTGAGCCAGGTGTTGGTACGTGAGTCCCGCAACTCCTTGCCAAGCAGGCCAGCCAGCTGGCCCTGCTGGTTGGTCAGCACACCACCGGGAGCTCCAGGGTTGTTGGTGATCGCGTCGAGGATATAGACCGGGCCCTTGTAGGGAGTCTGAAAAGCCCCTCGCCGGGCAGCCAGCGTTGTGCGGGCTGCCACCACGCCATGTAACAGGCTGGCAGGCTCATCGCCGCTGGCGATGCCATACAGGTTACTGAAAGCCAGCACGCGGGAACCGCTCCGTAACTCCACCGCGGCCTCACGATCAAAGAAGGCCAGGCCCTCGGTGTCAATCTTCAGTACCGCTATTTCGAGGCGAGGATCGGCGCCAACCAGGGTCGCCTGGAATCGCCGACCATCATCCAGCACGGTGGTAACCAGATCGGTATCCAGCACATAGCTCCAGACTGTCAGCACATGACCTTCGGCGGAGACCAGGAAGCCACTCTGATAGGACTCCAGTCCTTGCAGTCCGCCAGCACCATAAACCTTGACCATCTTCGGTTGCACTCCCAGCACGACCTGGGAAAGCTTCTGAGCCTGAACTGGCTGCACAAGACTGCCAAGGATCACCAGGCAGCCAGCAACAAGCAGCGAGCGGCTGAGCGAGAACAGTTGTCCGATGGTTTGACATCGAGTCGGCATAAGGGGGTCCTGGTTCAGGGTGCGGGTTGACTGGCGAGCTCGTAGCTCTTGACTCGAATCGTGCCGTAGATTCGGTCGCCATGGCGAACCTGGAGTGTGTGAGGCATCATCTGATCCCCAGCCGGTCGGTAATCGCTGAACTGAATTTCGCAGGGGTCGGATCCCAGCAGAGGGTACATCTCAACAGAGACCAGCTGGCCATTGGCCTGGGAAAACATGAACCGCATTTCGATCGGGCCATTCGTTCCAACCAGCGTGTCGTATACGCCCGGCAGGTACTCGTTGTCGGCAGCCAGCACAGGCAACGTGCCGAGGTAATACAGATCGCCGAACTTGGTTGGTCCATTGACCAGCATGTGACGCCAGAGGTGCAAGGCGACCAGCAGACCACCGCTTCCGCGGGGAGCCAGCTGGGCATCCAGGTCGGCCTTGAGATTGAGAATTGAATTACCCTGCGGCAGGTTAGCCAGCACCTGTTCGTCGTTGAGGTTTATCTCCAGGTCACCGAGCTGATCGATTTCACCAAAGATCTTCCAGGGGCCGCTGCGGCTTGAACAGTCCGTCTGGCTACTGAAGTGAGACCAGGTGCGGTCGCGATTTGAGCGATTGAAGTAGAAGTTGGCAAAGCCAGATTTCATCTCCAGCCACTTGGCCACCTCGGCTGACTGGCTCGGCAGCTCGGCTGGCTTGGGCTGCGGCGGTTTGGGTGGGTCGCCCTCCGGCTTGGGCTCCTGCATCGGCGCCCGTTGGATCTTGGAGACCAGCTCCTCCGGCGAATGGACGCCAGCCAGCCGGACATGGATCTTTGTCTGCTGGCCCTCGCGGATGAACGACAGCGGCACTCGCCAGCCGCGCGGGTAAATGCCGAGCACGTTTTTGAAGCCATTGACCGTGGTGATCCGCCGCCCACCGAAAAATACCACCTGGTCGCCGTAACGCAGACCTCGGCGATAAGCGTCGGAGGACTCAAGGATGTTACTGACCACCACATTGCCGTTCTCATCGGTTGTGACGGTCGCTCCCAGCGTGGCGTGGTCGACAATCCGGCCACTCTTGAGGAAGCCCATGAAGTGCTTGATCTGGTTGATCGAGATGGCATATCCGACGCCCACGTTAACTCGGCCACGTTTCTCGAAGGAACCGCGACCGTTGATCCCAATCAAATCGCCCTCGGCATTGAACAAGGGGCCGCCGGAATTACCCGGATTGATCGAAGCATCTGTCTGGATGCAGTCCGCGTATTCGAGCAAAGTGCCAGCTGGATACTGGTAGCGGTGGACACCCGACACCACGCCGTATGTGACCGTTGGTTGAAAGTCAGTTGCCAGCAGGAATGGGTTGCCAATCGCAAAGCACCAGTTGCCGACCTGTACCGAATCACTATCGGCCAGCGTGGCTGCGGGAAAATCGTCCCGCCCCAGTAACTTGATCAAGGCCACGTCGCCTACCGGATCAATCCCGACCACGACAGCATCGTAGAGCCGATCGTCTGCCATCGAACACTTCATCGCACTCCCAGCCGGCTTGACGACATGAAAGTTCGTCAGCGCGTAGCCGTCAGCTGTAATCACAACTCCACTGCCGCCGCCACGACCGCCGTTGGCAAAAACGCAGACCGCACTTGCCTTGGCACGAGCGATGGCCGCAATCCGAGCAGCCTCTGCCTTGACCACTTCGCCCGGAAGCTCCTGGCCGTGACAAGGCAGCGGGGCCGAGCTGATCAACAGTGCCGTGCAGATGGCAAACAGTGAAAAGGTCTTCATCGAGTAAGTCTCACGTAACAGGGGAAACAGCCAGCCGCTACTTGGTCAGCCTCGCGTTACAGAGTAGCAAGTGGTCGCCGATATCCAGTTGCTCACCGAAGTCAACCAGAATGGTCAGTCGTTTGACACCAGTCAGGTCCAGCTCAATCGAGCGGGCATCGTCCTTGCCACTGATGGCCTGTCGATACAATTGCTTGCCATCAGCCAGGATGACCAGCTCAACATGGCCATTCTCCCCCATCGCCGGATCGATGCCTACCAGGGCCTGAAAGGTTCGATAATCGTCGGTCAGTCGATAGTTGATTTCCGTGCGGCTGTGGATCGCCAGGCCACGGGCAAACTCCTGGTTAGCCAGCACCAGCGGTTTGCCAGTCAGTGTGGTGTCGCGGCGCGGCCGGTAGAGCCGCTTCAATGTCTCACTCACTGCACCCGCCGACAGGTACGGCCTCCAGTTGCTCGATTCCATCGTCAGGTCACTCAGGTAAACCAGGTTGCCCGAGGAAAAGTCCAGCGTGCCAAGCTGCTCCAGTGGTATCTCCAGCGTGCTGCCGGCAACTGTTGTGACAGACAGCGTGTCCTCTGCAAGTGCCAACTGGCCTGCCACCAGCAGACAGCCATCTGTCGTCTGGACAAGGCACATCGGCTTGGATAATTGCTGCGCGTCCGACTGGAAAAACCGAAAACCAGCGACCTTCTCGCGGCCCACGGGTAGCTTCTCATTGTCGAACTCAAAGACCAGGACATCCTTGTCAAGCGAGTGGATGATTCCCTCCAGCTGGTCCAGTGCTCCGGAGGGCCGTCGAATGACCAGCAGGTCTCCCTCGGCTTCTTCAGCGGTGATCTCCTGAAAATCGGTCAGCGTGTCGCCTTCCAACTCAATGATCCGGCCCTGCAGAATCTCTTCGCTGGCCAGCGAAATCTGCCGACCGTCTCGCAAGCTGATGTTCGCCTTGCCCTCGCTGATCGTCAGAGCTGTTGCTTCCAGCCGCGAACCGCCAACCAACTCAATCCAGACGCTGGCTGCATCAGGTACCGCTGCCGGGGGCTTGGTCTGCTTGACCGTCAGTAGCTGACGATAGGGAAGCTGCTGCCTGCCATCTGCAGTTACCAGCACGAGGTGGTCTGCCTCAAGAGCTTCCAGCTGACCCTCGTGTGTGCTGCCGTCGAGCGTCTTCACGCTCACTGCGGGCGGCGCGAGAAATAGTGCCGTGCAAAGGACTAGCAAATTCCACATCGAGATCAAGCCTGTCGAAAGAGGGGCGTCAGTTGTTCTTGTGAAACTGGTCGTCAGTGACGACGATCTTGGCAATCAAGACAGCTCCACTCCTAGTTGCCACCCTCGCGGGCCAACTTGCGGAAATACTCTTCAATGACCTCGCGAAAGTGCGCCGGCAGCTCCTGACTAATCTGCTGCAACGCCTCTTGTCGCTGCTTCGGTGGCAGGTTGCCCCATCCAGATGCATTGCCGGTGGCGCGTTGATCCACGTTTCCAGGACCAGAACCGCCCAGGGGATTGCTGTCCTGCGCCGGGCTGCTGGGCTGCAGGGATCCCGGCCCAGTGCCGCCGCCCGACTGCTGCTGTTGCTGCTCAAGCTCCTCGATCATCTTGTCCAACTTGGCAATCACGTCGTCTTCTTCCTTGCGGACACGCGTGCCAGCTCGGCCAAAACCAAGACGCCGGGTGATGTTCTCCATCATCCGAGCAATTTCATCCAGTGAGTCCTGCTTGAGCGGCTCCAGGTCGGATTTCATCAGCTTGGCCAGTGTCGAGTAACGACGTGGAATGGCGTCGGATTGCTCCAGCAGCCTGCTCAGCATCGGTAGACACTTCTCCTTGTCCAGTAATCGGTGGTAGGCCGCACCCTGGTAAAACAACAGCGAGGCTGGATCCGCTACTGACTCGACTGCCAGTCCTTCCAACAACTGCTGCGACTCGTCGTAGAAGCGACGCTGGGCTAGCCAGCGTCCGTAGTACAGCCGGGAGTTGTGGACAAGCCAGTCCGACTTGTCGCTCTCACTGAGGAATGTAAATGCCCGTGGCAGGGCACTGTCCTCGTCACAGAATTGAACAAGCTCCTTGACCTCGGGATCGACCATCGCGATCGATGTCAACAGTCGCTCCAGGACCGCTGCCCCGTCAGTCTCCGCAGCCCCCGCTGACCAGATCGCGTCAATCTTGGCAGCTGTTAATTCATCCAGCTCGAAGCCCGTCAGCCACTTGTCCAGCTGCTCACGGACCTGCTGTTGCGTTAATACCGTCCAGCTGGCCCGCTTGTCAAAACCGTCATCAGCCCAGCTGACGCTCGTCAACAGCACAACGACAGTTCCCACTGCAGTCGCGATCCAACCAGTCGATTTTCTGATTCGGTGCATGGAATAACTTCTCGAAGGTTTGAGGGTTTACTTGTTGCGGCCAAGCACGATTTCACGAGTAATGCGATAAATTCGCTGTTCCCGATCTGACAGCCGTTGAAGTGCCTGTAACAGATCAGTATCTGAGGCTTGGCCCTTCAGGTCGTCGATGTCATCCAACAGTCGAGCATACCGCTTGGTTCGCCCGTTGACTCTCATCTGCAGCGAACGAATCATCTTCAGCTCAGCCAATTCATCAACCAGCGGCTGATCCTGTTGTTGCTGCTGTTGCTGTTCCTGCTGTTGCTGTTGCTGTTCTTCCAATTCCTGCTGCGCCTTCTGCAAGGCTTCGATCAGCTCTTCCAGAGTCTGAATGATGTCCTCTTCAATACTCTGCGTCAGGCGATCCACTTTGGTTTGACCAAGTCGATGACCAACCTGTTCCATATCTTCACGCATCTGGTCAACCGTCTCAGGGAAGGCCACGGAAGATCCTTCTTCTCGCAACAGGTTGAGGACCTTGTCCGCTTCCAATACGATCCGTCGCTGTTGGGAACTCAGTTTCCCAGCTTCAATTTCGGACTCGCGACCACGGTCATCCTTGGCAATCTGTGAGATCCGCAAAGTCCCTTCGTAGACTTTGATCTCCATTTCCAGCATGCGGCGGAATCGACCCTCCAGCAGAGCCAGCATCCGCTCAAGCTCTTCCTCGCGAAGCTGTCGCAGGATTTCTTCGAGTTGCGCCTTGGCTTCCACAAGCTTTTGCTTGGCTTCTTCCTGGGCTTCCAATGCGTCGTCGCGACGAGCGTCTTCCAGTGCCTGCTGTGCGTCTTTCATCTTCTGCTCGGCTTCCTCTAACCGCTTGCGAGCCGAATTGCCGTCATCTTGTTGTTGTTCGCCCTGGCTCTCACCGCCCTGGCCTTCGCCGGGCTCGCCTTCACCGGGCTTGCCTTCACCGGGCTTGCCTTCGCCGGGCTTGCCTTCACCGGGCTTGCCTTCACCGGGCTTGCCTTCACCGGGTTCGCCTTCACCGGGTTCGCCTTCGCCGGGTTCGCCTTCGCCGGGTTCGCCTTCGCCGGGTTCGCCTTCGCCGGGTTCGCCTTCGCCGGGCTTGCCTTCACCGGGCTTGCCTTCGCCGGGCTTGCCTTCGCCGGGTTCGCCTTCGCCGGGTTCGCCTTCGCCGGGTTCGCCACTGGCGCCCCCTTCTTCGTTTTCACGGATCTGGTCAGCCAGATCGCCGGTACTCTTGGCAACTTTGCCCTGGTCGGGAGCGAGTCGTTTGGGGTCGGCACCACCTTCGTTTTGTCCCTGCAAGGTTCGTTGCTGTCGTAGCAACCGTTCGACCTGCCGGATGTACTCACGGTATCGTGCCTGGTCGGTCTTGTTCCTGTCAGTCTGGGCCTCGGTCAAGAGCAGCTGGAGGAGTTCTGCGAGGTCCTTCTGGACGGCGTCCTGCCCATCCAGTGCGCGTTTGAACTGCTGTTGGTTCAAGAGGCGAGAAATCGTTGCCAGTTGCGAAGCGGTCAGGCGATCCTTGGATTGCTTGTAGGCTTGTCGCAACAGCGCGCTGCGGCGCGGATTGGCAGCGGCCTCGAAGTCGGCCATTTTGAAAATCAGCTCTTCCAGTCGCCGGTACTTGTCCGCCAGCTGACCCTGCTCAAGGGCAATCTCGTCCAATTCCGTCGGTGCATTTTCAGCCTGCTTTTTATCCGCATCGGCCGTGGCCGGTTGGGCTTCCTGGCTCCATGCATTTGAGGCACAGACCAGGCTAAAGGCAAAACCAAGAAGGAGGGTGGCAGGCATTGATCTGGAGAGAGTTTTCATCGAGCTGTCCTGGGATCAAAGTCCTTCTATGGCAGTGAGTTAGGAGCCTCTTTTAGGACGTCGGCGAGAGCAGAAAAGTTCCCCTGCTCGGCGGTCCCTGCTATTCTGCTAGTTCGACATTATTCTAGCAGATCAAGAGCGCGTTTCTTCTGTTCTTTTCGGGTCTTTTCGTTGACCGCCTGCTGCTCAGCAATCAACGCTCGAACCAGGTCGATAAGTTCGTTGTAGGTCTCGAGTTCGAGCATTTTATCGAGTACCAGCTGCATCTGAGCCAGCAGCTGATCTGTCTGCTCGAGAGCCAAAGTAGCGAGCTGCCCATCGGACTGTTGTTCGACGATCAGTTTTTCGAGTTCAACGAGGGTATCATTGAGTTCCGGGAAACCGTCATTTGCGATCGACTGCAGGGGCTCAGAAATCTCCTGTTGAAGTCGATTCTTGCGATTTTCCGTATCCACTCGGTTGTTGATCAGCTCAGCCCGGATATCCTCAAAAGCCAGCGCGACGCCGAGCGTTTCCTGTGCTGATTTTCGCGCCTGCACCTGAGCCCGCTGGGCTCGCAGCAGCCGCAGTGTCCGTGCCCGCTGGGTGATTTCTTCCGGTGTGAGTTGGCTATCTTCATCTTCCGGCTCGACATCTTCCGGCTCACGTCCTGCCTCGCTGTTGGTGCCACCGTTGGCATCCTTGGCGACCCGGTCGAGCGAATCCCGCAGCGCGATCATTTCATCGAAGATCAGTTCAAAGCGCTGGCGGAGGGCCAGTTCACGCCGCTCCAGTACGGAGAGAAGTTGATCGGGCGTGACAACGTCCAGCGTATACTGGCTGCTGCTGCCCACATTGGGTGAGCCGTCCAGGTTGAAAAAATCACTGGATCGCACCGTCAGCGTCATGCGGTCGCCCGGATTAAGTTCCAGCTCGGTGTTCTTGTTGCGTTGCTCACGTAAGTCGAGTCGGCTATCGATTTTCTCACCGTCGACCAGTTGAAAAGGAAACTCGAAGGGGTCCTTTTCATCGAGCAGCAGGTCGAACCAGTTCAGGTCGACACCATAGTCGTCACTGACTTTCCCTTCCACGGGGATCACCACGTCGGGTGTGACCGAGGTTCCGATACCCCTGAGCACAATATCCACGGTGGGATCCTGGTCGAGGCTGGCACCAATTGTTACTCGATGAGGACGTTCACTGGGTAACCCATCGCTGTCGATCAGCGAAATATCGAGGCTCAGTTCGTTGAACATCTGGTCAACATACAAGGTGAAACCCTGCCCAAACTCATCGACCTGGCCGACGATGCAATCGACCCATTTGTCATTGGCGTCAAGATAACGTGCCGGGCACGGCAGAGCCTGAGGGGTGAAGGTCCCACTGGAAGCGGCGGCGACGTGAAGCTTGTTATCCACCAGTTTCCAGTCAGCCACGGCTGAATCGCCCGGCAGGGCCAACTGGACTGACTCGGAAGAGGGCCGGCTGGCAGGATCCTCCCGGCTTGTCAGCACGGTGATCGAGACGGGCAGAGTCTTGTCACCGCCAGCCAGTGCCAGTTGTCCGTAATAAATCATCGACTGCTCGTCGTTAATCAGATTTTCAATAAGCGCCTCGCGCAGCGGCTTGTTGGTCTGGAACTGAACCGCCAGCTTGGTTCCAAAGGGCACGGAGGCTCCCTTGACCCAGGGCTGTTGATCGACCGCCGGCAGCCCGGTATAGACGGGCCGCTGGTAGGAGAGCCTGGTATCGATAACGGCCGGGTTGTCTACGACTTCAATCGTGTACGGTCCCTCGCGGTCATCAAATCCGACAATCTCGAATTCCAGCGTGTTGAGGATTGACTTGAGCGGCTTCTCTTCAAAAATGAACAGCTGATTCTGC
>Ga0302132_10002405_pt1 | contig 10736 bp, 11 predicted proteins | sample CB9_321_MG_FD_203113 | JGI IMG/M metagenome (GOLD analysis project Ga0302132, IMG submission 203113) | Marine microbial communities from Western Arctic Ocean, Canada - CB9_32.1 | ecosystem: Environmental > Aquatic > Marine > Oceanic | place: Canada: Western Arctic Ocean | collected 2017-09-19 | reverse complement strand
CACATCTCGTCGATCGCAGCCCACCTTTTACGAGATCTTGGTGGCGAGGTCGTTGTCCATCCTCAAGAACATTTTGGCGACCACATCACAGCCGACTGGCCCGCAAACAACGGGAACAACAACAAACAGTACGCCCTCATAGTTGGCCACCTCGATACTGTCTGGCCGTTCGGCACGCTCGAACGTATGGGTTACGAAGAGCGAGACGGACGGCTTTACGCCCCCGGTGTGCTGGATATGAAAGCCGGAATCGCAACAATTATCATTGGTTTGCGCAGCCTACGAGAAAACGGTCTCTGGCCGGATCGACCTATCAAGGTGCTATTCAACACTGATGAAGAAGTCGGCAGTCCATCATCGAGACCACTCGTCGAACAATCCGCCCAAGACGCAGAATACGCACTCATCATGGAACCGGGTCAAGGCGAATCCGGCGCGCTCAAAACAGAGCGAAAAGGCCTCGGTGAGTTTCGGATACTGGTGGAAGGCAAAGCCAGCCACGCAGGAGCATTCCCCGAGCGGGGTGCCTCAGCCATTCACGAATTATCACAAAAAGTAATCGAACTACAGGCGATGAACGACTGGCCAAACGGAATCACAGTAAACACCGGTCTAATCTCCGGCGGATCCGCCCGAAACACCATCCCCGCATACGCCGAGGCAACGATCGACACGCGTGTGAAAACGTTGGAACAGGCCGGAATACTCGAAAAGAAAATTCGCGCACTGCAACCGAGCGTTGAAGGAACATCGATCACCATCGAGGGAGGATTCCACCGCCCTCCGATGGAGAGAACGCCCGAGCTCGCAGTCCTTGCCGGCAAGCTAATTAACTGGTCACGAGAGTTCGGGTTCGTACTCACCGAAGAATCTACCGGTGGAGGAAGCGACGCCAATCTGACAGCTGCGATGGGCGTTCCCTCCGCAGACGGCATCGGCGCAAAGGGTCAAAATCCGCACGCCGAAGCTGAAAACATCGAAATCGGTGAACAAGTCAATCGGCTTGCGCTCTTCATGAAAGCGATAAACTCGCTCTAGCAGTGCGAAGATGACCCAACAGATTGAATCACCCCCACGAACTACCGACGATGTCCGACGCTTAGCCGTTGATCGCGGTGACGCGCTGAATTTAGATCAAATACTGGTTCCACTCAACGGATTCCGCAGATCCGAGCAAATCCTCCCGTTCGCATCGATGCTTGCCGACTGGTTCTCAGGCGAGATAACTCTTTTCCATAGCCTGCCATCCACTCACCCTGCTCGAGGTGCTCGCCCGGGCGTGCAATACCCCGACGCGCCTCATGATCGAGGAACCTCGCTCGCAGCCGCCTACCTGGAAGAGGTCGTCAGCAGACTCGGACCACATGGCGTGAAATCTCGATGGGGTGTAGCAACAGGCGACGCCGCATCGATGATCGCATCGCGTTCAGCAACGAGCTCATTCGGAATCGTGGCGGTCGCCACAACTGCCCGTGCGCGCGCCCACCGGTTTGTGTCACGAGGTCTCCTCGAAGGTCTCTGGCGAAAAACCGCCGTCCCGCTTCTGATCGTCAACCCATTACACACCAGCTTGAACGGTGTGCAGCCCAATTCGCCAAAACAACTGATCGTACCAATCTCGCACGGTGCGGCCGATTCAGCTCTACCGATAGCCAGTGCAATCGCCGGAGCCAGTCGCTCGGCTATCAAGATCGTGCTTTCGAAATCGAATCCAACCGATGAAATAGAAGACGAACTCATCAACATGTTCTCAGACGACAATGTCGAACTTGAGATAATCCATGGTGAGAGAAAAATGGTCAGGCAGGTACACGGCCTTCAAGCCGACAATCCGGGATCGTGGATCGTTACCGGATCAAAAATGCGCTCCGGGATTACAAGATCAATACTTGGAAGCACGTCCGATATGCTCGTCCGTGAAGCCATTGGACCAATCGTGGTGGCACCCGACCCAAAAGTCATGCGACGCCGTAAACGATCTGCTCATGAGGCAACGCGGAACCTCGCCACTTCACTCTAATCAGCGAGCAATGTTCCAGCCCGATGCTGCCCACAGAATAGCCTCGGCAATAAACGCAGATTAACCGGCAGAATCCTGCTCGCTCTTCTGGTTCCGGCGAATCAGATACCCACCAAGCGCACCGACGGTCGCTCCGAACCACGTATACGGGATAAGAGCGATAGTCACCCAGACCCCCAACATGATCGGTATCGTCAGTATTTCATCGATGCCAATCACGAATTTCACGATCAGCATCACTACCGCCGGAATAAACATTAACCCGGCTATCGCAGCACCAAACTTCACGATCCCGTTCTCGTCTATCTTGGCGATACCACCGCCAATAAAACCAGCGATGAACGGACTCAGCGGAACCGCTACATAATGGACGATCGGAATCACGAGAGACGCAACCATTATTCCGAAGCCGACCATAACCCCTTTAAGCATTTAGATTCCCCGTAGTTCCGGTTCAAACTGTTCATTTACAGCAAAATTGTGACGCTTCAATTCAGGGTACGGCGTTCAGTCGCCCTCGCAAATAGCCGCGCAGACTAGTAATCGATACTGACTGGCACGACGAACCGACTCAGCAAATATGTGGGTGGCAGCAAGAGTTTTTCTCACTGGGCATCTCGTCGAAATATCCGAAAGCCGTTTTACTTGCGCATCATCCAGATCGCCATGCAACACCAGGTCTATCTGGAACCGCTCGACCAGCCCGCCATCCTCTTCAACCCTCGCTGCATCGTCAGCGTGTACCCGATCGTGTTGTATATCGACTTCCACACGTTCAAGCGTCCACTCCTTGCGCCGGGCGTACAAGAGCAACGTCATAGTCATGCACGATCCAAGCGCCCCCAGCAGTAGATCATAAGGACCCGGACCCGTTCCATCGCCAACCTCAGGAGGTTCATCAGTTATCCAACTATGATCATCCGCCGTCACTCGAACCTGAACGTTTTGTATGCTTTCGACCGAAACTCTAGCCATTCTTGGCTCCCTCATTCAGTATGCCGCGTCGATTCACAGTAGTATCCTCCAATCTGTCAACCTACTTCGTAGGCTAAACACGACAGCTAACTTCGACTATTAGCTAGCGGTGCTCTGAAACACCTCCAACCTTCTGTACTGGTCTGGTACATGCCAAATCAAGATGGTTCCCTGACCGGAGCCGACGAAATAACACTCGTCCAAGTGCTCAATCGAATAGTCCCCTTTGACGACGTCGACCTGGCTGCCGGAACACTCGGAATGCTCGCTGAAGTTCAACTGTGTGCAGCAACCGACAATCACCTTCGCCATGCCTTCATGCGCGTCACAGAAGCACTCTCACTCGATCTGTTGGCTCAGGCAGTCGGCGGATATGCAGCTCTCACCACCCAAGAACAAGTCGCGTCGCTTCACGGTGTCGAGAACGTCCTCCCCGAAGAGTTTGGCGTGTTCTTAGGGATAGTCCGCGACGTCTACTACGAAGACTCTCGAACACCAGATCGACCCAATAATTTCGAAGGTGACAATGAAGAATTCGGGAAAATTCCGACACCTGTAGAGGAAATACTCGATCCGGTAAGCGAAAGAAACCGGCCGAATCTAACAACTCGCAGGTCTGCCAGCACGTCAGCCCGGACCAAACGAAAGAACAATGTCCGCTAGCACCCTCAAGGTCCTGTTTGATACGGATATCGGGTCCGACATCGACGATGCTGTAGCCCTTGCCTACCTGCTTGCTCAACCCCGCTGTGATCTGTTGGGCATCACAACCGTTTCCGGCCAGCCAACCGAAAGAGCAAAACTGGCAAGCGCTGTTTGCAAAACCGCCGGGAGAGACATCACGATAGTTCCCGGAAACGAGAACCGACTCGACGGACCTACTCGCCAGCCAAAAGTCCAGCAGGCACAGGTACTACCAAACTGGGATCACGACACCGAATTCAGTGAACAGAGCGTCACCGATTTCATGGCAGAGGTAATCAGGGCAAATCCGAACGAAGTGATTCTACTGGCTGTTGGCCCCATGACCAATGTGGCTGAACTTTTCAGCAAACACCCCGACACTGCAGAGCTCCTGAAATCACTTCATCTGATGTGCGGCCGATTTACGAACAGCCAGAGGAATGCTCCGAACGCAGAGTGGAACGCCCACTGCGATCCTGCCGCCGCTTCCGTTGTCTACTCAACCCCCGCCCCCGTTCACACCTCGCTCGGACTCGATGTGACCAATCAGGTCGTCATGGATTCGAAAGAAGTACGGACACATTTTCAACATCCGCTCCTACAACCAGTTCTCGAAATGTCAGAGGTCTGGTTCAACGAGCGTCCCCAACTGAAATTCCACGATCCTCTGGCAGCCGTAACGCTATTCGACGACTCGATCTGCGGATACGAGCAAGGCACCGCCTTGGTTATACGATCAGATAACCGGGACGACGGAACAATGGAATGGAACCCCAACGCAAAAGGACCGCATCGCGTCGGCGTGACAGTCGACGCGGCCCATTTCTTCAATTCATACTTTTCAGTATTCGATTAGCACCGGACGTTCACGTCCCTTCTCCCTGCTCAGGGAGAGAGGATCGCTCGTCGATTCACCTACACCAGATCGAACTCGATCTCAAACTCTGCGCAGATTCCTCGGAACCAATCGACAACTTCCGGATGCAGTGGCACGCCGTTTTCACGTCGCTCAATCCTCACTTCGTGCTCTGGCAACCCGGCGTAGTAAACACGATCTTCGCCAGGCATCGGTTTCGTGGCTGCGTAAGCCTTCAACATTCCGTCCATATTTTCCTTGAACTCGTCAACATCACCAAAGGCGTCCACCGAATAGGCCGCTAGAAAGTGACCTCGTCGATTACGAGAAAGAGTTCCAAATCCGTGTGCAAACGAAAGCTGACCACAGAGAATATCGACCATCACACCAAGGCCGTAACCCTTGTGGGAGCCAAGCTCACGAGTCGAACCCAGAGGAAGCTGCATTCGCAGTGAGTTTGCAGCGAAATCAACACTAACACCACCGGCCATATCAGGCGTACCATCTTCGCCGGCAACCCAGCCCGGTGACATTCCTTTGCCCATTCGGTTTGCAAGCCCAATCTTGTTACCGGCGATCGAAGTCATCGCCGCGTCGAACATGAACGGCGGTTCATTTCTTCCAGGTGCGGCGAATGCGATAGGGTTAGTCCCGAGTTGAGCTTCAGCACCGAAAGTAGGAACCATCGCCTTCCCGCCAGCAGTCATGCACCACCCGATCATGTCGTGCTCTACAGCCATCATGGCGTGATACCCGGCGGCTCCAAGATGACCGGAGTTTCGTACAGCCACAACACCTGTCCCAACCGCCCTGGCCTTCTCGATCGCTATGTCCATAGCTTTCGGAGCGACCATGCAACCGAGACCGCCGTCACCATCGACTGTAGCAGTCGAAGGAGTTTCCTTAACAATCTTTATCTGTGGATCAGGATTCATATTGCCCGAGGTGTACATCGAAACATACGCCCGCAACATGTTCGACACACCGTGGGTGTCGATCCCACTCTCATCGGCAAATATCAGAACATCCGCCCCCAGCCTGGCCTCCGACTCTGGCACGCCGCACTTGATAAAAACCTGTTCCGTAGCGTCACGCAATTTATCCACATCTACCCGAACAGCAATATCATCCGGAACTTGAAAGTGCTTTAGCAACTCAAACCTCGTAATATGATCGACTTCGCAACCGTGCTGTATTCCTATCTAATCAGCGGAATACTAGCACCATAATCGCGGTTGGTTGAGACTTCTGATCAACGATTTGCTAGGCTGATACCAGTCCGATTTTGCATCGTGACACGGCCTTAGCGAACGCTCAGGCGGGTAACGAACTAAAACGGGGCTGTAGCTCAGTTGGGAGAGCGCGTCGTTCGCAATGACGAGGTCCGGGGTTCGATTCCCCGCAGCTCCACCAGGGCAACATCTTGACGGGCCACCGAAATCTCGGTGGCCCGTCTGCTTTAACCTCGTTGCACATTTCGTCAGTTAAATATCAGACCCACCACGAGCATCCGAATCTCTGGTGGGCCTGGGCACCGGTTGTGCGGTGGCAACCGCATTTCCAACCATTTACATGGATCGAGGTTGCAGTACCTAAAACCTGATATCTCTATCAGGTGGTCACACTACCGGAGCGTCCGTCGTCCCGGCATAGAACGGTGCAAGAGCAATACTGTCGGACCCGCGCAGCAGCAGGGATGTAGCTCACGCTAATAGCCAGCCACGCGATCACGACGCCAAAAAGACTAGTTCGATAACCAATTGAAGATCCCCAGCGTAACGACAACCGTCTTGCCAGATCGAGAAGGGTCGTTCGGGACCGCCAACACACCCCAAATCCCTGCTGTCACAACAACTCCAACAACCGAAGCTATCCAAACGGTTGTCCCTTCGTAGTTCATCTTGGCCGCTGCAACTATTCCAACAAAAAGACCGATCGGGATCAACAAACGCAACCTAAGTGTCGCTCGTACCCGCGGCGAACTTGTATCGACACCCAAACCGATCATGAACTATCTCATTAATTAACTGCTCATCAGCTACTTCTACCCACCAAAAATGAACCAGCGCAGTATGGCCTCAGCCTCTTCTGGACGATCTCGCCAAACACCATGACCGACGTTCTCTACCACTTCATCTCGTGCGTCAGCATTCTGCAGTAGCCCGGCAATACTCAACAGCCGTCACCGGGGGTGTCATTGGATCGCTATCACCCGCGAGTACTAGGGTTGGGCACACTATCTTCTCAACATCACTTCGCAGGTCCATCCCAACATACTCACCCGTAAAAAAATGTTCGGCCACTTCGAGATTTAGAATGCCTCGGTTACTAGAATCCGGATCCTGCACGGTGGTGTTGTAAAACGGCATTACTTCCTTCAAAAAATCGCCAAACGAACCGAATTCCATATCCACAAAGACTTTCCTGAACAGTTCTGCGACAGATTCTCCTCCAAGTTCCCTGAACCGGTCGTTAGATACACCAGAATCGAATCGGGCAAGCGAGCCACTGACTATCAGCTTTGAAGGATGATCGGGGTACATCGAAGCGTACTTAGTCGCAACGAATCCACCAAAAGAATGACCCAAAACGACGGGCTTTTCAACTCCAAGCTTGTCGCAAAATTCCTTCACATCATGCGCCCAGCGTTCCAACATCCACGTCGACTTGTCCCCCCGGTCACTTCTGCCCATACCGCGGTGATCCAGATACGCAACCTGGCAATATCAGCGAACCGTGAAAAGAAAGGCTTGAGGCTACTGTGGTCGAACCCGGGGCCACCATGCAGCAGCAGCAACGTTGGCTTTTCACGCATCACAGCACCATCTGGAACGAGTGCCTCGCCATCGACATCGAAAAACAGCGTCACCTTATCGATATCGATCTTCATGGAATAGCCTCACCAGCAATCGCACCGGTGAGATGCCCATTCTCCAACGCCAGCTCCCCGTTCACCAGAACATGGTGAATCCCGGCGGACTGCGCCCGAGGGTCTTCAAACGACGACTGATCATTTATTCGAGCCTCGTCGAACACAACAAGATCAGCGAAGTTTCCAGCCTTTACTTCACCTCGACCAGTCAGCCCGAACCTACGCGCAGGATTACTCGTCATCCGCTGAATTAGCTGCTCAAGCGGAGTTCCTGTCCGCCGACGCAACCTGCCGAGAATCCGGGGGTACGTGCCAAAAGCACGTGGGTGGGGCGAACTGCCCAGTGGAATCGAATCACTCCCGACCATGTAATCCTCTCGCTCCAGCAATCGCATCACGTCCGACTCGATCTGCCGCCATATCGACATGCTCAAAGGCGGTGAAACTACCAGTCCACACTCGAGTTTCTCTTCCAGCAGTACGTCACACATCATCTCCGCCACCGATGTGCCACGATCAGCAGCAGCAGCAAACCACGACATACCTTCAAGATGACGGTTTTTCTCAGACCCGATGTAACTCCACAGAGTGTGCCCGAGTGCCTCACCATTAGTTTCCTCAAGGAATTCGATTGCACGCGCTCTATCAGCCGGATCTCTCAGACGTGCCATGATCGCGTCCGATCCGCCCTCAACGAACCAACCTGGAAATCGGCACAATGGCATCGTCGATCCGCACGGATACGGATAAGCATCTAGCGAAAGATCAACGCCGTTCGCCACCGCCCGATCAAGCTCTTCCATCATCGGACCAGTCTCACCCGGGTTATCGGGTCGAGTTCGGTAGTGGGCAATGTGAAGCTTCACACCCGATCGACGCGCGATCTCAAGCGCCTCAGCAACAGGCCCAAAACCCTCTGCGCGGTCTCCGTTGAAAAATCGGAACTGGATCACGAACACACCGTTCATCTCGGCAACAACGCTCGTAAGCTCCACCAGCTCTTCCATCGTCGAGTAAGCCGCCGGGAAGAAGCCAAGCCCAGTCGACATACCAACAGCGCCCTGCTCCATACCCTCCCTCAACAGTGACTTCGCGTCTTCAAGCGGTTTCCCAACCAACGGAACGTCTTCAAACCCGACTGTCGAAAGCCTGATCGCGCAGTGCGGAACAAGCGCGACGGTATTAACAGAGCACTTGCGGTGATAGTGAGACTTGAAAGCGGTAATGCTCGACATATCTAGGTCCTGGGGAGGCATCCCGCACAAACCCGACATGTACTCGCTGTACATCCGGTAGTTTTCAGCACTCAGCGGGGCGTACGAAAGACCATCCTGCCCGAGCACCTCGGTCGTAACGCCCATCTGTATCGCGCTTTCGTGCTTTGGATTGTTCAGCAGGGCTGCGTCGGTGTGAACATGCGTATCGATAAATCCCGGTGAAACAACCAACCCGTTCACATCAAGCGTCTTCGCAGCACTCGCCGATCCAACGTCCCCTACGCCGACAATCTGTTGCCCCTCAATGGCCAGATCTGCCGAAAAAGCAGGGGCTCCCGTTCCATCAACTATCAGTCCGTTTTTAAGAATCAAATCAACCAAAACATGTTCTCAAATAACTCATAACCGCGAGCTGTGCTGAATCCCTCGAAACAATTCCGACTCCACGAAATTCATATCCAATACTTCCTATACACACCACCATATCCCCTTGTCGGTGATCACCCCGCATACAACACCAGGCATCCTCAGAAGCGTCTTCACAGATAGATGCAACCGACGCCATTACGTGCCATACTTGCTCGACTTGGATATGTACCGAAATTGAATCGTCGCGGAGGTGCTCATGGTAGACGAAAATCGCAGGACAATCGCACATCTTTTGCGAAGGGCAGGATTCGGCGCAGGACCGGCTGAAATCGATTCCGCCAGCGCTGCCGGGTATGAAGCAACAGTGAATACGCTGTTACAGCCCGAAAATTTCAATCGACCTGACGAAGATATCCTCGATCGATTCCACTCCGAACACTGCGATGAAGAATCACCCCGATGGGTCGCCATCAAATGGGTTTTCCGGATGATTAACAGCGAGCGCCCCCTAGAAGAGAAAATGGCTCTTATGTGGCACGGCGTTTTCGCCACGGGCTGGGCAAAAGTAACAAACGGCCAGATGATGTCCCGACAATACGAAATGCTCCGCGATCACGGTATCGGCGACTTCAGAACACTGCTTGAGAAACTTTCTCGCGACCCAGCGATGCTGTACTGGCTCGATCAGCAGACCAACCACGCCGACGCCGTAAACGAAAACTACGGTCGAGAGCTACTCGAACTGTTCAGCATGGGTCGGGGCAACTACAACGAAGAAGATGTCCGATCATGCGCCCGAGCCTTCAGCGGATGGACAATCACGCACGTTCTGCCACGCTACCCAACCGGCTACTGGCCATCTGAGTTCGTGTTCAACGCCGACGATCACGATGACGGTGAAAAGACCTTTCTGGGCGAAACAGGCAACTTCGACGGTGACGACATTATCGAAATCATCGTCCGCCAACGGGCCGCCGGTGTATTTGTGGCAAGTGAAATCTACAAGTTCTTCGTCGCCGACGAACCAGACTCGGAAGCTATCGGGCAGATAGCCGATTCCTACTTCGCCAACAACTACGATCTGCGCGAGGTAATGCGGTTCGTTTTCAACTCCGATTTCTTCAAGCAATCAATGTTCAAACGGGTAAAGAGCCCGATCGAATTCATCGTCGGAACCGTGCGACTAACAGGACAGTACAAAGAAGCCTCCCAGTTCGGACTGGCGAGGCTGCCCAAACTATCGGGCATGATGGGACAGGAAATACTGAACCCACCAACCGTCGAGGGCTGGCACACAGGACGAGAATGGATCGACTCAGCCTTCCTGGTCGAACGCGTGAACTACGCTACACAGGAACTCACCAACTCCGACGCACCCGGCATAACCGATATGGCTAGTAGGGTCAACGATGGCAGAACATCGATCTCAACTTCAGACTTGATGGACATATGTGCCAGCGAATTCGTACATATCGATCTCGACGACGATACGAAAAAAGTGATCGCAGACGAAATATCCACTTCAGGCGACGTTGCCTGCGGTGGAAACGAAATAGTGGAAGCCATCACGGAAATTCTGGCACTAATCGGCGCTTCGAAGGAGTACCAGATGGCCTAGTGCCCAAAAGGCCAGAGGGTCGAGCAGACGGATTGGAATTTAGGCTGATTCAATTGCGGTCATCAGGGATCGCACCACGGGAGAAGTTATGACGACGGCGCAGAACGGGACAAACGGAAGCAAGA
>Ga0302132_10002404_pt1 | contig 10739 bp, 13 predicted proteins | sample CB9_321_MG_FD_203113 | JGI IMG/M metagenome (GOLD analysis project Ga0302132, IMG submission 203113) | Marine microbial communities from Western Arctic Ocean, Canada - CB9_32.1 | ecosystem: Environmental > Aquatic > Marine > Oceanic | place: Canada: Western Arctic Ocean | collected 2017-09-19 | reverse complement strand
CGGTGGTGGCAGGTCAATCAGAAGTTGTTCGAAAACCTGAGTCGATCGGGACTGTGCCGAGACACTCTCCGGATTCGTCGAAGAGGTAGCCGGTGCCCTTGATGTTGTAGCCTTGAATCGTCGCGGTCTTCGGAACATTGACGACGAGTTTCGAGCCGATTTGCCATTTGGCGTCGAAGGCCTGCGTCTCATGATCGGCTCCCTGCGAGTAGTGAACCGTCACATTCAGAGTGACGTCGCGCAGCACAGTTCCGACCGGAGTTTTCGAACTTGTGACAGTGTCATCGTCACCACGACTCCAGTCGATCCGGTTAACTGAATTCAGCCAGAACGTGACGTCGGACGAGAAAATTCCGTCGTGACTGGCCGTGATCTCGGGCTCGAAGTGAGTCCCCGACTTCGGTTGCGAACAACCGCCCACCGCAAAAACGGCAACCACACAGACCGCTGCCGCAATTCCAGCCTGAACTTGTCGCATATCTGTTTCCTTGAAATGAACTATTGGGAAGAGTCGCCCGCCGTCGATACGGACACGAGTGCAGCGAACTTTCGATGCTGGAGAACGATCCGAAGTCTCCGACCATTGAAATGCTTTTCCGGCTCTGTGAAGCGATGAAGGCGGCACTTTCCGCCATCATTGAGAAGGTCGGAAAACAGCGATGAGCGTCCCGCTCCATCCGGTCACGTGACCGCTGCCGAGCTGGCTTCCGCCTCAGCACTCACGAATTCGGAGGCGAGCAGGTTAAGTGTCAAGTCCTGATCTATTGGGAACCCTCGGAGCCAGCGGGTGAACTGGTGGAGCATCAGGCCAGCGGCGATGTTGGCTGTGTAGATGGTGCTTCGCGCAGTGCATTGGCCCTGCTGGGCTTGTTCTTGTCGAAAGAGGGTTGTCGGGTAGTGGGTGCGTCCGGTGTCGTTGGCGACGCAGAGGATTCGGATCGTTTCGGCGAGCATTCTTCCGTCGGCCCAGAATTGACAGCTCGCGCCCGCTGATCGCCAGATGGCGGTGCGGGCGGAGATGGAGTCGACGCAGCAGAAGATGGCCTCGCCAGTGGAGTGTCGAGGTCGGAAGCGGTCGTTGATTGTTTCGACATGGATGTCGGAGTCGACCTGCTGGATTGCCGAAAGAGTGGCTTCCACCTTGAGCTTGCCGACATCGGAAGACAGGTAGCCCTGCGTGGTGATGTTGGTTTCGTCCACGGAGTCGAAGTCGATCAACTGGATTGACCGGACGCCGATGGCTGCCAGTTGCAGAGCCACCTGACGGCCGATCGCTCCGACTCCGATGACGGTGGCCGTCAGACCGACCAGTCGATCTGACGGCACGAGCCCCTGCTGACGGATCAGTCGGGGATTGTCGATAACAGCATTTCGCATTCATCGTCCTCCCAGTCCAGGAACAGTGGTTCGGAATGAAGGCGATCGAACCAGTCGACATCGCCGCTTTGTTCCAGGCCGCCGTTTTGTTTCAGGGCAACGTTGAAGTCGCCGGGGCGGTGCTCGTCGGCTTCGTCGAGTTCATGGAAGAACGGGTAGCCGTCCGCCGATTCTGGAAGTGGTGAGAAGGGATTCCGCCGCGTGACCTTTCGGACGTTCGCGGCGAATTCCCGCTGCCAATCGGATTCGTTTGACGCGTCGAATCTCCGCGCGTAGTCAATCTCGACGCTCATCTCCTGTGACGTTTGCGGTCCGACATTGAACCGCAATCGAGAGTACGTCTCGCCGCCTTTGGCCAGGATGAACATCACGGCCCAGTCGACGTTGCCGAAGCAGCGGCCGAAGGTTTCTTCGTCGGTGAGGCTCGGCGTGGCACTGGTGCCTGGATGAGTGTGCAGCCAGATGCGGCCGAACTGTTCTGGTTTGAGCCCGGCATCCACCTGCTCGTCGTAGAAGTCGGCGACGGATTCATCGTCGAACTCCACCGTGATCGCCGTGCATTGCTGACGTACCAGGCAGACGTCTTCGACCAGCAGCAGATCATTGGGCGACGTGACGGCGAAGCCACCGATCTCGGTGTCGCCGGCGTCGCGCAGGTACAGCAGTTTCGCCCAGGCGTAAGGTGTGAACCGGATCGCGGGTCGGTTAGACCGTCGGTGCTTGCGTCGCGACGACGGCTTCCGGTTGGGTTTCTTCGGTTTCGTTTTCGTGGCACAAAAGGCAGATTTCATTGATGAGGCATCCTTTGCAGAAAGCGTCGCCACACTCTGAGCAAACAGAGCGGCACGACGAGCAGGTGTCTTTGTCGCATCCGGTACAGGTTCGGATGCAGTCGGAGCAGTAGCGGTAATCGCAGTCGTTACAGCGAGTCGAGCACTCGATGCACGTGGTCGTCGAGCAGTCTTCGCAGAGATTGCTGTCGTCTTCCGCAGTCGTTGATCCGCACTCAGGACACGAGATGCCCGACCAGTCGCTGAGCTGCACGTAGGCACTCGCCGGGTTGTAGGTGTGCAGAATCTGCCTCACGAGAACGAAGAAGTCGTACAAACGCCCGTCACGCAGGGCGTTGCGAATCGCGGCTTTCCCTTCGCCTTCGCACAGCGCGTTACTCTGTACGTGCGGATGCGTCGTGTCGTCATCTGTGGCTGCGGGTCGAGCATCAGCAGCAATGACCTCGTAGGCCCCGGTTTCGTTCAGCCGATGCCAGTTCAACACGATCTCAAAACTGCCGAGGTAGACTTCTTCCAGCACCACCTCATCCGTCGTGACCGTGATGAGATGCCGCTCGACACTGATGGAGACCTTGTCGAACTCGGACGCGATCGCGTCGAAATCAGCCAGGATGTCGCGAATGGTCGACGGACTCCGGTTTCTCATCGCGACCGCAGCACGCTCGTAATCGTGCAGTGCGGTTGTGACACGTTGAATGGCCGCCGCCAGAGCCGCTTCCATGCGACTCACGGCGGCGAACAGGTTTCGGCGACGGGCTTTCTCGATCAAGCGAGTCAGTCGGTAACATTCACTCCACGACTCCGTCGGCGGCGACAGTGATGGATGACCGTCAAACAGACACTGTCGTTCGTGAATGGCCACCGCAGCCCGATGAAACACCGTCGTTTGACGACTCATCGCGAGGCCTCAATGAACCGCCAGCACGCGCCCTCGATCTTCACCGGCGTAATGCTGATGCGATCTCCATCGCACAACATCTGATTGTGGGCCACCGGTTGCCGATTGACTCGAATCAGATAGTCAGACGGGTTTGGATTTGCGATGTGTTCTTCAAAGAACTGACGTACCGTCGTGCCTTCTTCGACGTCCACATAGTTAGCAAAGCCTGCGCCATCATTGTTAATGCAAAGTAATTTCAAGAGTTGTCCCCTGTGGTGATGAGTATGGAATAGTGAAAGCAAGGAGCCGTTAATGGCGTCGTCCACGCCGCTGGACGGGGCCGCGACTTGATCGCGGTGTTGTGCGGATGTCGCCCCCGTGAATCGACAGGACGACCAGGATCACGGTCAGGGTGATGAACACCGTCCACGATTCCGTGCTGGCTCCAATCACTCCTGCCAGCAGGAGTGCCCCGTTGATGTAGGCCTGATTCAGTTTCTGTCGCGCGCTCATTCAGTCTCCGGATAAACGAGGTGTCGATGTCGTCGTTTGCGTCGCTGAGTGCGCCTTCGCCGACCTCGATGTCGACTCGTGGGTTCATCAGCGGGCGGTCGCAGATTCAGCAGACCGAAACCGCGTGAAGAGATTTCGGTCACGGATTCTCCGGTGGCTGCGGCCACGGCGCGGTTCAGTTCGTTCTGAGTCATGAAGTGGTCTCCTGAGTTCGATACAGACAACTAGAAAAGCCCCGGCTGCGTGATCACGGAGAACACACAGCCGGGGCTTGCGGGATACGTTCAGCATTCGTGTCGTCAGTGACGACGTGGCGTCAGCCAGTGGGCCGTCAGCCATTGCGTTTCGGCGTCGAGCGCTGAACTGCGAGCGCCAAATGGTCCCAGCAGTGGACCATCGACTGGACTGAGATCAGCCCACCAGTTCCCGCCATCATCCGGTTCAACGTGAGAACCGCGCCGGATGGAAAGAGCCCCGATGGCACTCAGGTCGACGGTCTCGTCGTAAACGCACCGTACGGTGCCACTGGCAGTAATCAGCAGGTTCATGCTTCTGGCTCCGAAGTCTGCGGAGGACGACTGCGCATGATGTTGCGGCGTGGTCGGTCGACCATCATTCCGTCGAGCACGGACTGCACGCCGGAGAGCTGCGTGGTGATGTGCTGCCGCAAACCATCGCTCTGACGCAGCGAGTTCGGCCGCACTCCGCGCAGAACACTCTGTGTCTGCTCAACCAGCCGATCCAGTTCCGCGTTTGAACCGACGTTGAGCGACCGAAACCGGTTAAAGAATTCCGTCAGGTTGGACACGGCTGTGTCGCGGAAGACTTTCGGCTTGCCGTCTCGATCACCGTTGAGACGTTCGCAAAGGTGCGAAAGCAGTTCGGACAGCTCAGCCGTGAACGCTTCTTCCGCCAGCCGGATCGCTTCGGCAAACCGGGAACGGACTCGATCACACTCCTGCTCGTACAACTCCGGGTTGACCTGCCGCAGATAACCTGGTGGATCGACTGAGGGAAAGTCCCAGGACATCGAGAATGCGCCGGCCAGTGATACGGGATAGTCCGACGCATTGAATAGACTTCCCAGCCGGTCTCTTGCGGCGTGCCTTAGTTCGTCGTAGTGCCCGTCGAGATCAACCACGGCTTCGTCCAGCCGGCTGGCGATCGAAGTCGCCCGATTATCAAAATCTTCAATCTGCTCACGGTGAATCAGCCGGATGCCCGGTTCGGGCCAGGGAAGGCTGATGGATTTCCACATTGAAACCGCTTCGCCGCGAATCGCCGTCAGCGCCTTGAACTTCGGATGTTTCGTGTCGAGCAGCTTCTTGCCGGCCGACAGAAAGTCGCCCTCGGCACCGAATGAGTCAGCAGCGACGGCTCGCTGATGAGGCGTCAGGGTTCGCCGGACTCCCATCCAGTTAAAGCTGAGCCGAACTGCCGCCGAGCTGTCACGCAGTTGATCTTCATGTGCGGCGTGGCCTGTTGGTTCACGCATGGTTGCCGTCATAGGCGTTGCTCCTTGAAAGAGTGATATTGTCAGCATGTCGGGACTCTGTGAGTCCGTCAGTTGCTGGAAGGATCGATGGTCACACTCCGCTTACGTCGGGGTGGCTTCGGCGTCGCGTGGTGAAAGACGCCGGCACGATCTGCCGACAAGCACCGCCCGCTGGCCCACTGCCGCAGTCGATCAACAGAATCAGCGGCCGTGGTCGCAACGGGCACGACATTCAATGCCGCCTGCATCAGCGGCACATCGAGCAGCGCAGCCAGTCGGCAGCACGATCGAATTTCAGCGCCCGTCCATGATTTGTCAGTGGGCCGTTGCTGGTCGACATCGAGGTCGAACGTCCGCAGGTGAATTTGCCAGATCGTCTCACGCTGTTCCGAGTCTGGCAGATCAACGAAGAAAATCCCGTCAAAGCGTTCCGCTCTGACCAGTTCCGGCGGCAGACGACTGATATCGTTGCACGTGGCGACGACGAACGCCTGCAGTTCGATCATCTCCAGAATCTGTGTGCGGTGGATTGGCTCGAACCGGACCCGAAGAAGGCGAAGAAATTCGACCACGATATTCACATCGAAGTCGTCTACCACCTGCAGAGCTACTCTCTGAAGCATCGCATTACGGTCAAGGTGATACTGCCGCGCTGGAAGAATGACGAGCCCGGCGAGCTTCCGGATGTGCCGACCGTCACCGGGGTCTGGAAAATCGCCGACTGGCACGAACGCGAGTGCTACGACCTGTCGGGCATCAACTTTGTGGGACACCCGAACCTCGTCCGCATTCTGTGTGCGGAGGACTGGGTCGGTCACCCGCTTCGCAAGGATTACGAGTTCCCGCTGGAGTATCACGGTATCCGAGCGAAGTAGTGGGCTCCTGAACGACATCACTGTTAACCGCAAGCCGGAACCGTCAGGCGACACCTGACCGACGGACAAGACTATGAGCGTTACACTCGAAGATCCCCGCATCGTTGAATTCGACGTCCGCACGGACGAGATGCTCGTCAATATGGGGCCTCAGCATCCCAGCACGCATGGCGTGTTGCGGCTGCTCCTCCGGACCGACGGCGAAATCGTCCACGAGATCACGCCGCATCTGGGCTACCTGCACCGCAGTGCCGAGAAGATCGGTGAGAACCTGTCTCCGGTTCAGTGGATTCCCTACACGGACCGCATGGACTACCTGGCCGGGATGAACATGAATCTCGGTATGTCGCTGGCCGTCGAAAAGCTGGTCGGCATGGAGGTTCCGGAAAAAGCGATGGTGCTCCGCGTGCTGATCGGGGAACTCGGTCGGGTTGCCAGCCACCTCGTCGGTATGGGCGCGTATGGGCTCGACCTGGGCACATTCAGCCCGTTTCTGTATGCGTTTCGCGAGCGCGAGATTGTCCTCGACCTGTTCGAGGAGGCGTGTGGCGCTCGTCTGACGTACAGCTACCTGACACCGGGCGGCGCGACTCACGACCTGCCCAACATGATTCCGATTCCGCCAGGACTCGCCACACTGACGGAGCGCGATCCCAACATGAAAGTTCGTTGCGTCGATGCCGTGACGATGTTCCTCGACTGGCTGGAACCGCGGATTCAGGAATACCACACCCTGCTCACGCGCAATCACATCTTCATCAAGCGCACGGCGGGGCTGGGAGTCCTGTCGCGTGAAGATGCCATCAGCTACGGCTGTACTGGTCCCGTACTGCGTGGCAGCGGCGTGGACTGGGACCTGCGTCGCGACGGCGACCCGATCTACACGCGTATGTATGAGGGCTACGACTGGGATGTCCGGCTCGCGCCGTTCGATGAAATGCCGCGCGAAGCCGTGCTTGGCGATAACTGGTGTCGTTTCTTCGTGCGGATGATGGAAGTCGTGCAGGCGATGCGGCTTGTACGTCAGGCGATTGAGAAGTATCCGACCGCCGAGGGCGAGTATCGGATTCCGTACAAGATGGCCACGAAGTTGCCGAAGGACGAATGCTACCTCGAAACAGAATGCCCTCGGGGAGCCATGGGCTTCTACTTCGTCGGCAACGGAAACGCGGAGCCCTTCCGGGCACGAGCGAAGAGTTCCTGCTTCTGCAATCTCGCCCCGACAGCACCGCTCAGCGAAGGCTACCTGCTGGCCGACATTCCGGCGGTTGTCGGATCGCTCGACATCGTGATGGGCGAAATTGACCGTTAATCAGCGTTGGCGCTTACGCCCGGCCGCTCGTCAATCGGCCGGGCTTTTTCATGCGCAGCCCCCGACAGGGTGCAGCAGACAATCGGAAGATCAGCCTCTTTTTTTGCTTTCCGCGCGAAACATGGGGGCAAAGCGCGCGTTTACAGGGCCTCAATCACACAACCGACTCCGCAAAGGGAATTCGCGGGTCATGCTGAGTTGTGCTTCGACAGCGGTGTCCAAACGAGGAAAACACATGAAACGGCTCTCAATTTCTGCGCTGAGCGCTGCGGCCCTGGTCGCACTAACGGTCAGCTCTGCGGCAGCAGATGACGATGCGGTCGACAAACCCTCGGACGAGAAGCGAGATCGCATTTCAGTCGAGGAACTTCAGTCACTGTTCTCCGACCGGTCTGACGGTGGTCGACGGGACAGCGGTCCAGACCGAGGTTCGCGAGGCGACTCACAGCGTGGCGATGAAAATCGACGCCCCGATGGTCCTCCAGACATGCGACGTCCCGGTGGCCCTCCCAATGGGCGTCCTGGTCCGATGGATGCGCGTGGCGGGCGGCCAGGAGATCGCGATGCCGGTCGCGGCAAGGGCAAAGTTTCTCGTGGTGGTGCCAAGGGTCGGGGAAAAGGCCACGGTCGTGACGCAGGCCGCGGAGGCCGTCGAGATTCAAAGCAAGGACGACAGCAGGGTCGTTCGGCCGGCGGTCGTGATCATCGCAAACCTGACATGGTTCGGGGACGTGGCCCAGGCGGCCCGCCTTCATCCGCTCGTCCGAAATCTGGTCGACCGAGTGGACCACCTGCGTTTGCCCGTAACTGGGGACGTCCGTCATTCAGTGGCAGACCACCGTTCGCTGGCCCGCCTCAGTTCGCGTCCACAATGGGTCGACCACAGTCAGGCCGTTCCGGACCACCGTCGTTCCGTGGTCCGCAAGGTAGGCCGCCTTTCAATCGATCATCCGGGCGTGGATCTGACGCACGTAGCGACCGTCGAGATGGACCCCCTCAGGGCGGTCACGGACGTGGATCTGGCCCAGGCGACGCTCGTGGCCGAGGCCCGCAGGGAGGCCCGCCGAATGGACGTGGAGATCGGGGCCCAGGACCGGACGCACGAGAGGGCCGGCGTGACGGACCACCCAACGGCGGCGACCGCCGACCCGAATCACGTCCGGGTGATGGTCGTGGGCGAGGCCCACAGGGTGGGCCACCAAACGGACGTGGAGATCGAGGCCCAGGGCCAGATGCACGAGACGGTCGGCGTGACGGACCGCCCAACGGCGACGATCGCCGACCGGAATCACGTTCGGGTGATAGTCGTGGCCGAGGCCCACAGGGTGGCCCGCCGAACGGACGTGGAGATCGAGGCCCAGGACCGGATGCACGAGATGGTCGTCGTGACGGGCGTCCACCTGGAGCCGACGGACCGGGACGACGGGGACCAAACAGCGATCGGCGTGACGCCCCCGGTCGCCGACCAGATGGCGATGCTCCACGAGACGGCGACCGACGACCCGACGCAGATCGTCGACCGGACGCGCGTCCAGACCGTGACCGTCGACCGGACGCTGATCGACCCGATCGGGAAACCGCGTGATCAACTGACTTGACGTGATCTGTAAACAGCCCGAGCGCCGATGCGCTCGGGCTGTTTTTTATTCAGCGTCGCGCAGCAGACACTGTCTCGCGGCGTAGGCGTCGGGCAATTCAGAATGGTATAAGTGAAAGGCTCCCAACAGGGTGGCCCGACCACATGTAGTCGCGTGCCGGAGGCACAGAAAGTCTTTCCCTCATCGGTCGAAACATCAATCGACGTTAAACTCATCATCACATGCCATGCTGAGTGGCCGCCGGACCTTTCCGTTCCCATACCCGCCAGGAACATTGCTCACTGAGGGTGACACTTCCTGTCGCTCTACGACCCGGCCATTCTGGCCGGGCCACCTTGCAGAGAAATGGTGGAATGCAGTAGCCGAGATCGAGAAGGCAGCTCAAGAGGTTTGGCTCTCCCACGGAATGAATGGGTAGATTCACGCATTCCGACCTCGGCTCAGGATCAGCAGAAGTGGGCCGCCCCTTCCGCCTCACCGTCGCTTCGGCCGGAGCAGCAGGTTTGTGCGGGCCGAAGCGACGGTGAGGCGGAAGGGGCTGGAGTCGATTGGTTTGTCGAGTTCTCGCGGAACAGGAAGATGCATCCGGCAGCCGGACCGGTTATTGATGTTGGTGTCTATCTCAATACCAGCAACCGACCGGCGACCAGATGCAACTGAAGTCTATCCTCAATCGACGCTATCCGCTCAAGCGGTTTGTCTATTCAAAGGCCAGTTTACAGGACGATCAGATTCTGGTGTCGGTGCGGCCTCGTTCGAACAGCAGGCCGCGATGTGGATCCTGTCGACAACCCGGTTCGGTTTATGACACTCGATCGGAGCGTCGTTTTGAGTTCATCCCCATTCTCGGTCTGCAGGTCTTCTTTCTGTATGCGATGCGGCGTGTCAACTGTGCTTCCTGTGGCGTGAAGACCGAGCACCTGGAATGGTCCAGCGGCAAAGAACGGATGACGACCGCTTACAAATGGTTTCTGAGCACGTGGGCTCGCCGGATGTCCTGGAGCGAAGTGGCTTCCGTCTTTGGTACCAGCTGGAATCGGGTGTACCGCAGCGTTCGTCATGCGGTGCTGTGGGGGATCGTTCACCGGGAAACGCCGGAGTTTACAGCCATCGGGATCGACGAGATCGCTGCTCACCGCGGTCATCGATACCTGACCCTCGTGTATCAGATCGACGCTGGTTGCCGTCGGTTGTTATGGGTCGGACGTGACCGCAAAGAGCAGACACTGGAGGGATTCTTCGACCTGTTCGAAACCAGCGTGCGGGATCACCTGCAGTTTGTGTGCAGCGACATGTGGAAGCCGTACCTGAATGTGATCGCCGACCGGGCCGGTCATGCTCTGAACATCCTGGATCGCTATCACGTGATGGCGACGTTGAATAAGAAGGTCGACAAAGTGCGGGCGGAAGAAACGCGGCAGCTGAAAGAAGACGGCTTCGAACCGATTCTCAAACACAGCCGCTGGTGCCTGTTAAAGCGACCTGAGAACCGCACCACGAAGCAGACGGTCAAACTTCGCGAACTGATGAAATACAACCTGCGAACGATGCGGGCTTATCTCATGAAGGAAGACTTCCAGCGGTTCTGGTCGTACAAAAGCGGAACTTGGGCCGGCAGATTTCTGGACGACTGGTGCACACGAGCGATGCGTAGCCAACTGGAACCGCTGAAAGAAATGGCGGGCACCCTGCGTCGTCATCGCGAGTTACTCCTGAACTGGTTCGCCGCCAAAGGCGAACTATCCAGCGGCAGCGTTGAGGGCATGAACACGAAAGCGAAAGTGGCACTCAGAAAGTCATACGGTTTCCGCACTAATAAAGTCTACGAAACCGTGCTATATCACGAACTCGCCCGCCTTCCAGAACACGATCTCGCCCACCAATTCTGTTGACGAGGC
>Ga0302132_10002389_pt1 | contig 10794 bp, 6 predicted proteins | sample CB9_321_MG_FD_203113 | JGI IMG/M metagenome (GOLD analysis project Ga0302132, IMG submission 203113) | Marine microbial communities from Western Arctic Ocean, Canada - CB9_32.1 | ecosystem: Environmental > Aquatic > Marine > Oceanic | place: Canada: Western Arctic Ocean | collected 2017-09-19 | reverse complement strand
ACGCAGCATTAATATTGCAGCAATGAAACAAATCAAGGAAACCTACGACGTCGACAATGACCCCGCGTTTGTCTTAGCCGGTCATGGCTGGCATGCTGGAGTGATCGGTATTGTCAGTGGTCGCTTAGCGGAAAAATATGCACGCCCGGTAATCCTCATCGCCTTGGATCAACTAGCGATCAATCCTGGAATCGGATCAGCTCGTAGTGGTGGCAGCGTAAACCTTCATAAAACACTTCAGCAATGTACGGAACACTTAGAAAAGCACGGAGGGCATGCTGCCGCCGCAGGATTGACTATCCAGGAGAAAAACGTCGCGGCCTTTCGCAGCGATTTCTGTGACCAAGTCGCCGAATTACTGAAAACCGAAGGTAACATGGCAGAGTTGTTTATCGATGCGGAGGCTCCTTTTATTCAACTAACCACTCAAAATGTCGAGCAAATACAACAATTGGCGCCATTTGGGCAATCCAATCCTCGCCCAGTATTCGTTGCGAGTGAAGTCGAGATTGTGCCCAAGTCAGCCAAGCGAATGGGCGGGGGGCAGCGTCATCTAACCGTCACGCTTACTCAATTTAATAAAAAAATACGTTGCGTAGCATTTGGACAAGGGGATTGGGCCGAGGAACTTGACCAAGTCAGTGGGCCAATCGATGTTGCATTCAAACCCGTAATCAATGAATTCCGCGGCCAACGCAACGTCGAATTACACCTTGAAGACTGGCGACTCAGTCAGTAGGAGCTCAGTCGCGGTTCGCCGATTCGTTCATGATTTCCATGTACCGTTTGATACTTCTCTCATACGCCAACCAAGCTTCATCTCTTTCTTCTTGGCTGATATATCGATTTCGTAATTTCCAGAGTTGTCGAGTGGATTCCAAGCACCATTGAGCACTGCGACGCGAAGCACGGATTGGTTTTTCGGCGACAATTACGTTTACGGGGTTCGTATGTAGTTGTGGAAACTGACGTAAAGCAACCCAACTACTCTGCGTAATCTCTACATCAAATTTAAGCTGGTGCATTTTGCCATCTGCAGCAACGCGTTGCTGGGCAACTTTTTGGCCGTTCACAACTAATTCAACGATCCGCTGGCCACCTTTTACAAATTCCAGGCTCCGGGGAGCATGTAATTGCACCGTATCCCCAGCGACTCGGTTTGATTCAGGGTCCAGCGTCCCGTAAGCAACTCCCACAGGTGTCGCCGGAGCAAACGCAACATCCGCAGTAACTTGGACTGATCCCGCTTGGGCTAACTCGACGTCTTGCCGTCCTGCGGAATGACCATCGACTGCAAAAGACAACGCATGCGCGTAACCATCAGAAACATAGGACTGTCCTTTTCCTAATCCCAAACACCATGCCGAATAATCAACCCGCTTAACATCTCCTAATTGCACATACACTCGACCCTGCCCTACTCGACGACTCGACATACAAGGGAAATCCGTCTCTCCACTCAACTTCAACGGAAAGCCACAATTCAAGAGGTGGTACCAGGTATTCCATTCTGACACGCGGGGTGTATCCATCGCACTGATGAAATCACACACACCCTCCGGTACGCTCACCAAAATCTCCATCGCTCCACGACCACTCATCGCCGCAATGGCATAATTCGGTAATTGTTCAGCGGCGGCGGCGAGCGAGTTTTTAATTTCTTCGCGATCTAAAGCTTGATCACGGTTCTTATCGGATTGCTCAAACGTTGCTGGAAACAATCCGCCTTGGTATTCCGCTGCGGAAATCTCACCATCTGTGTTCGTATCATATTGGTTCATTGTCCATTGAGCACCTCGAACTTCATCGACTCCCAAAGCCGAATGTGGATATCCAGTCACGCCTCCCTGTTCTTTACACCACCGTAATACAGGTACTGTCCAAGATGGCCAGTTATCGGTTTTAGTACCTTTGGAACCGGGGTACGTTTGGTCCTTCAAATTAAGCAGGCAAACGTGACCCATCGCTGCTGACCCAAACCCACTAATTTCCAAATCATATTTCAAGAGTGTCCGCGGCTCACTTAACTCCAACGCAACCGGTGAAAAATACTGTCGCTGAAAATCAAAACAGGGACCCCAAGTCAAAACGCAACCAACATTTAGACCTTCGCCTTTGACTTGACGAAACATATCCGCCGGAGTCACACCTTCTGTCGGCGACGTGTAATGCGAGCATCCTGCGCCATGGATATGGTGGTCACCACTGAAATAGCCAAAGGCATTAGGATCTATCCAGCGGCGCAACTTCACCTCCAGTCCCGCCTGTTGCCCGTTTTTCACCTGTTCAACTCGCAGTCGCTGGTGCTGAACTTGATACTCGGGCCCACGGCTGCTGCTAATCTCATATTCTCCGGCAGGCAGCAGCACTGTTTCCCCATCCGCGCGATAAACCTGAGGCTGAAAGAATAGATCCGGCGCCAATCGTTTGATTTGGGAAGGATATACGCGGCCCTGCGAATCGGTAATGATAAGACGGGCCAATGAGGGATCTTTATTCTCATCGCGGATGTACAACTTTACAGCGACTGCTGGCTGTACCCGAAACAATACGGGTAACTCACCACGAAAACCCAAGTCCTGAGTGCCGGAGCCCACATCAAACTGCAAAGTTGCTTCGCGATTCCCAGATTCCGTGCTAGAAATCAAAGCGATAACATACTCGACCGTTAAACCACTTAATCGCGTTGTCATAGGTGGTTTACGGAATACTTCGATATCAAGAAAACGTTTTGCCGATCCTGAAGCCGCTGCATCTTCGTCACGATTCAATTCGGTTTGAGCTTGCCGTTTCAAAATTCCTAAGGATGCGCCCGCATAGACCGCTCCTCCCTGGGGACTTTTGATATGCAGCATTGTTTCAACCGCACCTTGATTATGTACCTTTATCAATACCGGTACAAAACCATGTTGTTGCAGTTCTGCGCGAGCAGCACCTCGCTTGACTTGAACTCGCACCTCAGGATTTATATGGACCGCCGCTAACACAACCGAGTCCATCAATTGTTGCAGTAAACGTCCATCACGAACGGATGCGGCTGCTTTAAGTCGGTTCTGCAGATTTCGCTCAAGTGGATGACCTAAGGTCTGCAAAGCTTCCAACACCCGCAATATGTTTGCAGCCAGAGGTTGTCCTTCAACCGTAATTATTTCCACTTCGTCGATCGACTGCACAGCAACAACTGATACGGCGCTGAAATTCAATAACAGCAGCATCACAGGAAAAATGCTAACCAATAGAAAACGGTTCTTTGACATCATAAGTCAATTCTCTTTTGTGATTATCGATGAAGTCACGGTTGTTTTATTCTAACGAAAATCGCCGGAATCGCTGCTCCATAAAAGAACGGCTTTGACCGAATTATCGATCAAAGCCGTTTGAACTATAAAACTTTGCAACAGTAAAATTATTCGATTTTACCTGAGCCGTCTGAGCTTAAGGTAATGTTGAGTGTCGTCGGAGACTCGATTGCTCCCACAGAGCACTTGTTACTCCAGCGACTATCCGTGGAGTAAGCATGGCCGAATACTTCGTTAATCAACGATGGATTGGCCACATCCAGATCATCGCCCATCATGGCAATCATTTCACTCGCTGGATCGGAGCCATCTGCTGGCGGTTCGCCTTCGTCGGTCGGAATATCCACTTTTTCATACTTAACAACACGAAGTGTATAAGATCCTTCGACAGCGCCATCTACAATTGCGCCATCTGGAAAAGTAGTTGTCAACTTGAATTGGCCGCTAGCATCCGTCACACCGTCTGCTGGCTTGGATGTACCATCGCCACCGTCTGGCATGACTGCAACTGTTGCATCTGCAAGGGGCTCACCATCATAGGTAACCGTACCCGTAACTATCGTTAAAGGAGGATGTGATGCTCCACAACCAACCAACGTTACCATCAGGGCCACGCAAAACAGGCCAATGATCTTCTTATACATGGTCGTCTCTCTTTTCTGAAAAGGATCTCTATTGAGTAGAATTTTATTTATTGTATATATGTAGATAGGTTGCCCGCGGAAATAATTCCCTAAAAATAATGACCGGCAACATGTCTTTCAATATAACACTTCAAATCAACCAATAACAGCAATCTATCACCAAATCTTATCAGGAAATGAGATAGATTTGCTTCGCTTTCACTAAAACCAATACAAGCGATTTACCTTGACATCGTATTCATTCGCTGATGATTCTTAGTACTCCCGCTGAATCACCTGTCATCCAAGCCTCTTTGTGCGGATGTTTAGCAATCACTTCAATTGGCACTTTACTTACTTGTTTCTCAAATTGCAGCTTTGCTGTTTTGTAATCAACAGTGATAATCCGTCCATCGCTGGTGCCAACAGTAACTTCGAATTCGCCACTAGGGTTTACCGCGGGAGCCATGCACAACGGCATGGCGGATTTCATTTGATAAAACCTGACCATTCTACCGATGCTGGGCTGCCAAAATCGCACAGTCTTATCGTCACTAATCGTACAACATACCGATAGAGTCTTTGTTGTCTGCTGTCCAACTCCCGAGGAGGACGACCAGATTGCAATACTATTAATTCTCGCTCGATGATTATCAAGCATTCGCGTTTGGCGTTGATTAGCAGCATCCCAGATTCGCATAGAAGAATCGCCGGAAACGGAAACGACCACATCGTCCATAAACCGCGCTCCCATGACTGGTCTAGAATGCCCTTGAAACGTCCCCTGTATCGTCCCGTTTTTCAAATCAACTAAATGACAATGTTGGTCGTGAGAGACTGTTACTAACAAGTCAGCTTGTACATCCAAGTCGTACACCACATCAGCGTGGTGCTCGACGTACCAAATCGATTTTTTATTAACTAAATCAAGGAGTTCAACGGATCCTGATTCACCAGGCAACCCACCTGCGACTAAGAGTTGGCGACCTTGCTGAACATACCTTAAGCACATAACCCGCGGTACTTTCGTATCGATGCGGACTGCCGTTGCTCGGTTGATCAAGTGACGGCGAAACAGTTGTTCATTACGAGCAAATATGATTTCATCACCCACCGGCGATATAACCAGAGCAGTCACTGGTGTAGGCCCGTCTGAGGCGGTCGCAGACGTAACCAAGGCAATCAAAACCACCTGTAGGATTTTGTATCTCATCAACATATTCATTGAAAACAAAGGGGCAATGTCTCCTTAGGTCAGTTCTGCGATAACACGGCTACCTGCTGGAGTCAAACGTACGGGGCGCCCATCGCTAGTTGATAGTTGCGCCGCTGGATTAATACCCAGCAAATGATATATACTTGCGGCCAAATCTGCTGGAGTAATGGGATAGTCTTGTGGGCTTTCACCTGTGCGATCACTCGCTCCAATAATTTGTCCGCCATTAACTCCGCCCCCAGCGAGCATTGCACTAAACACACGCGGCCAATGATCACGTCCGCCATTTGTATTCAGTTTAGGCGTCCGTCCAAACTCACCCATTACAACAACCAATGTATCGTCGAGCATGCCTTGCTGTTTCAGATCTTGAATCAGTGCAGATAATGCTAGATCCAACGACGGGATCAACCCAACTGGTGATTTGGCGCCAGCATAGCCGTCTTTGAGTCGCGTCACGAGATCATTATGCGTATCCCAGCCTTTATAATTTACCGTCACAAATGGTACTCCGCGTTGCACCAGTCGCCGCGCTAATAAACAACTTTGCCCAATCGTCCGTCGTCCATATCGTTGCCGTAATGAGTCAGCTTCCTGATCCAATTGGAAAGCACTTTGCGACTCGCGAGATCCAATCAGCTTAAAAGCCTCTTGAAATCCATCTGAATCAGCGACATCAGCGGCATCATAGAACTGATTCAGTTTTTCGAGATACTTTTTTCGTCTTGCCAAGTTGACACCGGTCAGCCCATTTGGAATCTGCAAATGTTTAACTTGAAATCCCGGTTTTGCAGGATCACTTTCCACTGAAAATGGTCTCGCGGAATTTGGCAAATACCCGTTTCCTGAAAAACTCGATCCACCAACACGAAAGTGAGGAACTGCAATATGCGGTGGTAAAACATGTCCACCGGCTCGTTGTAATTCCTGATGAGCAAGCACACTGCCGAAACTAGGATACTCCAGCACTGGCGTTGGTTTGTACCCAGTCATCATATAATGGGTGCCAAAGTTATGTTCTCCCAATGGCGACGTAATCGAACGAACCACTGCAATGTCGTCGACCATAGTAGCCGTCTTTTCCAAGCATTCGCTAAACCTTACGGCAGGCAGTGATGTCGCAATGGTGCCTAGGGGCCCTCGTACCTCGGCGGGAGCATTGGGTTTAGGATCGAACATTTCGAGATGGCTCGGTCCACCGTCCAGCCAAATCAAGATACATGATTTTCCGTTCGATGCTTTAACGGATTCATCGCCTGCAGCCGAGGCCAATTCGAATCCTCCGATACCTAAAGGATGAAGCCCACCTCCCATTGCGGCGAGAGTACCTATCTGAAGAACATCTCGACGGGATAGTTGTCTGGCGTGTACTCGTTCATTCATCTTAATGCTGACTCCCAAATTCACGACTTGCCAATAAACTCCACAGCAGATCACGAATGATACCAATTTTTTCCCCAGTCGGCATTGCTTCCGTTAACTGGTTTTTCCAAAACAACAATTCAGCTTGATTGGGTAATCGACTATACACACGGACGTACAATTCTTGAATCAATTTCTCACCCGATATTTTTTCATTTTGCAATTGTTGTTCTAACTGCCTTAGATAACTATCTTGCCCGTTGAGCTTATCGTTAATCAAGGCACCGTTGATCCATTGCAACCGTTGAGCGATCGTAATCTCCGTATTGACCACACTGCCACACTGCTCAAGCGTACACCGCCCCACTGCATCAAGAGCGGTCGAGGGAATATCTTGGTAAGGAATTTGGATCGCACGAGTCGATGCGTCGAATCCTGTAAACTCCGTGGCAACGCCCGTCACATCGGATATTGCATCCAACAAAACTTCGGGAGGCAGCGGGCGGGCTAAATAGCCTCGATAGAACACTTGTTGACTCAGAGGCGTATTGCGTGCTACTCGTCGCTGATAAGCATCACTTGTCATGATTTGCGCAACGGTATGTTGAATATCAAAATTATGTTCCACGAAATCATCGGCTAGCCATTGTAATAAGGCGTTGTGCGACGCGGGATTCGTTTCACTCATATTCGAAACAGGGTTCACCAACCCGCGTCCCATCAGATAGCTCCAAATGCGATTAACCGCGGTCTTAGCAAAATACGAGTTATTGGGAGAGGTGAGCCAATTTGCAAACGGCACACGCAAATCTAAATTTTCCTGATCGCTTGGTACACTTATGTATTGATCACCTGGAATTTTCGGAATCGCGGCTACGCCCGTAGCGGGATGAGTGACCTCGCCACGCGAGACAACTTGCACTCGAGGACCTTGCCGTACCGTAGCAAACACGGCCGCGAGACCGTGATAATCATCCTGTGTCCAACGATCTAACGGATGGTTATGGCAATTAGCACATCTCAAGCGAACCCCCATAAACAATTCACTCGTCAATTCGGCTTGCTCCCGTGCTCCACGAACTGTGCGATAGAACTCAGTCGCTGGCTGTTCCTCAATTGTCCCTTGTGATAACACCAATGTGCGGACCAGCAAGTTGTATGGCTGCTGTAGTTGCTGCCGGATCCATTGAAAATATGCGCGAGCAGCAGCGTCTGATTTTGCCTGGGGTCGGATTTGTAACATCCGCGCTACATGGAAACTCCAGTAATCCATATATTCACCTGAACCAAGCAGGTCCGTAATTAGGTTTGCATACTTATTGGGATCCGAGTCTTCGATATATTCACGCGTGGCAGCGGCTGATGGTAGTTGACCCGTTAAATCTAAATAAACACGGCGGACTAATGTGGCTGAACTCGCACGCGGCAGTGGTTCCAAGTTTAATTGCAGCAACTTGCCCACAATCTCTTGGTCAATACGATGCAACCTCGACAAATCATGATCTACTGCTAACTCATCCGGACTTCGGTTAAATGGCACTTGTACCATTAATGGTTTGACTTGATTCATAAATCGAGCAATCAATACATGCTGACCACTACGCAATGCCGTTAATTCACCAGTAGTCGTATCTAATTGCAATGCATCTTTGTCTTGAATCGACCATGTCACGCGATCCGTCACGTCTAGTTGTATCCCATCGGAAAAAGTAGCTAAGGCCCTAACTAAGCCTCCTTGTCCTTTAGTAATTGTCGAATTTTCACTACTCAACCCAACATGAAATTCGACTAACTTACGCTGGACGACTTCCCGCGCACCTTCTGCTATCCAACGTTCTAACAGTGCCGCCTCATCGCTATCCACATCCAATACGTTACCACCACCATGGTCAATAAAGCCCGTTGGTTTTTTAAGAATCAGACTCTCCGCCGGGTACTTCAAGTTCAGTCGTCGCCCCTTAAACTCTCGCGTAATGGCCGCGAAATCACGATCAGGGCTGCTGCCAAGAAGGGATAGGTGGAATCCTCCACGGCCCGCAGCACTGCCATGGCAATCACCGGCATTGCAGCCTGCCCGAGTCAACATCGGCATCACTTCACTCTGAAAATCAACAGCGACATCTGCACCGAGCAATTGTGGACTCGAAAGAAGAATCCAAAAGGCCAATCCCAGATATGAAAAGAGTTGAAAACGAAACATATCTTATTTCTTTGGCTTCCCGTATAGCCCCGCCCATTTGAATAAATAAAACTGAGCACGCTCGGTGCCGTAGTTTTCCAGTTTGCCGGAATCGATAATACGTTGAGCGATTCCACCAATGTGAGTTGCGACGTTTGGTTTTTTAGCGAACTCTGCCTCAATCGTTTTTGCCGCGGCATTGACTTGTGCCACTGTCGCTTCCTTATTTACAAGAGGCCCTAGCAGTACGCGAGTATTAATCTCTCCGGCAGGAGCCATGCGTGACTCGACACCTAGCTCTGCTAATGTCGGCACCTTAACTTTTAACGCCTTTGCGATGTGAGTGATGATTTTCAATGCGTCGGCTTGCACCGATGGTTCAATCAAAGCCGTGTTGGATATTACTTTCTGCTTATCACCAAAAACTATCGTTAATGTTACTTTTCGATTCAATCCATACGCTCCAGGACCTTCGATCCCCTGAGGTGCAATCGTGACATGTGTTTTCGACGGCAGTGCACGTCGTGCGGCAGTCAAGCGTTGTTGCGTAGCTGTAACATCATCCGTCAAAAAGATCATATTGGTGTAGAGAGATTCTGAATGCTGCTCGGCGAATTTGGTTAATACGCGAGTTAAACCAATCGCTGGTCGCGTGAGCTTGTGATTGAATATAAGTAACGTCGGTTTGTCACCTGCTTCCTTGAGAGGTTGCATCGTCATCCCAGCAGCATCGCCAAAAGCATATTGCACATCAAACGCTTCCATCGATTCACCAGGTTGAGGTCCTGAAAAAACCTGCTGTACTTCATCTTGAGCAAGCAGCATGCTGCTCTGTGAAAACAACATCATCATAAAAAAACTCATCAATACCCAACGCATTCGAATGACTCCTTAAATATCAAAAAACACCACAACCAAGATATGGTGATTATAGTGTAACCATGATGTATAAAGGGATTACTAATTAACTCCCATAATGGCCAGAATCTAACCAACTAGCTCCAACCTCGCAAGTTCTGAATTAGTAATAACTCGTATCATTTACAGGCGTAATATATCAATATTTTCGCTACTTTATAGATACTGCGGAGTTTATAGTAAAAGTAACTAACCGCTTCACAACACACCTTTCACGAACATGCTATGACACGTCTTCTTTTTGGCTTACTAATTATCGGCAATTTCTTGGTTGCTGTGCAAACGACCTCAGTCTCAGCACAGCCGACCAACAATGTATTGCGATTCCGAGGTACCGATGGTAGCGGGAGTAGTGCCAATGTCGATATTCCAACTAAATGGTCAGCGCAATCCAATTTGAAATGGAAAGCTGAAATACCGGGTGCCGGATCCTCGACGCCAATAGTTGTCGGTGACCGCGTCTACGTTACCTGCTATTCAGGTTATGGCACGGATCTCAACTCCACGGGAAACTCAAAATCGCTGGCACGTCATCTGATTGCTTTGGACCTCAACACTGGCAAAGAAATTTGGACTGCAAGCGTGGCAAACACTTCCACGGAAGATCAGTTTCAAGGATTTCTCACAGAACATGGCTACGCAACGAGCACTCCGACTTCTGACGGTGAGAATATCTACGCGTTTTTTGGTAAGTCCGGCGTATTTGCTTTTGATAAACAAGGTAAACAACTATGGAACACCAGTGTGGGCACAGAATCGGGTTCGCGTCATTGGGGTTCTTCTGCGAGTTTAATTGGGTATAAAAATTTAATCATCGTCAACGCAGCTGATGAAAGTCAGACAATTTATGGCTTGAATCGACAAACTGGCGAGGTTGTCTGGAAGGCTGAAGCCGCTGGTCTCGAAAACACTTTTTGCACACCTCTGCTTATTACCATCGGTGACCGCACAGAATTAGTTATTGCAGTACCGTGGGAAATCTGGGGACTTGACCCGGAAACCGGTAAATTGTTGTGGTATGTCGAAACCGACCTCGACAGTAATATTTGTCCCAGCGTCATCGCAAAAGACGGTATCGTTTATGCCATGGGCGGGCGAACAGGTGGAAGTATAGCGGTACGTGCCGGCGGCAAAGGCGATGTTGCCAAAACACATGTACTATGGAAAGGAACGGCGACTTCCTACGTTCCTTCGCCC
>Ga0302132_10002383_pt1 | contig 10801 bp, 13 predicted proteins | sample CB9_321_MG_FD_203113 | JGI IMG/M metagenome (GOLD analysis project Ga0302132, IMG submission 203113) | Marine microbial communities from Western Arctic Ocean, Canada - CB9_32.1 | ecosystem: Environmental > Aquatic > Marine > Oceanic | place: Canada: Western Arctic Ocean | collected 2017-09-19 | reverse complement strand
ACTTCGAAAGTACTGCTTCAATACCCATCAAGCCGGGAGTAGAATTAACTTCGATAAAATAAGGACTTTCTTTATCCCTATTCTTTGCGGGAATAAAATCAACACCAACAACCTGACCTTGAACTGATTCTGCTGCCCGTAAAGACTCTTGTGCTTCACGTTCTGTCAATTCATGGGATACTGGTTCTGATCCCTGTGAAACATTTGACCTAAAGTCATCTCCAACAACTGGCCTTTTAATTGCACCCAGAATTTCACCAGCTGCAATAATAACACGAACATCATAGTCTGTCTTTATATATTCTTGAAGAAGAACATCGACAAACTCATCTTCCCTATGAAGCAACTGAATAACACTATGAAGTGCTTTTAGGCTTTCAATCCAGATAACACCAACACCCCGTGACCCAACAGCGGTCTTGAGAATCATTGGGAACTTATTACCCAATCTTTTCGCTGCATCCTCAGCACCTTCTGAATGACGAACTAGAACTGTGTTTGGTGTACGAATATCATTTTGCTGAAACACAATCTGGTTGTACCATTTATCATTGCAAATATCATGACATATAACAGGATTAATAAGAGTGTAACCCTGACTCTCCAGATTGAGACAAGCAACTCGCCAAGACAGATTACCTGTCTTAACCGTTGAACCAATACCTCTAGCCATCACCAATGTATTCTCAGGATTTATGCGAAATGGTTTATCATACTCAGCATCATCTTTCATACCGGGCAGTTCTACCTGACCTTTATCATCCACAGGAAAGGAATATACCAATTGGTCCTTGCCTTTGTCTTCCATGTACATTCCAGAAAACTCAGCAAGATACACTTCAATACCCAACTCAGATGCTTTCTTGCGAACCATTGGTCCAGTTTCATTTGGATCAAACGGATCATCATGAGACAGAATCAATAGTTTGTATTTTTCTTCTTTTGCTTCTGTGATGAATGATTTGAACTTTTCCATTAGACTTCTTTTTTCTTACCAATATTATATTTAGTTTCGAGTACCCAATCATTCTTATCTGAATATGACAACACCTTAATTTGACTAAGGGGGGCAACTTCTCCAAGCTCGCTGATGATGTTAACCAATCCCCAATCAAGTAATAGTTTTGCAATCGTATTCCTGCGAGAGATATCATTCTCAGTTAGGTTTGTATTCTTACCATCAAGAGCAAACAACTCCTTGAAGTGTACAATAAAGTACCTACCCTGCTTATGCAGAATATGACATGATTGATATAGTTTTTTTTCTTTACGAGAAGCAACCCCAATTCGTGACAGCGTTTCACGAACTTTAAGAAAGTCATCAGGTTCTTTCAACCCAATTTCTAGCATCTGATCTTGTGTCCAATTAATCTCTTCCATTTTTCCCACCTTTATATAATCTTTTTCTTATAGTGGCGAGTTGGTCATCAGACAATATATCAAGAGCAGCCTTAGCCTTTACATTACTATATCCATAGAACTCTTTAACATACTCTAGATTCTCTAATTTCGTCGCCTTCAACCACGGGGTAAATCTCTTCCTTGGCCTCAGACTATTTATCAAAAAATCATATTGTAGTTTCTTATCTACATTTGGTAGTTGGTTGATCTCATTCACCAACATAACGGTATCAGGAAATGCACCAACACATTTGTTGACAATGAACGGGGGATACTTTCTCTCCCATTCTTCATCATCACCATCCATCAGAGGTTCTTTGGTCTGATTGATAGCCTTGAGGTAGGATTTTAACTCATACGTCATAAGAAATCAATCTTTGTAGAAGTCAAGTCGTTCACGATTTGCTCCATCTATCCACAACTTAAATACGATTACTGATCTTAGTTCATAACACTCCCTAGTGACAGGCATGGCCATGTGTGGTAGATGTGCATCAAAGATAACAAGACTATTGCCAACATAAGGCACGAGTTGTCCATCAATTAGAGTACCACCACCCCACTCAGGTTTCCAATCCATTCGTGGATAGTAGATCATCGTGAAATCACCATCATCAGTATGCATCACAGGTTCAATACCATGCGTGTGAGCATTCATATAGATGCGTTTGTATGTATCAATACTATAAGTTTTTTTGAAATCATACTTATACATCGCAGAAGTCCAAATAGGCATCACCCACTCAAAACCATTTGCAATCATTTCCATAGAGGTTTTTCCACAAAGAACATGCCAATGCGTACTAGGATGTTTGTTTAAGCCCTTACCGTTAGAGTGATATTCATATCTCCAATATACACCCTTCATTTCGGAAGAAATCAATTCTGCAACATGGTTCTCTACCACATCATTATGCACCATTATCATTGATTTTTTTCTTTCCATATTCTCTGTTCGTCTGAGTTAGCGTGAGCCAGATCATACAAGTCATCTTTTAAAGGACTTTCTTCAAGTGCATAAATCCCTGCTCGACGGTCTTTAGGAAGCATACAAAATTCATAAACAAGAGTTTCTGCCCACACGCCAATCAGGTCTTTGATTTTATCTCTATCTTCTAGAGAAACCATCTTAGGTTTGAATATAGCAGTTCCATAGATTGAATGAAACAAACCAGCTTTGCAAAGGTCATCAGAACAACCCCTTTCAGACAACAACACACTAACACCAACTAGATGATGTAGAAGATTCCTATTACCACTATGTTGTTGTTTGTCACAACCAATGTCTTTTAGATAATCAATCAGTGGAATAAACATTTCCCTATATTCATCATCAGTCATTTAAACTTTGCTCCACCCATAATCTCAGTCAGACAAGCCATCATGTTGATTTCCAGATCAGCAACAAACGCTGCCTTATATTGGTACTCACCCAACGCCACGACAACATGAGGGATGCTGCTAGGATCAATGTAATCATATAGGTTATCATAAACAGCACGAAACAACTTGTCAGAATCATTATCCAGACTATCGACAACCCATTTTCTAACATTGGTGAACTCCTTTTTCTTCATCATACCCATCAGGTCTTTGATGTTCTTATCACCAAGGTTAACCAGAATACCAGCGTCAATCTCACCAGCCACAGAATAGCGTTGAAGTTCATTCAGAACTTTACGCCAGTCTGGGAAGTGATTATTTATGAGTTCTGCAACAACCTTCTCATTGAACTTGATTTCATTCTCGTTGAGGATTCCAATCACCCTATTGAAGAATTGAGTTGCAAGTTTATTCTTCTCTGCTTTAGGAATCACAAAGTCAATTACACTGCATCGTGATTGCAGTGCGGGGATAATGCGGTTCTTATAATTACAGGTTAGAATGAACCCACAGTTCTTATGAAACTCTTCAATGAAACCACGAAGGGCTGGTTGCGTTGACTGTGGATTTAGATAGTCTGCCTCATCAAGAATGAGATACTTCTTACCACCTTCAAGTGACACAGTAGATGCAAAGTTCTTTATCTTGGTTCTGAGAACGTCAATACCTGACTCTTCTGAACCGTTGATAAACATGTAGGTAGCACCAATCTGCTCCAACATGGCCCGGGCGGCAGTAGTCTTACCAACGCCTGGGCCACCTGAGAGAATCAGATTGGGTAGTGTTTCCTTGTCAACAAAAGATTGCAAGGAAGTTTTTAGAGACTTAGGAAGTACGCATGATTCTATGTCCCGTGGCCTGTACGCTTCGACCCACAAAAATTGTTCCATAATATAAATTCCTCAAAGTCATGGTAGTTGGGGATAGTCGCAACGACAGCTTGACCAACACTTAGCACAACCAGTTTTATCGAACTTAGTTTGTCTCCTAAGTTTATACTGTTCATCAAGTTGTTTTGATGTTACTACATATCCATCAGATGTGTTATGAACACCATTATGTTTTGTAGGATACAGTAAAGGCATTACGATACGCTTACAGTGTACGAAGATTCGGGTTCCAGTGCAATCCAATACTGCACACCAAGTTTAGTGTTAGTAAAGTGACTAATCTTTTTAGAGGATACTTCAACATCATATGCACCGGGAATAAGTTTTAGGTTCTCAACCTTGAACCAGAATTTATAATCAGCAGTAACATCACCAACATCCAGAGATGTCTCAAATGCATTTGCAGTGCTGTTCTTCTTGTCAGTGACCATCAATTTACCACCAGCAAGTGCCATGTCAGGAACGCCGATAATGGCAGCTGCCTTGGTGATTCTGTCAAGAGTCTCACTAGATAGGTTAAAAGTCAACTCAGTCGAGGGCATCGAAATCTCTTTAGATGGAGTCGTCACCACAGATGGATCAGAGAACCAATACTTGAGAGACTCCGATGTTCCCTCTTCTGTAATATTAACAAAGTCATTATTAAACTCCAAATCGGGTTTACCGAATAGAGAGAGTGCCGATAGGAACTCATTCAAATCATAGATAGCAAAGTCACTAGGGAATTCCTCAGAGACATCTGCCTTTGCTACGATGTTCTTCATCGCAGACATGGTGGAAAGACTAGACCCAGCCTTCACCATAAGATTAGCGTTAATCGTAGAGAAGTTTTTCAGTACGGAGATTGTTTCAGTAGATAGTTTCATTATATATTTTCCTTCATCATATTATAATTTATATAGTATCACATCATCCAGAATAAGTCAAGTCTCTTCTTTATCATGGACAAACAAAGCGATAATCGTGTAATGAAGAATCTTGAGTAAATCATTTCTGTTCTTACCACCTTTTTTTCCATATCGTTGTGCATATTTCATGATGTTACCGATACAGAAACCTTCACCATGTCCACCATCGATGATGAACTCTGTAGCCTGATATTTATTCTTGCTATAGTGTTCATCATATGTCGAGTCGATGTATTTTTGAAGTTCAACAAGTGCTGTACCTTCATTGTATTTGTAGTTATTCTTCGTCATCCTTAACCTTCATTTCATTAATAATATTTTCATAATATTTTGTGAGCTCACGGTGAGAAGTTTTGGCATCCAGAAAACTAAACCATCCAGTAGCAATTGTTTTAGTTTGTGTTGGCGATATTACGCCCCTATGTGTATGGGTAAAATCTGTTGGCCAGATAGCAGTCAAACCCTTTTTAGGTTTTACCTGTCTACCTTGATACAACCATTGAGTTTCACCACCATCCTCAACATCATTAAGATATGTCATGAAGACAAGAGCTCGCTGATGTGTTAAATGAGTAGCACGTTCACAATGCCAAGACGTAAATCCTTCGCCGGGTTCATAGTGTTGAATAAGCCAAGGTTCTGCATATCCTATAGGAAAAGTAAAGGAATCATACTCTTTTCGATAACTTTCAACACACAATCCAAGGAAATTTAAATACTTTAAAATACTAGGATCACTAGAGTTTGGCCAGACTACAACATCAGTTGATTTTTTATCTCCACCATCAGAATGGCCACGCTGTTTGTATTCAACATGATTATCATAATATTTGAGCATATCATCACATAATGATGTATCTTCCATCTGTATCATGTGAATAAAATCACCCATTACATATCCACATTAATATTTGCAGAGAAAGTCCTACGTTCGCCTTCACCAAAGAATGGCATAACAGCATGGCGCAACCAAGCAGGAAATATAATCATAGTTCCAACTTCTGGTTTGACATATTCTTCTGTGATAGGACGAAGCATATTAACATCACGCATACCGTTTGTACCCCAACACAAGTAAGTAAATCCATCAACCGCACCACTTGCACCATTGAGTCCTTGAAACCCCGGCGTTACACCAGCAGCAATCATTTCCTCAGATGGAAGACCAATAGCTTCAATCTGGGGGGGAACCTTTAGAAAGAGAATGCAGGACAGTCCCATAAAACTACGGGTGCCATGATCATGCAAAGGATTATAATCACCAGCATAACTATGAACAGTCCACATAGTTTGGACATCAGTTTTTACTTCCTTCTCAATTACACCAAGAGTCTGTTTAATATATTCTTTACCCAGTGTATTAAGGATAGTTGCAAATTCCTCACCGGGGCCACCGTCATTATGGGGGAATACCCATTGGCCAGATTTTTCATTCTGATTAATTTGGCCAACTAATCCACCTGACAAGTCTTGAGCAGATGGAACAATTACTTCATCAATATGTTCATTCAATTCATCAATAACATTGAGAGGAATTTCTGCCCTCATAATATTTACCGCTAACTTATTACGCATTGCGACAGAAATACCAGTACTAACCTTCGATACTTCTGCATCATCGACTGTTTCTACAAATTCGTCTTCTACAGAAGGAACTACCATTGATTTTGCTTCGGGACTGTTTGGATCAACGAATCCGAGGTCGCCTACTTTTCCTGTTGTGAATGATACCATTTATAAATCTCCACTATTAAATTTCATTATTATAATAATACACGAAAGGGGTCTAAAAGTCAAGACCCCTTTCGCTATTATTTCAAAATTATTTGATTGTAATTTTGCGTGGTTTCTTCGCATCTGGAACAATACGCTCAAGGTCTATCTTGAGCATACCGTTTTCGAGGGAAGCATCGTTCACCACAATGTCATCTGCAAGGGTGAATTTTCGATTGAACTTACGATATGAGATGCCTCGATAAATGTTGGAATCATATTCTTCATTGGTTTCATCGTTCTCTTTAAGTGAACGAACCGTAAGTAAACCATCTTCTACTTCAACTTCAATATCATCCTTACTAAATCCCGCCAAGGCCATTTCGATGGCATAGGTGTAGTCACCTCCCTTACGGATGTTATATGGCGGGAACCCTGTTGATGTTGCGTTGTGTTCTACATAGTTCTGAAGTTGATCGAAGACTCGATCAAATCCTACTGCGTAGGGTGTAAGTTGATTGAAATTGTTGAACATAGATCCCGGTCCTGTGATCGAAGCGAGTGCTTTGCTTGTAACCATTTTGGTATCTCCTTATAAAGCAAGATTAACGATGGACCCTTAATGGCATCCACCTATTATATATAGGGATTGAAACCGAAATTTCAACCCCCACACACAACTTTTTTAGAAAGGCATAGTTTCTTCAACTACGCTTTCCACTTCACCTTCACCAGTGACAACACCAGCATCGACTTTAGTGTAGAGGTCAAGGAATGAAACCTTGGTATCCTCATCAAACCGTGCGACACAGAGTTCGATTGCCTGCATCTTGTCACCAAAGATGGCGAACGCTTTCACAATGTGGTCTAGACGGCGGGTAGAGATGACTTCATCAACACCACCATCGTAGAAGGTCTTGCGAATAACGTCAGCCCAATTCACAAGGTTCTTAGCAAACTCATCATCCTCAACACCATACTTCTTCATGGCAAGAGTGATGATCTTGGTTTCAACCGCAACTGAAGCGTAGGGCTGTTCCATCGTGATTGCGAACCTTTCAAGGAACGCCTCGTTGAGAATGTTAGTTCCAATGAACCGTCCATCCTCAGAACCCTTGCCCTTGGTGTTGGCAGTGGCCATGACGTTGAACCCTGCCTTGGGTGTAACCCACTTGTTAATCTTCTTGAGGTAAACGCCCTGACCCTCAAGGACAGGCTGGAGGCAGAGCAACTTGTTAGAACCCAGATCACACTCATCAAGGAGCAATGTGCAACCACGTTCCATCGCTTCGATCACAGGACCGGGCATGAACTTGGTTTCACCGTTCACAAGGCGGAACCCACCGAGCAGATCATCCTCATCAGTTTCGATGGTGATGTTAACCCGAATGAGTTCCTTGTTGAGCTTGGCGCAAACCTGTTCAATCATCAGGGTCTTACCGTTGCCGGACAATCCAGTGACGAAGATAGGATAGAACATCCCAGACTTGACAACCTTCTCAATCAGGGAGAAGTTGCCCCAAGGCACGAACCCGTCGAACTTGCCGGGAATGAGATTCTGTTTTTCCATATTCGTTGCAACCAGATTTACCATTGTCGCCTCTGCACTCGCAGGAGCAGCAGTGACAGGAGCAGCGACATTGCCACCCTCACTAGGTAATTTATACGCATTGTAACCAACGGAAAAACCTTCGCCCTTGAACCAAGTAGGAAATGGGACACCTGCTTTCTCAGCAGCAGCAGTCTTTTCTGCCTTGGTAATCACGGCACCATCACCGAACATTTCGGCAGCAGTGTCAACGAAGAGTTTCTTGCGAGGAGAGAGGTACATAATCATTCCTTTGTCTGTTTTCTCACTATAACTTATTATCGCATATCCAGAAGGATTTGTCAAGAACTATTTTGCGTTTTAAGCAACTAATTTCACGAATTTGTTGAGCAACTGGCGAGACTCGATTTTACCCGACATTGCCTTACCGAAGGCAGTCTTGAGTTTTGCCTTTGATGCACCAACCAGTTCATCGCTCAGTCCCTCGTTCTCAACTTTCATACCCTTGGCAGGAAGAACATACATCTCATCATAACCCTTCGAGTCGATGGCAAGGAACTTGTTCTTGTTGATGAACCGGACCTGTTCCGTGATGACATCCATACCGAGATCACGCTGTAGATTGTATAGAACACGTTTATCAACCCGTCCAGAACGACCAGACCCCGCAATGAAGAAGCCAATCAGGTTCATATCAGGAACACGATCCTTGAGGATGCGAAGCAATCCATCAGTAATATCGTATTCAGCAACATCATAATTCTTGAGGGTCTTGGGGTCAGAGATTGTCATTGTCCCACGAACGGTAGAAATATACGGAGTGTGTTCACCAGTATCGGTATTCAGACGATAATCGTAAATACCTTCCAAACGATTTGAAGCGCCATCAGTCAGGAAAATCGTGTTGACTTTCTGAACACCAGTGTCACGCTTGAACTTAGGAACGATTTCCATCATCGCAATGATTGCGTCATTGAGAGGAGTACCACCCAAGTTAAGGAAGCCGGGAAACCCAACCTTGTTAATTGCAATCCTATGATCAGCTTCGAAACCATAGTATGAAGCAATCATCCACAGGATTTCCATCATCTCGATTTCTTCTTTCGCAGTCATTTTACTGGAGAAGAATTCCAGAAGTTTGAAGCGGCGCAGGGCAAGATCACCCGCCTTGAAGTTATCCATAGTCATTTCAAAACGGTCACGGCGTGTGCCATCCTCATTCCTAAACAACTCATTGCAATCGCTGAACGCAAACACTTCAAAAGGAATCTGAGTGCGGCGGCAGAACCAGATCAGGTTATACAACTGGGACAGAGTGTCTTTGAGGTTCTCATACATGGAACCGCTCCAATCGACAACCATCACCATGCCGTGGTTCGTAGCACCCGGCAGGGTAGTCACTTTCTTGAAGAGGTCTTCATTGTATTTGTAAGTGTGCAACCGAGCCATGTCGAGCGAACCAGACTTGGAAACAGCAGCACGGGCATACTGATCAGCAGCCTTCTTCATTTCAAATTCTTTGACCATGTATCCGACAGTCTTTTTCGACTCATCCTTCATAGCAGCAATCTCTGACTTCATCTCGTCAACCCAAGAACCGCCTTGAGCGTAGTAGGGACGAGACTTCTCTAGGATTTCACCGAAAGGCATAATCAGGTTTTCATTGAGAGCAGGAATACGACCATAGGTCCGATCCCCAGCATTCTTATCAACCAACATTTCACCAGCGTTATTCGCATCGGTATCGGTTTCTGCCGTGGGCGGTCCACCTCGACCAGTGGACTCTACACCACCTTCTTCGGTAGTTTTGCCTTCTTCAGTTTCGGCATCGGCATCATCACCATCATTGGGAACATCATCAGACCCATCAGCAGGAACATCATTTCCATCTTCTTCACCTTTATCATCGGCAGGACCATCGCCCCCGCCAGTTTCACCTTCACCCGACTCATCGTTAGGGCTAGTCATGGTTTTTTCTTCACCATCCTCATCTGGAGCATTCTCTGACATCCAAGCGTAGAGTTCTTCAGAGAGGTTCAGAACGTCATCAGGAGTCTTGGTTTCTGCAACCCGCTTGACCCAGACTTTTTCTTCAGCAGTGAACTCAACCTTCTGCTTCTTGAAGAACAGATTGATCCGATCAATCAGGTTCAACTCAGAAACTTCCTTGTCGGCAATACCGAAGAAATCCTTAGCAGTCAGGTCATTGTAACCACGATTGAAGACCGCAACAGAGCCGGGATACCGATCCTGCACCATCCGTTCGATACGGGCGTCTTCAACGATATTCACAAAAGAGTGATTGATCTTACGAACACGAGCCGTCTCTAGCATGTCTAGGGGCGTCCACAGTGCGTGAGCAATCTCATGGCAAACCATCAGGTCATAGATATCTTTGGTCATCTCCTCATCCTTCCAGATGGGCAGACCCAGCTCCCGTGACTTGGGATTGAAATATGCCGTGTCCATCTTCTTGTGGACAACGAAGATATCTTCTTCAGCGAGGAGTTTTGCGAGTGTCGATTTATTTTTCATCATACCTTACATTACCATACGAAAGAGGTTTTGTCAAGAAGAAAATAGCGCATCAGGGACGAAATCTTCATCTATTTCGATTTCATATTCTGCGTTATTACTGACACCCCACAGGGTGCCGTCTATATTCTCTACGGCATAAGAAATACCGCCTTCGGTAATCAAATCGCCTTCTTTAATCTTCATAATCATTTCCTTATTTCTCATCATACCCTATAGTAACATACGAAATAGGATAAGTCAAGAAAAATCGTATAACCTAAGTCATTGATTCTAAAGGAAACTTAAAATTAATTCTAAGTCATTGATATCAAAGGGAAATTTACTATCACGCAGACATTGAAAACATTGACTTTTTCTTCATCTTTGTGGCTCTGCGTTTTGCCATGTTCAACTTTAACCTACTGACCCGTTGGGTGAAG